>Ga0065721_10003886_pt1 | contig 59919 bp, 47 predicted proteins | sample Mesricmetagenome_FD_59108 | JGI IMG/M metagenome (GOLD analysis project Ga0065721, IMG submission 59108) | Mesophilic microbial community from rice straw/compost enrichment Sample: eDNA_1 v2 (version 2) | ecosystem: Engineered > Solid waste > Grass > Composting > Bioreactor | place: USA: Davis... | reverse complement strand
ATGCTTTTTTTATCCGAAAAACTTACCCCGTTTTTTAGCCAAGACAACCGTTTCCACTTGGAAAACCAAGCATCAGGCACTCAATCAGAAAGTTAAAGAATCAGACCGCTATTTTTTGGGGTATGTCCAGGGAACTATACGACTATCTTGTCCGCATCCGCACAGCCAAGTGTCCGGAAACGGACACTATTTCAGCACCAAGCCCTCATAACCAGCTCACTGTTAATTCTTTATATTTTTGGCCCAGTTGCTGCCTGTTTATTGATTGGCGGTGGGTGGTCAGTAATGGGTGGAAAAAGAGAAAGTTACAGGAACAGCGATCGAGGAACAACGATAAATGAATAAAGACGTATAAACGACTACAGGCAATAACGGCAGGTCACCGGACACTGTTCATTCGCCACCGAACACTAAAAAAATGAAGCGTAACCTGAAAATCGCCTTTCGCACGCTGCTGAAAGGAAAGCTGTACACCATCATCAATATTTTAGGGCTTACGTTAGGCTTGACGTCTTGCCTGCTGATCGGTGCGGTCGTATTTGACGAACTATCTTATGATACCCATTGGAGCCATTCGAAAAACCTGTACAGGCTACTCTCCATCCGAGAGAACAGTGGAGATTACAGCCAAAAGGGAGGAACCGTATTTGCTACGCTTGCTCCAACTTTAAAGCATCAGTTTCCGGAAGTGGTAGATTACAGCGAAATCTACCCCGCACCCATCCACCTGAAAATCGACAAAGCAGGTCCAGTACCGCTCAAAGCGACAATGCTCCATGCGGATAGTGCCGTCATGCAGTTGCTTGACATCCGGCTCCTTTCCCATCAGGACCTGACGCCGAGCCGCGACATCAAGAAAATCGTCATCTCCCAACGATTCAGCAACACCCATTTTTCGGGCACCAATCCCTTGGGTAAGCGTATCTACGATGTACCACAATATGACGAACCCAATGAATATGTCATAGCAGGAGTAATGAAAGACCTGCCGCCGAATACTCACCTACGCGCGGATGCGCTTTTGCTGCATGAACGCACCGAGCAGGAACTGACGAACGGCGGCCGCGGTGCGCATTATGCAAGGCACTACGTCCTGCTGCGCGATGGAACCGACCCAACGGAATTTGAGCGGAAGATCAATGCCTGGTACCGGGATATCCCCGAGAACGACAAGGGATTGCAGTTCGGGTTACAGCCCATGGAAGACATCTACCTGAAAACCGATTTCCCCGCTTACCAATTGGTTAAAGGCAACATAAGACACAGTTATATCTTCATGGCGGTTGCGGCCATGCTGCTTTTGATTGCCTGTATCAACTACATCAACTTAAGTACAGCGCGCGCCAGCAGTCGGCTAAAGACAACCGGCGTCCATAAAATATTGGGTGCATCGCGACGCCAAATCATGGGACAGTCATTGATTGAATCGCTGCTCACGTTCAGTGCAGCGGGGCTAATCGCCTGCTTATGTTATCAGCTCGTGCTTCCTTCATTGCAGCATTTCATCGGACATCCGCTGGCATTCCGTTTCGGTGCGGGCTGGCCCTACCTCACCGCAGCTTTTTTGGTTTTCTTGCTGATTTGTCTGTTTAGCGGCCTATATCCTGCGTGGCTTGTATCCGGATTCCGCGCAGTAGGGAGCATCAACCAGGTATTGAAAGAACGAAGCACGAACCAAAAGGGGTTGCGCGAAGCATTGGTGGTGACACAGTTTGCCCTATCCATCGGTATCCTGGTAGCGCTGTTTGTCGTACAGCACCAGGTAGACTTCCTGAAAAACAAGGATGTAGGCTTCGATACGGAAGGGCTGCTTAGCCTCAATCACGTATCGTGGGACAATAAAGCCAGCGTGTTGAAAGCTGAGTTGGCGCAACACCCCGACATCCTCTCAGCGAGCTTTAGCACGTGGCTGCCAACCGATGGCGCGGGCTACATGACCAGGCTCATTGACGACCCGCGTGACCCAGGAAATAAAACCGACCTCTGGTATATCGCAGGCGATCCGGATATGGCTCAAACCCTAGGCCTGCGGCTGAAGGAAGGGCGCTTCCTGAACGGATCGAAGCCCGGCGATGCTATTGAGGCGACAGACTTGGATGCAGCGTTCAATAGCATACGCCCCTGCCTAATAACGGCCAGCACCGCACATATGCTCGGCATAACACAATTGAACGTACCGCTGCATGAAGCCAAGATCATACCCGTGGGCATCATTGACGATTTCAACAGCGAGTCGCTGCATAACGCCACGGTACCCACCGTGATCGTCGGGCAGCGGAATCCCTCGTACGGCCCGTTGCTCATTCGCAGTCGGCCGGGAACATCCCAGCGTGTCATGCGGTCTGTAGCGGCCACCTGGAAAAGCCTTTACCCAGACAAATTAATCGACATGCAGATCGTCAGGGAAACGTTGGCGAAACAATACGAAGCGGAGGAAAAACTCCAGGAAATATTTGGCGGATTTAGCCTCCTCACCATGCTTTTGGCGGCATTGGGCGTATTTGGACTTGTGGTACATGCCACCAGTTTGCGCGTAAAAGAAATCGGTATCCGTAAAGTGCTGGGGGCCTCCGTTTCAAGCATTATGCGGTTGCTCTCGGCTGACTTCGTGAAGTTGGTACTGGTCGCCGTTGTCATCGCCTCCCCCATTGCATGGTGGGCGATGAACAAGTGGCTGGAAGACTTTGCCTACCGCATCGATATTCAGTGGTGGATGTTTGCTGCCGCGGGGCTGGCGGCCGTGGTGATTGCGCTGCTCACGGTTAGCTGGCAAGCGATACGGGCAGCAACAGCCAATCCGGTGGATAGTTTAAGGGACGAATAGTTTTTGCTATATAAAGACAGGCATTTTCATCATAGGGCACGATCCAAAGCAAATAAAAAACATGAACATGAACGATCTCAAGCTCACCCTCCGCCACCTGTGGCGTAACCGACTGTTTACAGCGTTAAATATCCTGGGGCTGGCCATCGGCATCAGCGCGTGCTGGGTCATTTACCGGATCATTGATCATGAATTCAGCTACGATGCAAACCTACCGAACAGTGACCGCATTTATAAGGTAATCAGCGCATTCAGCCGAGAAGGCAGGGAATCAAGGATGGGCGGGGTGTCGGCGCCGCTGTATCAGGGCATCGAAGAAGAGCTCGCGGGGGTGCAGCATGTGGTGCCGGTATTCGGCAAATGGGTAAGCAGCGTTGAAATCAAGCGGCAAAACCAGGCCGCTTTTATCCAGGAAGACCCAAGTGGCATTGTAGCCACCAATGCTTCTTATTTCAAGATGCTTCCGTACACCTGGCTGGCCGGTGATAAGCATACGGCATTGGATGCCCCGGAAAGCGTGGTACTCACCCAAAGCCGGGCAGCCATATACTTCCCGGATATCCAAACGGAGGACATGCTTCATCGGACCATCACCTACTACGGGCAGGATACTGTGGTGCGCACGGTTACGGGAATAGTGGCCGATTATTTTACGCCCTCGGAGTTTACGGCACAAGAGTTTGTCGTACTGCCGAGAGTGGCCTATGATACCTACGTATGGACCAACACCAACGGGAGCGACCGGCTTTACCTGCAACTCCAGGGTGGAGTGGATGTTCGCACCAAGCTGGATCAGATCAACGAACTGGATGCGAGGCATTGGAAAGCCTTTGAAAATGAACGGAAAAGCGGGGGAAATGCCAATATCCCCCCCGGATACGGTCATATGAACTCCTGCCTATCAGGGACGTCCATTTTTCGACCAACGTGTCTGACAGTGCAAACGTAAGCAAAACCAGTAAACCCGTGCTATATGGACTGATCGGTATCGGGGCGTTCCTGCTCATCCTCGCCTGCATCAACTACATCAACATGAGCGTTGCACAAATCCCCCAACGTGGCAAAGAAATCGGCGTACGGAAAACGCTCGGCGGCGGCTCCCCGCAACTGATCGGCCAGTTTCTCAGTGAGACGTTGCTGACGGCCTTGATTGCCTCAGTACTGGCTTTCTGCCTCGGCCGCCTGGCGTTCTGGCTGCTGGACGACATCATCCCCGCTGGCGTCACAGCGGCGGACAACATCTTCCTGTTCTTGGGATTTATGCTGGGCCTGGTGCTCCTGACCACCCTGCTGGCCGGGCTATATCCCAGCTGGCTGATTACCAAAGTAAAGACCGTAGACGTATTCAAAAATTTCTTCGTGTCTCCGTCAGTCCATCGCTTCAGCCTACAGAAGATCCTCATTGTGTTCCAGTTTACCATTGCACTGATATTCATCATCTGCACCATTATTGTAGGAGCGCAGCTCCGGCATACCATGAAGGCCGACATGGGTTTTGATAAAGACGCCACCGTGCTGGTAAACGTGCCGTGGAAATACCTCTCCGACCCGCGCTACCAGGACAAGCAGTTTACGCTGTTGAACGAGCTCCGGAACCTGCCGGGGGTTGATCAGGTAGCCATGGGTACCGCCCCGCTGTCATCGGGCTATTCGTCCAGCCCTTTCGGGTATACGCCCCAAGGTGAGGCCCCCGTGGAAATCATCAGTTTCAAAAAGACCATCGATACGGCTTATCTGGCGTTGTACCGGATGGAGCTGCTGGCGGGCCGGAACATCCGTGCCTCGGACACCACTTCCGAGTACATCGTCAACGAAACCGCAGCCCGGGCCTTCGGTTTCACCACTCCTGAAGAAGCTCTCGGGCAATTCATCGGCCAGCGGGGAAACAGCAAACACCCCGTTGTCGGCGTTGTCAAGGATTTTCACACGCAGGACTTTTACACACCGATCACGCCGACAGTGCTGTCGACATATAAAGGAGATCTTTCTTCATTCAACATTAAACTGGATGGCCACGATCCTGCACGGTGGCAGGCCACATTGAAGCGGATCGGCGAAAAATGGGCGCAGTTTTATCCTGCCGATACTTATCAGTACCGCTTTTATGATGAAATGCTGGAAGCGATGTACAAGCAGGAACGGCAGATCAGAAAACTCATCAACCTGGCAACGGCTATCACCATCCTCATCAGCTGCTTAGGCCTTTTCGGCCTGGCTACACTCACTGCTTTCCAGCGCACCAAGGAAATTGGCATCCGGAAAGTGCTGGGAGCAACGGTGTCGGGCATTGTAGGGTTGCTTTCCAAAGATTTTGTCAAATTGGTTTTGATAGCCGTGGTCATTGCTTCGCCCGTCGCATGGTGGGCGATGAACAAGTGGCTGGAAGACTTTGCTTACCGCATCGATATCCAGTGGTGGATGTTTACTGCCGCGGGGCTGGTGGCCGCGGTCATTGCCCTGCTCACGGTAAGCTGGCAGGCGATACGAGCAGCGGTAGCCAATCCGGTGGAGTCGTTGAGGGATGAGTGACTTTTTTATTATGATAAAGAACTATATCAAAACCGCTTTACGCAACCTTTGGAAGAACAAAGCGTACAGTACAATTAACATCTTGGGGTTAGCTGTAGGGTTAACCAGTTTTGGTGCTCCTACTGTATCTCAACCATGAACTGGGCTATGACCGATGGCATCCCGAATTGGCAAAAGTGTATAAGGTATCACTCCGTGGGGAGGAGGATATCCTCCGGAGAACGCCAGCGCCATTGGCCGCTTTGCTCCGCGACAACGCTTCGCAAATCGAAGCTGCCACCAAAATATCGGCGGATGCGCGCTATGAACCCCGTTGTCTTTCGCCGAAAAAACAGTCACACAACCCGGTGTAATTTCTGCCGATTCTTTATTCTTTAAAGTCTTCCCGTACAAAATTGTAGCGGGGGATGCATTAGCTCCGCTGAACAAACCCAACGCCATGGTCATCAATGAAGGGATAGCCGCCAAACTCTTTGGTTCCGAAAACCCAATCGGCAAGGCGATCAAGGTGTACAACTCGTACGACTGCGAAGTGACTGCGGTAATGGAACAGCCCGAAGGGCCGACACATCTGGATATTCAAGTCGTGCATCGTTCACCCTATGAAAAAAACAACTATCACCGGCAAAACTGGTCTGGTCGGCATTGCCCAGCTTCAATACACTTATCGGCAAGATGTTGGAATCCCGGTTCCATGTCAACGTATCGGCCGCTTTATTAGACATAGCGCAGGAGCTAATCCGACCGAAATCGTGATGCCGCTAAAGCAAAACCTTTACACGGCAGTGCTGGTTCCACTGGTTCGCGACGCGAATCTATCCCCACCAATGGCTCGCCGGGAATGTGCAGCACGGCAGGGTGTCCGCATTATGGATGCGAACGGTGAATGTATTACCCGTGTCTTCGAGGTAAGTATACGGTTTTGCTGCCAATCCACGCCATTGTCTGGTTTGCATTGCGCGCCTACTCCCACAAGTGGCACGATAACCGAAAAATAACCCTATTTGCACATTGAAACTCCACCTATAGCCCAAGTTAATGAGACATTATTCATATATAATAGGGTTTTTATAGGGACTTCATAGGGGAAAACACGATTAAAACATGTATTAAATATTATAGAATTATTATTAATATTTTGTTTAATTAACCCAATAATGTAAATTTGGTTATAAAAAAGCGTTTAGTCATGGCAGTATTCAAAAACGGACCAAACGGGAGCTTCAGCGGAAAAGTAGGCAGTGTGGTCGGCTATAAGTGGAAGGGACTCGATGTCATTCGCGGATTACCCCGTAAAAGCCACAAACCGAGAAGCGAGGCCCGGCTCGCTAATGAGCAGGCTATGAAGGTCGTTATGGAAGCGCTCAAACCCTTGAAGGTATTCATCCGCACGAGCTTCCGCAACGTAGCGGAGCCGCTAAACATGAGCGCGTTTAACCTGGCACTTTCCCTTAACAAAAAACAGGCGATTAAAGGAGAATATCCCCACCTTGAAATCGACTGGAGCCAATTCCGTACCAGCCAAGGCAATCTTCCGGGCGCCGACGCAGTAAACGCCGAATGGACCGACAGCGGGCTTCACGTCTCCTGGCACGACAACTCCGGTGCAGAAGGTGCCTATGACTCTGATAGGCTATCCATACTCATCTATTCGCATGCATTGGGCGTCTGGCAAAATTTCCTTGAAGAAACAACCCGTAATGCTGGGGCATGCATCCTTCCGGCATCGGCAAATTGGATAGGCACTGAAGTCGAAGTCTTCCTCACGTTCATGTCGTTTGGAAGCGAACGGGTTTCCAATAGCACCCATGTCCATGTAGCGGCCGAACAGCCCAAAGATTGAATACCGCAACAGCCTTTGAATCCTTATGCCAAGGACAACGCACCGCCAAGGCTACAAGCGCTTACTGAGCAATCAAGCGGTATTCAAATTCATTACGGAAGCCGTCACCAGCTCCTCATCCGCAGGAGCTAATCGACCGAAATCGCGATGCCGCTAAAGCAAAACCTTTATGCGGCAGTGCTGTTATCCTTTCCTGTACATGAAAGGACAATACGCTCAGCAGAACATACTTCGCAACGACGTGCACGACCCGCCGACAGGCAAAGGAAAGGCCGTCCATCGGCACCGGACAAATCCTTTTTACACCGCGCATCGCTGCACGGTACGAATATTCATTGCTCTGGATGTCTATCCTGGTTGCTGTAGCGCTCTTCTTCATCATCCGGGAAGTCGGGCGGTTTACCGTGGTGAGCGGCAGAAGCATTACGAATGGGCTGCAAGATCTCCCCAGGGGGAACAAATGGGGAATCTGGTTGATGAACGTGCCGCAGCTGGCCTTGGTGCCTTTGGTTGTCGCCGGAGCGGCTGCGCTGCTCGGGAGCGTATTAGCCATGATATGGGAAACGGATATCATGGTTTATGCGCTTATTTTTATCATCGGCTGCGGTCTGTTGGTATTAAGTGGCTCATACTCGGCGGTGGAAAAGGGAGCGATAATCTCGCAGCCCTGCTGATAGTCATTTCAGCAGTCACCGCCATCCGCGTATTGTCATCGCCCGGCGACTTGGCAGCCGGATTGGCCCCCTCGATCCCGGACGATTTTGAAATGACCTTCGTCATGCCGTGGGTGGGATTCTTTTTAGCCGGAGCCTCTGGCATCTTATGGTATTCTTATTGGGTAGGGGACAAGGAATTCGGAGGCACGCCCAACGACCGCTCAGAGACGGTCGAGGTCAACGAAGAAGTGGATGATGACCGGAAAAAATTAGCGAAAGTAACGCTATGGATGCGATCGCTTGGCCTCACCAGCGGAATCGGGATCCTGTTGGGCACCTTGGTAAACGTCGCTTTCATGATATTGGGTGCCGAATTGCTCGCCAGCGAGGATGACCTTCCCGAGGGGGCGGATGTCGTTGAAAAACTTACGCAGTCGCTTGAAGGCGTCTGGGGGCCGGCAGGCTATTGGGCCTTTTTGGTCTGCGTTGCCATCGCGCTGGGCAGCAGCATTCTTGCCAATCAGGATGGTGGCGGAAGGATGTTTTCCGATGCAGCCCGTTTGCTTTTCCAACGGCCGAACAACTACCTTTCCAACCGTAATAACGTCAGTAAATTTTTCATTGTCACCGTCGGCATGGTGATACCTTTGCTGATTTACATCATTGAACGCGACCCGGTAAAAATCCTCTCGCTTGCCGGAATCATCTCCGCGATACAGATTCCGGTCATTGTCTTTTTCACCTTTTACCTCAACAAAAAGCTGCTCCCTAAAAAGCTGCTCCCTAAAATCTGTCAGCCCGGTGCACTGTCATCCGGCATCCTCCTATGCGCCGGACTCTTTTACAGTGCGCTTGCCATCATCCAGGTGGTTGACTTCTTTTAGCAGCCAAACCAGCTGTATGTTACTCGCTGATCAATCGAGGCTTCCATTGGATAAATGACTATCCGCCAAATTGGTAAGCCGGCCGGCAATATCAACTCGGTCAGGCCCTAACGCCGCCGGTCGGCTGATTTTTCAGCAGTGAACGCATCGCGACAAAAAGCATGGCAGCTATAGCAAAAGCGTACGGCACTGCGTTTATAGGTATATCAAACAAACGCATACCAAATGACCAAGAGAACAGCTGTCTTCCTGGCCATCATTGTCGACCTTTTCCTATGCACTTCATGCGAGAAGGGGCCAAATCGAACACGAAAACCGTTTCGAACGGAGCTATGAGCCATGGTTAGCCTTCAAGACTGCATCCGGCAACACATACCGCTACGAGGTATCCGGCGCCATAAGGGCGGGCTCGTCGTGGCTTACCACCATTACCGTCAGGCAAGGCCGGGTGGTACAGCGGGACTTCCAGCCAAATGGCTGCATGGATGATTGCTTCACGGGTATCTCCATCCGGTCAATTACGGCGACTGATTAGGCGGCCGCTAACCCATCTCATCTGCACTTGGCCCATAACTTCCCGGTATAGGGATATCCAAGAGGCGCAGGAAAACACCCAATTGCGCCCGGTGGTGGATGGTCTGGGCAAAGGCGTGGCGAACCATCCCGTATTTCGTGGTATCCAGGTACACGGCGTCCCCGCCACGCATCACCCAAGGTTTGTCAAGCGCAGCTTCCGGCAAGCGTTGCAGCGCGGCCTTTCCGGCTTGATAGGATTTTTCGAACAACGCCAGGAGTTCTGCGCTATTGGCAATGGAGGTAGGCTGATAGGCTCCCTCATTGAAATCCAGCTCATCCTGATCCACGGCCAGCGCATACCATGAAGGAATTTCGGCCAAATGCGTAGCCAATTGTTTCAGTGTCATGCTTTTGGGGTGCGGGGCCCAATCGAATCGATCTTCCGGCACAAGTGCCAGCATCTTGCGGGTTATCGCTCCTTCGCTTTCCAGTTCAGTCAATAGTTCTTTAATGATATCCATCTTCATACATGTTTGTTGTTACTGAGGCAAATCTACCTGCATCCACTGACAGCCCTATGGCAGCGCGAAACAGCAAATTTAAAACCAGTTCGGATTATTTCAGTATCTTGCCTTCCCAAGAAGGAAAACCATGCTGACGTTAGCAAATTTTGAGGATAAGGTAACCAAAGCTGCGTTAAAAGCCGGAAAGCTGATCGCCCAACGGGATGATTTCGATGAATTGGTCGAATACGAACAGGATGCTTGGATGGCTTTGGTCCGCGACCAGGATGTTTATCAGGTGGATATTATTTTGCGGGGCGATGCCGTCGCCGTCCATGAATGCCAATGCGCCGACGGAAACAAATTGTGCAGGCATAAGGTTGCGGTATGGCTTGAGCTTCGCAAACAAAAAGGTATCGCCGCCGGGGAACACACCCAAAAAACCGCAGCCCCCAAGAAGCGCCGGAACCTCAAAAAGCTGGTGCAGGATGTCAGCCTGGACGAGTTCCGCCAGTTTGTGCTGGACTATGCCGCCCGCCACAAGGGGTTCAAAGCGGATTTCGAACTGTATTTCGCAGGCCGCGAAGGCAGCGTGGATGCAGGCCAGCACTACGCGGACGCAGCAAAAAAAATCGTCCAGAAATACACCCGCCGGGGGTTCATCGACTACCGGGCATCCGGCAGACTGGCCAAGGAACTGGGCAAGCTCGCTTCGGACGGGAAGCAGTTGCTGGAAAGAGGGAATATGCGCGATGCGTACGCATTGGTATCAGGGACCCTGCCAGCGGCAATGGATGCCATCACCCAAAGCGATGATTCCAGCGGTTACCTCGGCACGGCTATTCACCTGCTGCTGGACTTGCTGGAAAGCCTTTCGGCATCGCCCTCGGCGCCCATCGACCTCAAACAGGAGCTTTTCCGCCTGGTGGATCAGGAATTGCGCAACCCCATTTACCACGAGTACGGCGATTTCTATCCCCGGGCATTCGAGGTGTTCAAACAACTGGCTTTGCTGTTTGGCGAGCACGACGCTTTCCTGGGACATGTGGACGAACAATTGCCGCTGGCTGCGGGTTACATAACGGATTACCGGACGTCCTTTCTGCTTACCGCCAAAATCGATTACCTCACGGAAACTGGACGGCCCGACGAGGCTGCACGGTTGATTGACGGACACCTGAATCTACCTGCTGTGCGGGTGAGAAAGCTCGAACGGGTACTGGCGACAAACGACTTCAAGCAAGCCAAGGCATTGATAGCCGAAGGCCTCGCGTTGGCTGAGGCTGCACGGCATCCCGGCGTGACGTCTATCTGGGAAAAGCAGCTGCTCCGGGTAGCCCAATTGGAAAACGATCTGCCCGCAATCCGCCAGCAGGCCAAGAAACTCGCGCTGGACGGCCGCGGGCTATCGCCCGAGCACTACCGCGCATGGAAGGCAACCTACCCGCCCGATGAGTGGACGGCGGTCATCAACGAACATATCGAAGCGGTGACCCGGAAAGCTACCGAACAGTGGATGGCCATGCCTGCACACTACCGCACCGAAGCCCCGCTGCTGCTCATCCCGCTGGGCCGTATTTTTATTGAGGAGGAATACTGGGACCGCCTCCTGCATGCCGTGCAGCAGGAAAACCGGCTGGATACCACCACTGAATACCATGAAGTTTTGCTGCCGCGGTATCCGGATGAGTTACTGGAGCTTTACCTGCGCCAACTGGAGCAGTTCGCCGACCACGCTGGCAACCGCCGGCAGTATCAGCAACTGGTAAGCATGATGCGGAAGGTGGTTGAAGACATTCCTGCAGGAAAGCCCCGCATAGCCGAGCTGGCACAGGCTTTGTATCGCCGTTATGGTTTCCGGAGGGCGTTGCAGGATGAGCTGGTGAAACTGCTATCCGCCATCGGTTGATGAGGGACCGCCACAGACACCCCATGCGCAACGAATGGTCGGCCGTACAAATCCGGTTTCACATCGCTTTACCCAGCATTCGCACTGGCTGACTACCACCCCGTAGATGTGCTGAAAGGAAACAGTGTTCGGTCGCCGGCCTTCAAAATAACTCAGCTGGATTTATCGCCAAAAACGCTTCCCATGGAATACCAGAAGCACCCACCAGCAAGACTTTATCCGGATTAACGGCTTTCCGGAATGCAGGCATACTCGTCCCTGTTTGCGTTTTACCGCTTTTAACTTCGATTCCAATCACTTTCCCACGACGTTCCAACACAAAGTCAACTTCGTGACCACCCGCCCGCCAATAATGTACGTTATAACCTCCTGAATAGGCGCTATTGATCAAATGGGTACCCACGGCCGATTCGACCATATGTCCCCATTTATCCGGAAGCTGGCGGACTTCGCCAAACTGTTCGTCCCGCTGCGCACTGATTAGGGCCGTATTGTGTACCTGGAATTTGGGGCTGGACGACCGCTTACGGATCAGTTTTGGATCAAACTTCTCCAGGCCGCCGAGCAAACCAGCCGTATTCAGCAAGTCCAAGTAGTGCGCCAAAGTAGTCGTGTTACCGGCATCGACGAGCTGCCCCAACATCTTGGAATAGGCCATAATTTTTCCGGAATACAGACATCCAAGTTCAAACAGCCGTTTCATTAAGGCGGGCTTATCCACGCGGGTCAACATCAGAATGTCCCGTGAAATGCTTGTCTCAATCAGCGAATCGTGCACATACCGTTTCCAACGATCCTCATCACCGGTCAGCACAGCAGCACCCGGATACCCCCCGAACCAGACATAGGTCGATGCATCCCAACCAAATGCATCCTGCATCTCCCCAAAAGACCAATGGCCAAGGTAAGACGTTTCAAACCTACCCGCCAACGATTCTGTCAGGCCTTGTTGTAATAAGAGCCGAGAAGACCCCAACAGGATTACCTTGATATTCCGTTGCTCACGGGTATCCGTATCCCATAGTAGTTTGACCGTCTCACTCCAGTTTGACACCTTCTGAATCTCATCAATGACTAATAAAAACTCGTCAGCTTCCTGTTGAAGCATCATTAACCTCGCAGCCTCCCATTGTTGCTCCAGCCAAGTGATGCCTGCAGCCGGCACCGCATCGGCCGTAACAAAATGAAAGGGGTACGTGTATCCTGTCGTCAATTGACTGACCAGTGTCGTTTTTCCTACCTGACGCGGCCCCATAATCACTTGAATAAACCTGCGCGGCTCATTTATCCTTGATTTAAGCACCTGTAAATAAGGCCTTTCAAACATATCTTTGGAATTAACTCAATATAATGAGTAAAATTACTCAATACATTGAGTAATTACAACATCCGCTGATTAAAAAACAATCCATTTATCAATCAAATAATTTCAGTAAATCTTCCTTGTTCAGCGCTTTCAGCACATTGCCGTCCGTTTGAATCAGCGAACCGGCCAACTCCCGCTTGCCGGCCTGCATATCGAGGATTTTTTCCTCGATGCTGTCTTTGCAGATCATCCGATACGCCATCACATGCTTATCCTGCCCAATGCGGTAACACCGGTCGATGGCCTGCGCTTCCGCAGCCGGATTCCACCACGGATCGAGGATATACACATAATCCGCGGCGGTGAGGTTCAGGCCTGCCCCTCCGGCCTTAAGGCTCAGCAGGAATAGTCGGCATTGCTCGTTCTCCTGGAATTCCGCCACCTGTTTTTGGCGTTCATCCCCTGTAGTTTTTCCATCGAGGTAAGCGAATCCGATGTCCGCAGACACTAACCGGTCTTTCAACAAAGCCAGCATTGCGGTGAACGCCGAGAAAACCAGTATTTTGTGCTGGCCTTGCAGTTCGCCGATCTGGTCCATCAGTTCATCCAGCTTTGCGGATGCGTTCGGATGGCCGCCATCTTTCAGCAACGCCGGTGAGTTGCAGATCTGCCGCAATTTCATCAACCCTTCTATGGCCAGAAATTTTGACCGCCCGGTATTGCTCCCTTGCAGGCTGTCGGTAAGCTTACTCTTGAAAAGCTTCCGGTATTCATCGTAAAGCCGGCGCTGTTCCGGCAGCATGTCGCAGTACAGGAGCATCTCGGATTTATCCGGCAATTCGGTGGCCACCTGTTTTTTGGTACGGCGGAGGATAAAGGGGCTGATCACCCGTTGCAATTCCGTTTTGGTTTCTGCTGTTGCCGTTCCATCTGCGATACCCGGATAGGTCCTTTTGAAATCTGCGAAGGTGCCGAAGAACCCGGGATTAACGAACGACAGTTGCGCATACAGATCGCCGATACCATTTTCTATTGGCGTACCGGTCATGGCTATCCGGTAGTATGCGTTCAGTTGTCCGGCTGCCTCGAAACGCTTTGAGTTCCGGTTTTTCACAGCCTGGGATTCGTCGAGCACGAGGTAGCTAAACTCCAAAGCGGCGAACAACTCCACATCGGCCGTCAGTGTGCCATAGGTCGTCAGCACTACCAGCCCTTCCGTACACTGCAGGGTTTGGTGGCGTTCGGCACCATGGTGGATATATAATTTGCGGTGCGGAGCAAATCTACCCAGTTCGGCCTGCCAATTGAACAATAAGGTATTGGGGACGACCACGAGACTGGCTGGCGCATCGGGCTGTTGCTGATAGTGGTGTTCCAATATGCTGATGACCTGCAGCGTTTTACCCAGTCCCATATCATCAGCCAGGATACCGCCCCACCCAAATTCCCGCAGAAAAGCCAGCCAGCTCAGTCCGGCTTCTTGGTAACGGCGGAGCGTTGCCTGCACCGGATCGGGCTTTTTTATGGGCTGCATGGAGTCCAGGTCCATCAATTTCTGCCGTTTGGTTTGAATCGCCGCTTTGATGGACGCATCGGCGATATGGCTGGTATAATTAGCCAGTGTATTGAAATGGCTGGTGGGAATACGAAGCTGCTGTCCGTTGGTTTTTCCGAATGCCAGCAGGGGCAAAAGCCGCTTTTTATCCGCATTGCTGACAAACCCAAGGCTGCCATCTTGCAGCTTGAACCAATTTTTCGACCGCCGCACCATTTCACCCAGCTCCTCCAGCGAAATCGGGGTCGACCCCATTTTAGCCCTGACATTCGCCTGGTAGTACGCCTTTCGCTCATCCGTAATGGCTAATTGCCAGTCTAACATGCGGGGGAAATAGTTACTCCCTTCTTCGACGCCGGTAAGATCGAGCATAACTCCGGCGTTACGCAAGGTGGTCACGCTATCCGGCAACCAGGTTGATTTCTCGATGACTGCCACCGGCAGCGAAAGGTAGTCCTTCTGCCGTTGCTCACGAAATAACGGATGAAGCCCCTGTAGCATTGTCCTGAATTCACGCTCCCGGTCTTTATCCCGCAGAAGCACATAAAGGTTGTCCGCCCGTTGGCGCATCACCAGATTTGCGTCGTGCACGGGGTTCACGGTAAACCCAACGGGATAGTATGTCGTTGGATAGAAAAATAGCCGGCCGTCGCGTTCCTCGATTTTCAGTCGATGGTTGCCGTTCTCCAATTCGCGTTGCGAAAAAACACTGTCCTGTGGCAGGGTCTGCAGGTCAATCGGATGGCGCATACTGATCGGCAGGACAATCTGCTCGAAAAACTTCGGGAAATCCTGCGACAAGGCGGTGATGGTATAACCGCATGTCCTGAATTTGTGGATAATCGCTTCATCCTGCGCATCGGCTACAAAGTGTACCGTCCCGTCATCTTCCGCCGCGATAAAGCAGGAAAAGGATTGCCCATGGAATTCCGGGGCGGGAACATGTTTGCCGTTGACCATCAATTTCAGCGTTAGCTGGAACGATGAAAGGCGTTCTTTGAGCTCAAACGTCAATTGTATCGTTGCTGCGCCTAATTTTTTAAAATGCCGCGAACCGGAAGACGGTTTGGTAGACTCGCGGGAGGACTGGTAGCCGTCGAAGAAAAGGAGCTGGATGCTTTCATGCAGCGTGGGGATAAACTCCGCCCAGTAATCAAACAATTGTTGCCGCCTTTGCAGTTTATCTTCGTCCGACGGAGCCGGTGATTCAACCAATACCTGCATCCTTCGGCAGGCGGCCTCCACGGCCTGTTCATAGATCGTGAGACTCTCCGGCTCACCCTCGCCTGTTAGGAGATAACTGCGCTCAAAAGACGCATACGGATTGGCTTTAGCGGTTTTCGTTCCGGTTTTGGTCAGGTAAGGAATCAATACCGGATCCCGGAAATAATAAGACCCTGTGGGTATACTGAACACCAGCTTGGCCTCTCTTACTTTCGGAACGAGCGGTTCCATCAGTTGGACGGGGTCGCTGAATGATTCCTTCGTGTAATCATGGTTATTTACGTAACGGTAGATGCGACCGTACTCCGGATGGGTTTTAAACGGCGCTTTACCGTTATTATGATAATAGCTTCCCAGATTAAAGTTGAACAGTCGCTGCTGTTCAGGCGGCAAGGCGACGACGTCGGGCAAATAAAACTGCTCGAAGTATTTCTTATTCGACTTCACCTTGTACATCAGCGCTGAGCACGCATGCTTGCACAATTGATCAACGGGCCTGTTGCAGGAGCAGGTTATTTCGAGGCCTCCGGGGAGAATTTTCACCGAAAGCTCTTTCCCGTGCATGTTTTCTCCGTGCAATTCCATGATGAGGTTGTTGCCTATCAGTGCTTTATTGGATCCCCAGAAGGGATGGCTGTTTAGATTGGCCGTACCGGTGTAAAAGGAGCGCACATAGGTTTCGCTGAGTGCAAAAGGCTCCCCCTCCTCCCAAGGGATCTGGAACGGTTCTGACGCACGGCGCTTTTTGGTTTCTTCTTTGTTTTCTGCTGGCTCGTCGACGAGAAGGTCGTCGTTAGGCTGTGGTGTAGCTGAATTCATTGTATGGTGGTTTTGTAAAATGGGTTGATGGTTTGATGATGTCGTCTTGTATTCTTTCTATTCCTTCCTTGTTTCCATAAAATTTTGTATTTTCGTGATGTTGAGTAGACTATATTGTTATGCGTAGTACGACCATACGTGAAAAATTATATGATTATATCCGCTTTGCGGATGACAAAAAGGTAAAAGCCATTTATACCATGGTGGAAGAAGAGATCACTGCAAAAGGCAACCCTTGGGATGACCCTGCGTTTATATCCGAACTCGACCGTAGGCTTGCTGAATATGAAAGTGGGAAAATCAATACGTCCACTTGGGAAGAAGTAAAAGCGAAAGCCCGCATATTAAAAACCTAATGCCTATACCGTAGTTTTACATCCTGAAGCCGAAAAAGAATACTTGACTTCATTTCTTTGGTATGAAGAACGCTCTCCCGGTTTGGGTGAGCGGTTTGAACAGGCTGTAGAAAGTAAAATCCGGTCCATAGCAAATAACCCGCTTCATTACCCAACGAAGAAAAAGAACTATCGAGAGGCGCTTGTGAGTGTTTTTCCATTTCTAATTGTCTATAAAATCTATCCTGAGAAGAAAGAAATTTTTATTGCTTCGATATTTCATACTAGCCGCAGATCTGGCAAAAAATATCGAAGATGATTTAAATTCCCACTTTCATTTCGCTTGCCGACCGGATATGAATCAAATGTGCCGCCTCGATAACCTTCGTGAGGTATTTATGCAGGTTATACACGTAACTGCTGCCCCTGCTGTCATCTGCGTTTGTAAAATCAATGGCGACGATATACCACCAGTATAACGCATCACGGTATTGGGGCAGGTTTTGATGATTGAAGAAATCACGGATGACGCCATGCGGATATTTCTTTTCTTCGGCGTCCAGATGGAACGGGTAATATTCATCACGTTCGAATTTCTTCGGATTGTGATTATTATTAAAATAACCATGCGCGGTGTTGATTTCGTCGGGAAGAAGTATGTCGCTATTGTTGCACATTCGGCGGTAAAGTTTTTGATCTGGCATGTAGGTGCTGTCCATCAACCGCTGGATAAGTGACAGACCTTCCACCAGATACTCAATGAATTCATAACGGACGAACAGCTCCACCAGCTCATCGCGGCTCAATTGAAAACCGGATTTTAGGGCGGCTTGCAGCCATTTATCAAGCTGGTTGCGCCATTCCGGTAGGTTTTCCCAATCGAAAAACTGGTGAATGGCAAGGTAAGGGTTGCCGATTTCCCGCGTGTGCAACCGCCGTGGGAAGTAGTCGTACGGGGTGTGGTTGGCGAAAGGCATAATGTTTCGACTTTAACGTTATTTATCGTTTGATTGGTCCTTTTCCTCCATCACCTCCTTAATCCGGTCTTCCAAAACGGCTTGGTGCCATTCGTCCACCATCTTTTGTGCAAGGTCTTTCGCATCTTTTGGGTTAGCTAATGCCGCGTTAACAAGCTTCTCCGCAAACTTGCCGTATTTAACCATAATTTCTTCCGACTCCACCTGCGCGATGACGTATTCAAATACAAACGTGTTGGCCCACCGGTTAAGTGAGTAGGGATCGCACAGGTAATCCGCTATTGACACGTTGTCAATGAAATCCTGAACGACTTGTTCGGGACTTAACTTAAAGATGTCGCACACCTGTTGAAATTCGTGCGTGATGGTGATTTTCTCCAGATTAGTCATAATCTTCATTTAAATAGGGGTTTTTAATACGCTGATAATTTTCTTCAAGCCGTTCGCGGTACATGTAAATCCGGTCCTCAAGATTACGGTAGAAAAAGTACCGGGCCCGGAACTCCTGCAGGTCCATCAGGAATATTTTGAATGCTTCCGATTCCAGATATGTTTCATCACGTATACCGCCGTAGCCCTCCATCACCCGGGTAAAAAACACCATCGCCGGGTTGTAATCCTCCTGTTTCAAGTGAACCCGTGCGCCAAGTTCTGCATAAGAGATTCGCTTCATTATGGCATTGAGCAACTCAATGGGTGTGCGTTGGTGAAGCAGCGTCATCAGCAAAAAATCCTTGCTCAGCTGTATTTTGGTTTCCTCGTCATAATAAACCACGTCCTTTATTTCCAAGCCGGCAGAAAAAGTGTCAAACAGCTTCTCGGCAAGCACTTTGCCTTTTTTCCTGCGCGTGGATTTACTGTAATTGCGGTTTGTGGCTGTTCCCACCATTTGCCTTAACAACCGGATGAATCGTTCACGCTGACTTTCGGACAGGTGCGTTGCCGGCTTAATTTCCTTTTCGCCCAATTGGCGATCTGCCTCCAGAAATGCCTTCGTTGCCATGTCAAATTCGGACGTATCACCCATATGTGCGTGGATGAAACAGCAGTGATCGACAATCAATTGTAAGAATCCGGGCACAGGTATTCCGAACAGCCCACAGGCCACTTCAAAGTCCCGCGGAACGTCCAGGTGTGCCGTTTCGATGTTCATGTTCATTATTTGTTGAATTTATCCGTAATGAAATCCAAAGCCGCCGCCAGATTCACGCCGGGATGCAACACATACCGGTAGCCGAAACTTCTGCGCTTGGTGCGTTTGAGCGGTGCTTTTCCCTTACGGCCGACCAGTTTGTCGAGTTCGGTCTTGAAATGGACGGGGTCGACCCCAACTCCAATTAAAGATTCCAGCTGCCGATAGAGTCTATGCGGCTCGATGGGCTTGTCGAAACACTGATGAACAAACATTTCGGTTATCCCGTCCTGAGCTGCTTGCTGGCGGTCCTTGACCGAATTTTCGTAACGGTACTTGCTCACTGCCGGATCCTCTTCGCATAACTGGAACAATACAATGCTTTCATAATCGCTCTTGTAACACTCCATGCGGTAAAAGATCGTGTCACCCGCTTTCCAGCTATGCATTTCATGGCGGAGCGACGGCTCCCCGTGGTGTTGGTGCTGTAGAAAATTCGTATGGCAAAAAACCCTGCATAGCTGCCCATACAGTTCAATGCTGAAATCCATCACGTCAAACCGTTCCATATTTCGGATAAAATCATCGTCCTGCCCTAAAAGGAAAGATAATTCCAATGCAGAATACCCACGGCTGAGCCGGTTCAGCATCATGCAGTAGATAAAACTGGAATACGTAAGGGAGCATTCGGCTGTGTATTTCTCCACGTTGCTGTCTTCAAACAACACACTCATGCCTCAGCCCCCTCTTTAATAGCCGTGCCCGCCTTCCCCTCCAGTTCCTTCACCGCCCCCTCGCAAAGCGTTTCGAAAAAGTGAACCATTTCCTTCGCCCGAGTTCGGTAAAACGCTTGAGATTGACCCGACAGACCGATCTCCATATTCTGCCACCATACGGCATGCGGACTCAGCATCAACCTCATTCTCGTTTTTTCAATTTCACTCGTCGGATATAAAACGTCTAAGAGTTGGCGGCCCGCTACGCCACTCCAATCAATCAACTCCGCCAGATGCACGTCAAAAGGCACAAAGCCCACGGCACACCGCAAATAGGTATTGACACCGATTTCCAATAGGTTACCCAGCAGCAACATGCAGGTGTCGAGCTTCAACGATCCGGCGTTTTGGATCAGCTCATTCAGATTACCCATGCAGGCTTTAGCATTCCGCCACGTCTGCTCTGCCCGATCATATTCGGCTTTCCAGTCCACGGAAGCCACTTCAAATGATGGTTCAAAGGTTGCCTTCCTGCGCAAGGTGCGCCCCTTGGTCCACATCGTATGGAAAAAGCGGTTGCCTTCCGCCAGGTTCTTCTGCACGGTTTTCACGTTGAGGTAAACCACCATGGCGCTGGCTTCCCCCACCTCCATGCAACGGAAGTGGAACGGCCCTTTGTTTTTCATCAGTACGACCAGGTAAAGTTCAGTTTTCGAACCTTCCCGTTCTTCCACCTGTTCTTGCTGGAACGGGCTCACTCCCGAAAAACCGCCTGTGTGATAATTCAGCATCATCACCTGCTCAGGCCGGTGCGTTTGATGGATACGATCCAGCAACGCGTTGACATCCTTTTTGTATTGCTCCGGCCATGGAAAGCCGGAAAAATCCTCGCAGATAAGCTGGGTAGAAGCCATTGGCGAAAGTGTGGCAGCATTGGGAGCCTGCCGTGCTCCGTCAGCCGCCTGCTGCGCCGCCGCGGCCTCCAGCTGCCCGCGATACGCCGTGATCCGTTCAACCATAGCGGCAACCATGCCGTCCATCACCGTCCGCGCACGCTCGCATTGCTCCAGGAGAAGGTTAAATTCGTCCAGGCTGATAGCAATCGTCTCCTGCTTCTTGGCTTGGGTATATGCTTGATCCGGCATGCGGAAAAGTTCAGCTGACGGTCCGTCACAGGGAAAAATTTCCAACAGCTGCGGCGCCACATTCCGCACGGATTTCATCAGCTGCTGAACGCTATGGGATTTACCGCCGTTCATGCCCAAAGCAGCCTGGAAGCCTTTGAGGCGGAGCTCCATGAATTGGTGTAGCATGAACGTGGCTTGGCTGTAGTCGTCTTTGGCAAGGAAGTTATCGGCCGCCTCCCGGAACTCGTCTGACTGTTTCCGGCTTTTCTTGTAGTTTAGCTGCGAGAGTTCCAATAAGCCGGTAACGGTTTTCCGGGAAAACAGCGGATTTTTTTTCGTTGATGCGGCATGTAGCTGGTGCGGTGGCAATGACGCATACGTGTAGTACAGACTCCCCTGCTTCAACTGGTTCTGCCATTCACCGGTAAGCACCATGTCAAACGGGATTTCGGTGGTATCTGACATGCAGAGGGAGACAATGGGTGCCATAGCTTTGGGGGAAAGCCCTTTAACTGGATTGACCACCAGCAGGAGCTGCTGCTTCTCCTTTTCAAGGAAAGGATATGAAAACAGAAAAATACGATCGAGATCCATACGCTGGACTAATCGGTCGACCAAAAGTTGAATATCAGTATTCATATTGTATAGATTTTCTATACAAACGTATACATAATATTTAAATTGTCAAAAAATTTGTGCATAATTTCTATACATATAGTAATTTCACCTAAACAAATGAACAGCATATATGACCAAACTGGGTGAAATTTTGGCCAAACGGTCGGTCAATAAGTCGATGGTGGCCAGACGGACGGGATTGAGCAAAGCCCGGATAAACGAACTCACGCTTAACGTGTCAACCAAATTGCGGGCGGATGAACTTTACCTGATTGCCAAAGCCATTGATATGGATCCGTGCGAGCTGCTCACACTTTTATATGGCCACTTGACGTTAGTGCCGCAGGTGGATTAAGAAAATGACCCGGTTAAATTGCTTGCTTCCTATCAAAAGTGTCGTATCGGACACTTTTGATAGGAAGCACTTAATTATTTTACTGATTAGAAATACTTCGTTTTCTTGGCAACAACAGCGTTGTCCTTTTCGGGGCATCTGAAAAGGGACATATCGAATACGAAAGCAGCTTTGAACACAGTTACCAAACCTTGCTGAAATAAAGCAGCCAGCGGCAATACTTACCGCTACGAAGTATCGGGTGCCACCAGAGCGGGATCCGCCTGGCTGACCACCCTCGCTATCGAACGCTCAACCGCAGCACAGACGGTTTGTCGACTCCTGCAGCGTATTGTCGAAAGCCGGCTACCCGCAACATCCATCCGCCTAAATTTGCTGGAAATCAGAAATCATGACCAAAGAAGCTTTAGATGCACCGAGTCTCTATATGGAAATGTTCGGGAGCCTTGCGGAAGCAAACGCCGTACAGCACCAGTACCCATTGAGCTGCAGCACGGAGCGCTCCTGCCCGGTTGAATTGGCGGATACTTATCCTGGACTGATGCTAACCTGCGAGACGAGGCACCCGTGGCTGAAACAGTCGACAACGTTCATCCTGGCGTATATGTTCGTTTATTTAAACGTTATGTGCAACCCCAAAAAAGAAAGAGGTTGTTATAAACAACCTCCTTCAATGTGACTTCATTATATTAATCTAATCCTAAACGAATAGCCATTTCAACGGGAGAATAGCCGACATCAGAATCTGAAATAGACAATTCGCCCCTTAACAACAAAGGTGGTTGTGCCATAAATTTAGGCGTACTTCCCTTATGTGGTTGAGCTGAATGAACCAAAAACGGATGACATAGGTAAACTGTACCTGCTTTACCAGTTGCATACACTTCTTTTCTTTTTGGCAACTCGTCCAACTTGCCTGCAAGTTCCATAAAAGAAAGACCTAAATCTCCTTCTTTACACAATAATCTTGCAACATCAATATGAGAACCTTCATATATGATTGTTGGAGCATCATTTTCGCTGACATCTGAATACAAAATCAACATTAATAATGCTCGTCCTTTTGATTTGACATTGACACGCCATTCAAAAAAATTATTCGGGTCATTTCCCGGAAAGCTTGCATCTACGTGTTTACCAGTATCGTTAGGCTGCTGATCAGATGGAAATCTGACAGGAAACGTTCCTACATTCCGACAAGGAATCCATTTGTCTTTACCTATTAATTGATTAAAAGCGTTATGTAACTTTGGAGTATTTACGGAATTAACAAAAGGTTCATTTGTGTACATTCCCAAACGAATTACAGGCTCAATCCAGGTTGAAGGATTTGACCTGTCACAAGGAAGGTCATTCCAAAGAATTTCTAAAGCAGAATCTGCGATTTCCTTGGAAAATGAATTATCAAGACGAACAAAACCGTTATAAATAAAATGCTTTATTTCCTTTTTACTTAGTATATCTGGCATAATTTACTTATTTAAAAACCAACCACATACAGCAACAAATCCTATCGACCAGTGGACTTGGTTTTAAGATTATTAATAAAATGAATAAATAATAGAAAGGGACGCTTTGTATAAATAAAGCGCATTGCTTAAGAACTAAGCTTGAAGGAATATTATAGCATTACGGTCATTCTCATTGCGACAAAATTAAAAAAAAATCTCTAAACGAACAAAACGAAAAAGGGTATGCACATAACATTGTATAAGCATAATGCGTGATGAACGACTGAAATTGAGTATTTTGCAATCTATCAAAGTTTAGTGTGGGCGGACAGTGAATCGCTCCGAAACCCGCACTACGCTTATACTTGACCGTTGGATACGGCGCAGCGCAGGATACCATTGACCGATATCCATTATATATCGACATCCCCTTACTAGACATGCCTTTCCAACGAGATGCCGCGCGGGCCGGGGAATTGTTTGGATAGCGGCCGCTTTCCATGCAACAACAGGCGCACAACAGTGTTGATGTGATGCGTATCGCTTCGAATCCGGGTGGTCGTCCAGCCAATATTACGAGGCGTCTTTATCCACCAGTCAGAAATTTGGCCAATATACGTTTCAGTTCGGCAATATCGCCGAATTGCGGCATCAGCCGATCGAGATAATCCGCAGGCACACGCTGATAGGTTTGAACATGCTGGGCTTCGGACCAACCCTGTTTTGCCGCCTCGAATGCTGCGGGATGGCTTCGGTGCAGGTTGGTAAATGCGGCAGCCATCTGCTCCCGCTCCGGATCAGAAAACCGGCTACTCACCAACACCGGACCCAGCGGTATCTCCGGAGATTTCCAGACCAGCCGGATAGGGCGATTGGTGGTATCGCGCACAAAATCGGCATAGGCAATGCTACCGATTGCGCCAAGATCGGCTTTGCCCATGGCTACTTGCCCGGCTGCGGCCTGATGGGTGCCGCCGTATACCACCGTCTTGAATTGCTGCTCGGGGTACGCGATGCCCAAGGCAGATAGTGCCATACGCGGCACCAGGTTGCCTGAGGTGGAGCCTTCGCTGACCAACAGCAGCGAAAGTTCGGAAGCATAACGCACGATATCGGCCGAGTCAGCTATAAGACCGCCCTGCGGTGCGATGAAAATGCAGCGGTAATTGTCTCCCACGCCACCCGTGGGTGGCTGCCACACGACCAACGGCGGCATGCCTGTCGCAGCCGCGGAATCGGCCGCCAGCAGCAGGTACCCGAACGTATTGATAAATGCCAGATCCACTTCATCCCGCTGGATGGCATCCACCAACTCGCGGACGCCGGCGTAGCTGGCCACCTTTGCGGTCTGGCCGATGGCTGCGGCGACGACATTAGCCGCCGGACGGATGTTGTTCTCCCGGCTGTTGCCGGCATATTGATAGGTTGCGACGCGCAATTGGGCGATCCCCTGCATGGGGGTTAAACACCACAACAGAAACAGTAGGTGACTAATCCGTGACATGTAACAAATCTTCAATGACATCCTTGCGGTTCCCACCGCCATAATTGGAAAACAGCACGACAGCCATCTGCCGGTCGGGAAAATAAATCAGATTGGCATCTACGCCCAGCGAGCTGCCATTCATCCCGTAACCGGAAAACGGCCCCACTTTCCACAGCTCGATACCCAAGCCATATCCGCAATCATCGCAACCAGGAGCTTCAGCAATCGTGGTCATCGCCTCCAGCGACGGCGCGCTTAGCAACCGGCCGTCAAACAGGGCTTGGCCGAAAGTGAGCAGATCTGCCGCCGTGCTGATAATGCCGGCGGCAGGATCACCGTCGCCGTCGGCCGCATCCCAACGTGTGACGTCATAGATGCGGTTTCCACTGCGATTATATCCCCGGGCGACATTGGGGTCGGCTCGTCTGGCCAGGTAGGTGTCCACAAGCCCCAAGGGCACGAATACTTGTTCCTGCAGGTTTTCAGCAAACGGCTTATCCGTAGCGGCTTCAACCATCCACTCCAGCACCCAATATCCGGCATTGCTGTAATAAGTGCTGCTTCCGGGGAGATGTTTAAGCGGCTTGCCATAAATAAACTGCTGCAGGCGTTGCCGTGTGGTGAGATCTGCAAAATAACCCGGATTATTGATCAATCCCAACTGGTAGTTTATGTCATCATCGGTGGGGTGTCCTAACCCGCTGGTATGGTTCAGCAGCTGCCGGATGGTTATTTCATCTGCCCGGGGAAGCTGGCCGCGCAATCCGGGCAGGTGCGTAGTGATCTTGTCGTCCAGCCCGAGCAGCCCGGCCTCCGCCAGCTTTAGGACAACAGTGGCTGTAAACAGCTTGGTAACGCTACCGATCCGAAACGGTGTACAGGCATCCATCGCCGACTGATGGGCCAGGTTGCTGTATCCCGCTGCGCCTACCCAAGGGGCTTGGCCGATTTGCTTGACACCGACAATACTTCCGGGTGCTGCCGTCTGTTCTTGATATGTATGTAGCAGCTGGCTATACTGCTGATGCTGGGGATGGTTGGTGTATCGTGCCGAGCATGGGCTGTAATCCGGCAGCGGAATCTCTTCCTGCTGGCAGGACATAACCCCAAACACCGTACAAGCGACCATCCTCCATGAGTTAAACCGTCGGATATTCATTATAGGCTATTCATTTTTAAGCCGACCTGAAAAAGCTGGTGCGGCAGGATGGTGGAACTGGAATTAATGAATGGCGAATCGACATAAAATCCGTAGCTGGCATAAGGCACAAATTTCCCGAACCGATGGCCATAGCTGGCGGCGGCGGCCCCGACCCATTTTCCCTGGAATATCTTTGCGTGATAATGGCCTCCGCCGGTACGATAGACGGGGCTGGCAGGGCGGAATAGGTTATATCCCCCGCCTACGCCTAAGCTGACGACGGCGTTCCCGTGGACATACTTAGGACCAAATTGCGTGGTCAACATGTTGCTCGTGCCGAACGATCGGTTCGTTGAAAGTGCATAATCTACCGAATGGAAAAAGGCGATACGTCCCCGACTGCCATAATGATATTCTGCGCCGATTTGTATTCCGGGATTAATGCCGTACTTGAAGCCGGAAACTCCGGGCAAGGCAATCTGTTCCATGAACAGTCCGACCTTCAGCCAGACTCCCCTTTGGGACATTGCTTGACCTGAAGCCCCTGTGCCGCTAATCAAGCAAGCCAGTACAGAGGCTGTCATTACCCGGATGCAGCGGCTTATGCGGTGATATCTCATCGTATTAAATCATTCCGGTTATAACGATGCCGAGATTTGCTTACTTGTAAGGCTCCAGCGCCGCGACCAATTCGCGGTAGTCTTTTCGCGTCAGCCCCGGCCCATCGGTAATTTCCCATAGCGCACCCTGAATCAGCGTATAGATAAGCTGCCACTCGGGAGTTTCATAATCTTCGTCGAAGAGTTCCTGCGGATTGTAATGCTGGGTAAGCCGTAGCTTGGGGTAGTCTTTCAGCAAATCCAGCAGCTTGCGGATGTTCGGGTCTGTGGTGACCACGCCGGGTTCGTACATATCCTTACCGATGGGATAGTCCTGCGTGTCCCACTGCTGGTTTTCTTCCCACGGGAAGGCCATGGAATAGTTGAGGCACCCCAAGCCGAGGTACACGGTGGTGGTGTCTGCGGGCGTGCTTACGTCTGCATAGGTGGGCGGCACCTGGAGACGCACCGTGGATGTGAGGATACCGTTCTGCGTGCGTCCTTCGTGTTTGAACAGGCAAATGAGCCCTCCCGGTATCTCAACGGTCACCGTTACATTCAAGCGGTTAATAAAATTTACGTCTGCATAAAACGTGTTCAGGCTGCCGTGCAGCAGTCCGAGGTCCGGATTGAACGGCTTGTCCGGCCGGGCTACCACCTCGATGCCTTCGGGCAGCTGCCAGGGCGTCCCTGCGGGAATGCCTTCCGTATCGCCGAATCCCGGCTGGTCTTTCGACGAAGGGATGACGATATCCCAATCGTTTCCCTCTTCCAGTGGATCAGGCAAGCCTGGCCCCTCCCCTTTGCTGCACCCTGCCAGCAGCAACAGTACCAAAAGATAATGCGGCACCCTATTCATCTTCATTAACGTAATCATGCTATTTTACAATTTGATAAATTCTACCCTTCTGTTTTGTGCGCGGCCCGCTGCGGTTTGGTTGTCAGCTACCGGCTCCACCTCGCCCTTGCCACTGGCTTCCAGCCGGGCGCCGTCTATTTGGTGCTGGGCCTGCAGCGCTTCTTTCACCGCGGCAGCTCTCCGCTCACTCAGCGCCTGGTTGGCGTCGTCGTCACCCACGGCATCGGTATGGCCTACAATGTGAACACGGATATCCGGGTGCTGCGTAAGCACCGCGGCGATGGATTTGAGCACCCCGGCGGATTCGGGCTTGATGGTGGCCGAACCGGTGTCAAACAAAATGCCTGTGGTGCTGAACCTGCCCTCTTCTACCAGCTTATGCCGGGTATCTGGCAATCCCCTGGCTATTTTGATGTTGCCGACGTATACGCCTATCTGTTCGTCTTCATACGGGCTGCTGCCCAGTTGGAAAAACAATTGGTTGAGCTGGCCGTCTTTCGGAATGCCCTTGGGTACATCGTATAACTTCTCGCCATCCACCCAGAGGCGCAGCCGCTCCTTTTGCACCTGAATCGCCACGTGCGATGATTTGCCGTACCAGCTGCGGGCGACCTTGTTCTTGTTAGGCGGACTGTAAAAGTGGCGGGTATACTTCTCATAACTCTCCAGCATCAGGTTGGCGGCATCCGACAACGGCGATATTTCCAGGTAAAATGACTTGTCGCCCTTCGGGTCGGACAGCAGCTTGTTGGCGGTTGTCGACTCGGCCCCGGATGCCAACAGGCCAAATTTGAATGAGGGAGGCAGCCAGCCCTTGAAATCAATTTGCAGCACCATGTCAAACTCCACCGTAAAATCGGGCCCGAATGCCTGCTCGTTGTCCGTCAATACCACGGTGCGCTGCGCCATGCGCAGCCATTGGCCCGGCAGTCCATCCAGCGAGACCACCACCGAGCTGCCGTTGCTGTTCCATCCGGTAGGCAATTCGCCGATGGCCTCGCCGCTGAAGTCGTTGGCGTACAATACCGAGTCACCAGGCACAAAATCGTACCTGCTGAAGGCGTGGATGGCAGTCTGCTTGTTGGCAGCCGTATCCGGCCCGGGTGCAGCGGCGCTGTCTGTTTCGGGGGTATCTCCATCCGGCTTAGCCGTTGCCGATTTGATGGCTTTATCCATCCCTTTCGATACCGCCTTGTCGGTCTCGTTCAATACTTTCTGGGTGGCGGTCTGCTCCGCTCTGTTCTTTATTTTGTTCAGGATAGACTGGGCCTGTATAGGAAGGGGCATGATGCCGAATACGATTCCTATAGCTGCGGCAATCGCCGCTGTTGTTCGTTGTAAGCACTTCATAACACAAATCATTAATGGGCGCAAAGTTACCTCTGCTGCCTTATCGCCTTTGTCCGTTTCGATGAACAGCAATATAGCGGCATGAATGCACCATAGCTTCGACGAAAGTCATGGGATTTTCTATCGCGGTTTAAAGCGGTTCATCGGCGCTATCGGCGATTCGTCGAAAGTGTTGTTCAGTAAAGACAAAAACCGGCGATACTTGCGCCAAAAATTGATCATGGAACGACATAAAACATCCTTGCTCACCTTGGCCGGGTACCTAACACTTGTGTTGGCTTTGTCTTGCAACAAGGATACCCCTGCGCCGGCAGATGATAAGGCGCCGCCGGTTTTCGGCGAACCGGTAATCAGGCCAAAAGGTCAACCTTCGGCCAGTGCCGCTTCAGCGATTATCGGGCCCGCTGGTGGCGTTCTGCAATATGAGCAAGCTGTACGGTTGGAAATTCCGCCCGAAGCGGTGGCGCAGCCGACTACCTTTGCCATCCAGCCCATTAGCAACACGCTGGACGATGGTTCTGCTGCACAAGCGTTTAGACTCATGCCGGAAGGTGTCCATTTCAAGAAACCCATCAAGATATCTTTCCCGTATATACCCGGCAATGGCGACAACCCGACAGCCCGCATGGTGGCTTTCCAACGGAATGACGGTATATGGTGTGGCGTGCCTACGGCACTCGATGCGCAACAGCACCTGTTGACCGTAGAAACGCACCACTTCAGCGACTGGGTGTGGTTCGACATGCTGTCGCTACGTCAGGACAAAGAAACCGCACGGGCGGGGGAAACGGTGAGCCTCAAGCTGATGGAACAGGTGCTTGGCGCATTGATGCCCGCAAGTACAATCGATAGTGTGCCATTGGCCGCGATGGACGACATCGGCTTTTCAAAAGACGTCACGGTAAGCGGCTGGCGGATTGTGTCTGGCCCCGGCACGCTGGAACCGAAACTCAACACCAATCTGTTGCTCGGCGACGCCATTTACACCGCCCCTACAACCATCAACGAAGCAGCGAACGTGGAAATCCAGGTGGAGGTGGAAAGCAGGAACGGTTACATCAGCGACCCCACCGCCCCCAACGGCCGGCGTAAGCTGGGCAAAATGATCCTCCTGACAACCATCCGCCTGATGCCCGAAAATTTCGTGCAGCTCAAGCTAAACGGTGCCGAACAAGACTTCGCCCATTTAGGCAATGCCCGCGTGGTAAACGGCACGCTGTACATCCGCACGCACAACGAGCAGATAAACCTCGCCTTGCAGTGCAACGGCGCCGGACGGGGCACCTATCCCGGTGGATTTGGAAATGGCCAGTCGCTCTTTTCGCTGACCAGATCCCAGGGACAGACCCGCCGCGACTTCGCCAATTTCTATCGCTCATGTGATACCAACAGGGAAATCTTCAACGGTACGACTGTCATCAGTACGGTGGAGGATTATGTCGAAGGGACGTTTACGGGCAACCTGTATCCGGTTGACCACCAAAGCTGTGATCTTCCGGAAGCAACGGCTGTGGAGTTTAAGTTCAAGATTAAACGTAGTGACGATTTTTAAAAAAAAGATAACCAACATGAAACAAATGAGCACGCAGATCAAATGGATATTTTTCCTGCTGATATTGAGCCTTATCATCCAGACGTTTACCAATTGCTCAAAGGCCAACGATGGGCCTGAAGGAGATGACCGTGGTACGCCACAGCCCGGCTACCTGACGGGAACGGTGAAAGACCAGGCCGGAAATCCGCTGCAAGGCGTGCATATCCTTGTAGATCACAGCATTTTTTTCAATTCGAATCTCTCGACCTATACCGATGCTGAGGGTAGGTATAAAATCAAGGTACCCAACGGTTCCTGGTATGCTTTTGCTATGCATGATGTCAGCTACCAAGGCAATACCTTTTCATTGTACCTCCACCCGGAGAATCCGGCTGGATTCGGCGCGGAAGCCGGTGTCCGCAACTTTGTATGGAAACTTTCGGGTACCATGCCACAACCGCTGTCGGGTATTTACGGAGGATGGGTGACCATTGACAATTTCCCCGGAGTGTACATAGAGGAAACGGCAATTGACTTTGTCTTTACGCCGGTAGGCCCGCTCATTGACGGCAGCGCGGGGGAAGTCATACGCCGCCGTGCGGAAGATGCACATAACATCAAGGATATTCCCATCGGTCGATACCAACTTACCGCCACTTACGAAGGGCGGCCCGTAAAATTCAGGGCGTGGAACTCGGACGCGGAATTCCGTGAAACGTACGATCTGCAGTTCAAGCCGCAAATCGCTCAACAATGCGACAATTGCGCGATGGTGGAATACTATTGGGAACCACTATAAGATTAGCGACTTGATGGGATTCATGTAGTGCTTGCCGACACTGATTTCCTGGCCGTTTTCCATAACCAGGTATAGCTTACCAATGTCCCGGTAGCAGGCATCGATACGTTCTATATTGACAATAAACGACCGATGCACGCGGACAAATAGCGCGGGGTCGAGCTTCCGCTCGATAGACCCGATACCTGATGAGCTCAGGAATTCCCCTTGCTCCGTGAACACCACGGTGTAGTCGCCGGCGGCTTTGAAGTACCTCACGTCATTCACGGCAATACGCCGCAAACGCCCACCATCTTCCACAAAAAGGTTTTTTGGATAAGGGTGAGAAGCAAACGTATGGTCCGGCAGCCTATCCGCCGGAGGGCGGCTAACCACTTTTTGCAGGGCAGCATCGAGCCGCGCGGCGCCGTAGGGTTTCAACAGGTAATCCAGCGCTTGATGGTCAAACGCCCGCAGGGCATGGGATTCGTTGCGGGCCGTGAAGATGATCTTGGGTAAATGGTCGGCCTGCTGTATCAGATCAAACGCTCTTTCCCCTCCGAGCTGTACATCAAGAAAAAGTACATCCGGCTCCAGCGCATTGACATAGCGGATGGTCTCGTAGGGGCTACCGCACTCGCCAACCACACGAAATCCGGGACGGCCGCCGATATGTTGCCGGATTTGCTGGCGGCATACCGGCTCGGGGTCGGCAATTAAAATGGTGTTCATGTTATCCTCCTTTTTTCAAATGCTACGTGCGGTGCTCGTAGCGCACCACAGGCACACAAAAGTAAGCGGCAGGCCTTGCGCAATTCATCGAAGTTATGCGATAAAGCGCATTTACGTAGTACTACGCAAGCCCGTCAAGCGTCTTCGCCGCCACGCAAACGGCCAGTGTAACATTCCGCATCGTTCTATCGTCTACTCTGCGTATTTTTACGGAAATGACTGACTAACCATGAAACAGCTTAGCTTTCTGTGCTTTTTGATTTTCGTACTTGCCAGTACCAAGGGACAGGTAGCACAACAGGATACGGCCAGGGTGCTCCAGCTTATTGAAGCTGCTAACGAAAAACAACAGCAGGGGCTGGCCGATGCTGCGGAAAGGGATTTCCGCAAAGCGGGAGAATTAGCGAAGCGGCTGAATTTCGACCGTGGACTTCTGATGTTTGCGGGCTACTATTGTGTATTTCTTTACCACCAAATCCGGTACGAGGAGGCGATGACAATGGCTGAATTGCAATTGGAAGTAAGTGAACGCATAGGCGATAAGCAACGCATAGGATATGCCTACAACAACATATCCCTGCAACACCAAGCACAGGGGAAGTTGCAGCAAGCCGCCGAGTCTTTGATGAAAGCACTGGAAATTTCGTCGGAAATCGAAAGCCCCACCCCTCGCGATCTCTCGGATCGCCGGAAATACTACAACAACCTCAGTTCGCTGCTGCTGGATATGAACGATCTGAAGAAGGGTAAGGAATATGCCGTGAAAGCGCTCGAAATCGCTGAGCAGCTGCAAGACACCTTGGCTATCGGATGGAGCCTGATAAACCTACTGGTAGCCGAAGCGATGGCCGGTGAGCTGGCTGACGCGGAGAAACATGGCATGCAATTGCTGGCCGTCGGCCAATCGCAGGGCGACGCCGAGATGGAGCTGAAAGCTTACAATAACCTCGGCGATATCTATCGTATGCAAAAACGGTATCCACTCGCGCTGGAAACCTTTAAAAAAGCCCAGCGGCTTCTGGCCAAAGCGCCTCCCGGCAACGAAGTGTATATCCTCATGGGCATTTCCTCGGTGTACAACGGCATGAAGCAATACGGCCAAGCCAATACGTATTTCGATCGCGCACGTATGCTGGCCGAACGGGAACTAGCCAAACCTCAGCTTATTGAACTGTACCTTTCGGGCGCGGAAATCAAGGAAGCTATGGGTAACTATAAAGAAGCGCTCGCGCTTCGGAAGCAGTATGAACAAATCAACGATTCGCTACGCAATCAGGAAACCCACAATGCCATACAGGAGCTCGAAGTGAAGTACCAGACTTCCGAGAAAGAGAAGGCGCTTGCTGAACGCGACCTGCAAATCAGCAAACAGCGCGGCGAACTGGAACGCAAGAATAAGTGGGTGATTTTATCTGTCTCCCTGGTTGCAATATCGGTCCTGTTATGGGTATTCAACCGTCTAATCAGCCGACAGAAACGGAAAACTGAGGCGACGGAGCAGGCCAACCGCCTGCTGGAAGCGCAACTGCGCGGTGAAGAAAAGGAGCGGGCGCGCACCGCCCGCGAACTGCACGATGGCGTTGCCAGCATCTTGTCCGCGGCTAAACTCCACATTAACGCAAGGCCGGGAGGAGACACCAAAACCGACCTACTCGTGGGGCAGCTGATCGAAACCGCCGTACAGGAAATCCGCAACCTCTCCCACAACCTGGCTCCGGAACGGGTACTTAACGACGGGTTTGAGCAGGCCGTGCAGGAGTTTTGCAGGCGTGTGAACCATCCGGGGTTGCAACTGGAATGTTATGTGGTAGGAGTACTCCCGAAACTGGATAAAGACGCCGAGCTCTTGCTATACCGAATCATCCAGGAAGCCGTGACCAATATCGTGAAGCATGCCGAAGCCACCGAAGGTATCGTGCAGCTCGTGGGCGACGGCCCACGGCTCTCCATCACCATTGAAGACAACGGCAGGGGATTTGAGCATGATGCCTCGAAAAGCACCGGCCTGGGACTGAAAAACCTCGCCTCCAGAATACAATTACTGAAAGGCAGCCACGAAGTACGTTCCGCACCCGGAAAAGGGACGTCCATCTACATCGAAATTGATGCGGCTACTGCGATGCAACTTACAGATACCGGATTGGAAACGCACTTTTCCGGATAACGCAATCTTCCGTAGTGATACGGATACGACAGCGCGATAATTGCTTTAAATTTGCATAAAACTTTAGGAGATATGCACTTATGATTACCATTGGAATCGTGGACGACCACTCGCTGATCATCAGCGGACTGGCCCATATGCTGAGTGATCAGCCGGATTGCCCTATCCTGTTTACCGCCGGCAATGGCAAACAGCTCGTCGCCGAATTGGAGCGCCAGCTGCCGGATGTCTTGTTGCTTGACATCGAATTGCCGGACAGTAATGGGATTGAGTTATGTGCAGAAATCTTGAAAAAATACCCTGCCTTGCCGATTATTGCGCTCACAAACCATGACGAGGTCGTTTACGTCAGGAAGATGATACGCAGCGGTGCAAAGGGCTACTTGCTCAAAGGAACCGACAAACAGAACCTCCTGAATGCCATCCAGGCGGTATACAACGGCCAGCAATTTTTAGACCGCCAGATTGAACAGGCCATCTTGCAGCAAGCCATCTCGGGCAAACGGCCATCAACAATCATTAAACTAACCAAGCGGGAGAACGAAATTCTGGCGTTAATAGCCAATGAGTATTCCAATCAGGAAATCGCTGATAAGCTGTTTCTCAGCGTGCGCACGGTGGAGTCGCATCGGCACAGCCTTAATCAGAAGCTGAACATCAAAAACCCAGCAGGCTTGGTCAAGGAAGCGTATCTACGCGGGCTGATTTAGCTTTACTTCTGGCCGAGGGTCTTCCGTATCCGGCTGAGGCTATCCTGATGAATGCCCAATAATGAAGCAATATATTTTAAAGGAACCTGCTGGATGACCTCCGGCTGTTCGGCCATGATTTTTTGATAACGTTCTTCCGCAGTCATGCACACCGCATCGATTTGGCTATCTTGTATCCAATTGAGCAGCCTATCCATAATTGCCAGCTCCATGTCGTACATTCGGGGAATCCGCTGCTTCATCGCCTCTACACCGGGCCTATCCCACACCAACACATCGATATCGGTGAGCGATTCCAACGCACAGGAGGACAGCTCGCCATTCAGCAAGTATAGCGGGGTAGACAGGAAATCATTCACCGAGACGATACCCCGTGTGTAATCCACGCCGTTGTGTAGCCGGTACAAACGGGCAATGCCGCTGTTCAGAAAATAAAGTGTCCTGACAACCTTACCTTGTTCCATGATTACCGTATGGGGCGGCAGTAACTTATGGCTGGTAAACGATTTGATGATCTCGAACTCTGCAGGCGTAAATAACACACCTTTACGCTGCGCGTAATGACATACCTTTTTAAAATGGTCAGGCGGTATCATGATAAAGCGAGATCTTAACGGCCAATCCGTTACGAAAATAATAAAAAAAACCAAGGCAACAATTTCTGACATATGTCAGTTGAACTCGAGGCGCTGCCACACTAATTTTGCTTGCCATGAAAAGAATAGGGTTATGAGAAAGTCTACATTACTGATTGCGGATAAGGACGGCGATTTCCGTGAGGAACTTCAGCGCTTGATCAGACAACAGGGATATCCGGCTGTATTTTGGACGTGCTGCAACGGACTGGAAGCCCTCAAATACATCAATGCGCTGCAACCCGACCTCGTCTTGATGAACGTTGAGTTGCCTGGTAAAAGTGGATTTGAAGTATTGGATGCCGCCATTGAAACCCCTGCCGCCATTTTACTTGCCGATTCGCCTGCATATGCCGCCAAGGCGTTTGAGTACCATGCCGTGGATTACCTCCTAAAGCCGTTTACCGCGGAACGCCTGGAACTGGCGCTGGGGCGCTCAGCGTTGCGAAGCAGCTCAATGGCTGCAATCCGCCATCTCCATACCCCAAATAACGGCTTTACCACCCGCATATTGGTAGAAAAAGGGAAACGCCTCACCAGCATCCCGATCGATAAAATCACCCATTTTAAAGCAGACAAGGATTACACGTGGATTCATACCATCAATGGCGAGTCGTACCTCAGCACGAACGGCATCGGCCAACTTGAGCGCAAGCTAAACCCAGTGCACTTCATCCGCATCCATCGCTCCTATATTGTCAATATTGATTATATCCAGGAACTTTACCGCGATATCAGCAGACTTTTTGTAGCGCTGCCCAATGCCATCGAAATCAATGTCGGACGAAACTATATGCCCGCCATAAAAGAGCTGATGTTCTAACCACCACTTGATGGGCTGACCGGCCGCTCAACTGGATAGCCCAAAAGGTAACTGACAGGCATCAAGCCGCCCTTGGCCTTGCCAACTTCCCAAATATAGGACCTGTCTAAATCAGCACCGTAAGCCAAGTCAAGCATTTCATTGAGCGTATAAGTACGGCATACGCTGACCAACCCGTCCCACAGCAGATAAGCCGGTATGAGCGGTATGAAATAGGTAAAGAATATTCTTTTCCACCGAAACGGACGGATGCCCGGTGTGAGCAGCCAAACGCATAGTGGAGAGAGCACCAAAAATTTCAACAGGTTGAAAGCGTTCCGTTCCTGTGCTTCCACCACCAGAATAGGTGAACGTTGCACCACGGCGTCTGCCAGCAAACGTTGCGCTGCTCGCGGGCGGAAGTGATGGAACGACATGAACTGTGTACGCACTCCCCGCAGGTGCGAGGGCACATTCAATGCATCTACCGGATAGGCACAGAAGGTCACGTGCGCGGGAAACCGGCTCGCCAGCTTGGCAAACGCCTCCCGGTTTGGGAAAATGTCTGTAAGCGTGACGTTCATGTCCGGTCTTAAGGGAATCATCCGTTGCAGGATTTTCTCCCAGCCACCGCCTCCTCCCGCCGCAATATCGACAAATGCGGACCGGCGGCTCCTATCCAACGCATCCAGCAGGACGGGGATAAGCTGTTCATAATAGTCCGCGCGGTCGGCGATGGCACGCAGGAAATCCGTTCCATAGTCTCGAAGCCAAGCGGGGAACCAGGGCATGTCTTCAAATTCAAATAAATGTAATCGTTTCATTGGCCCGCAAATCTAGCGGTCAACGTAATCGATCCGGACCAAAGCCGTCCAACGATTATATACGGCGACAAACGGCCGGATAAAGGAGATGAAGAGAAAACTGAGCTGGCATTTGCGAGCAAAAGGATACGTATTACTGCCTAAACGTTCATTACCGTACTTCCGCGGTGGAATGGCTAAACAGCCAAAGCTAACTTTGCCTTCGCATTGAAAACATAATATACTGTAGAATGAAACAACGATTTTTTATAGTAGGGCTTGCCTGTATCGCATTAGCCGTGGGCTGCAAAAAAAATAGTCCAAAAGACGACTCGCCGTCAAACGCAACCAAATACCTTCAACGTTATGTAACGACCTCGGATGGCGAGTCGGTTACCTATACGTTGGCGTATGATACCAAAAACAGGTTGATAGCCTACAACAGTGAGGAGGACGATTATCGTAGTCGGATAACATATGACAACAATGACAATCCAATCAGATTTGAGCTTGAGTCGACGGGAGCGAAACAGGTATTCGAGATCACCTATAACAGCACTGGGGTACCCTTGCGTGCGACTTCTGTGCTGTCAGATCTGGATAATCCCGGTGAGGAACTTGAAACGGAGATTACTTACGAAGTAACCGACGGCAAAATCAGTAAAATGTACTTCGCCGATGAGGCAGGCAACGAAGCCGTTTACACACTCAGCTACATGGGCAATAACCTAACCCGGGTGGCTTATACGGCGAGCGAGGGCGAACTAGTACTGACATGGAACTATGGAAACAAAAAATCTGCATACAGCGCAGCCCGCTTTAACTACCTGGTTATTCCGGACCTCTTTTCTGTTTTTTCGAGCGAAAACGAAATCACCCAAAGCCGCCTGGAAATAACCGGGCTAGGGGCGTTTATCACGACTTACACCTATCAATTTGACGCGGCAGGATATCCTACTGCGGCTACAGAGAAGGATCAGGACGGCAACGAATCGCAAATCAGCTTCTTTTACGATTAATGCTTTCGGCTGGGTAAACTGCGGTAGCGATCAGACCGAAAAGGGCATGCCTATGCGTGCCCTTCTTCATTTACCGGGAACTTTTCTTTCTCAACTAACTTTGTTTCCGCAGATACTTCGTGAGGATAACGATTAGCTGCCCTTCTACCCTACCTTCTATTTGTTCGGGGTTGTCCTCGACGAGCCGAATGTTTTTGACCACCGTGCCGAGCTTGGCACTGAGGTTGCTGCCTTTCACATCGAGCGTTTTGGTTAGCACCACTGAATCGCCATTTTGAAGGATATTGCCATTCGAATCTTTGTGCACGATGGCTTCACCAGCTTCTGCTTGCTCACCTACTGCCTTGGCCCACGCAAGGGTCTCGTCGTCAAGGTACAGGATATCCAACGCTTCCGCTGCCCAGCTTTCACTTTTCAAGCGGTTGAGCATGCGCCATGCCAGTACCTGCACAGCACGAACTTCACTCCACATCGCTTCCGGCAAGAAGCGCCATTCATCAGGGTTAAGCGGCTCAACGCCTTCGATTTGACCAACCAATGTCTTACAAACCGCCACTTCATTGTCGGCATAAGCATCGGGCGGTACGGGGTAGACCGCCAGCGCTGTTTCTTTCTGGCACAACTCGCATCTGCCGCCACTGCGGGCCATCAGCTTTTCGTTCATGACCCAAAGATACGGTTTTGGCATTCCGTTTTAGGCATTTTTCATGCCAACCTTACTGACCACCTCCTATCACTGAAATTCCTTGGCGTTGATACTAAAGCCGGGGCAGTCTCGTGTGTGCTTGGGGCCAGCCGCCGATTAATCCACCGCCCCGAATACTTTTTTCAGTAACGATGTGGTACGGAATACCGAGTTGTCGCGAATGGCGCTCTCCTTCTCGGCCACCATCTTGAAGACACCGTTGACGGTCTCCTGCGTCACGTAAGCGTTTAAATCGGTATCGATGGATTGCCTGGTGAGCCCATTATACCTGCTGATGATCTGCTCCCAAACACGGTCTGCACCGACTTTGCCCAGCGAGCCTTCCACCTTGGGCCTGAAAGCTGCAAACAATTGTTCTGACGTCTTACCTTTGAGGTAGTTCGTGGCAGCTACGCTATCACCCAGCAGGATGTTTTTCGCATCATCAAAGGTCATCGTGGTGATGGCATTTGCAAAGATAGGCACCCCTTCTTTTACGGCGTCTTCCGCAGCGCGGTTGAGCAGCAACAATCCTTGATCAGCCAAGTTGCCCAGGCCGACACCACGCAGGGCGGCGTCCACTTTCCGCAACTGCTCGGGCAGCAGGATCCTGACCAGTTCATTCTTGAAAAAACCGTCTTCGGCACCGAGTTTTTGGATCCCTTCTGTAACGCCTATATTCAAGGCTTCTTTCAGCGCACTGGAAACTTCGCCGGTAGACAGTCCCGACAAGTCTATATTCCGCTTTTCATCACCACTCGGAGCCTGGCTACCCGAACGTTCGGCCATGGCGTCCTTTACCCGATCGAGTAAACCCTGCGCTGAAGCCGTTGAATAAACCAGCATGCCCGCCAATAAAAGTACGCCTATAAATTTCTTGCTTAATCCCATGATCTGCTATTTAATGAAACAACTGCAGCAAAAATAGCAATATCCTGGGGGTTGTTGGCAGAAATCGGCACTAAATCGCCCGCGGTATTAACTTACTCCTGTCTAGGGCAGCGATGAGTGTTCGCGCGAGGATCCGAACAGGATCCAAGAGCGGTACGCCCCTATAGGTTGCTTCAGCGATACACAGGGGTATCTCCGTACAACCTAAGATAACACAGGTTGCCCCGTTGTCAACTAAGACATCCAGTGCGGCGTACAGTTCGCTTCTGGCTCGCTCACTTATGGGTTTGCCATGCGCTTTTATTCCGTAATCGGGATGATAGATCGCTCGGTGGACACGTTCGGCCCACGGCTTGGGCAAATTAAGTGGCTCAAAACCTCCGTTTTCGAGCTCTTGGCTATAGAGCCCGAATTTCCATGTGCCCAAGGATGAGAGTATGCCCACTTGCCGCCCGTTATGGTTGTTTCCCAAAAACGCCACTGTGCTTCGGATTAAGTGATTCAGTTCCAGCTGGCTACTTGCCGCTTGTAACCGGTGCCCAATCTCATCGAAGATTGGGGCGGCATGCGCTGTGTTGCAGGCAATGGCTGCCACTTTCACGCCCATCTTTTCTATCCGTAATAACAAGCTGCTCAACGCAATCGCCGGATTGACAGGTTCCCGACCGAGCAGGTATTCCGTTCGGTCGGGAACCGCTTCCGGAATGGATATCAGGACGAAAGGGAGATGCTCCTGATCGGTGGTGGCACGGGTCTCCTCGACGATTTTCGCGGCTAAGTCTATGCCGGCCAAGGGGCCCACGCCACCCACTATGCCAATCATTTTATTGGTGAGCTTATCAGTATCCTTCATTCTGTTGCCCCTGAAGACCTACGTTATTGTCTATCTCTTGTTGAGGGATAGGCAAGATAGTCCGGAGGTGTTGGCTGCTGCGTCCGGGATAATCGACAACGAAGCTGTTTGGCCGGTCAACAATAAGCGGTGAAATGTAATGCGTAAATGCAAGATTATTCCGTGTCAAATCATAAAGGCGGTGACCTTCAAATGCCAGCTCCCGGCGCCGCTCGGCCAAAATCTCAGCAATCAGTGCATCTCCACTTAGCGTGATGTCTTCTGCTTCGGGGTTCGCACGCTTGCGGATCAGGTTTAAATCGGCCAAGGCGCCCGTGACATTTGCGCCGCCGAGCTTAGCCAACGCTTCTGCCCGCGTAAGATATACTTCGGCCAGACGAATCACTTTGATGTGCTCATTAAACGTAGAAATGTTGTCGTATTTATTCACCAAGTAAGCCGGATTTTCCGCGCTTGAACGTATTCCCTTCGTAATAAACTCCCTGCGCACATCACCCTCGGCATACTGGTTGTAGCTGTCTTCCGTGGCCAAAGCATCGCCATAGTTCGACTGGTGGAACATCGCCGCTAGGGAATTGCTACCCTGATGATCGGATTGGTTATTCGCTATTTCGAAAATGCTTTCGCTACTGTTAAGGGACTTAAATCCAGCAATAAGGCTGTTGGTGACCAAGAGGCTATATTGCTGCGATTCGATGACTTCTGTTGCCAGATCGGCCGCCAGCTGATATTTACCCATGTAGAGATACACACGCGCGAGCAGGGCTTTGGCACCGTTGAGGCTCAGCCGTGTCTTGGATGATGACACCCGTCCCTGTACAATCAGCCTCGGTGGCATGATGGCGATTGCGTGCTGCAAGTTTTCTACCACCCAGTCGTATCCTTCCTTCACCGTACTGCGGCCGGGATAGACCAGTTCGCTCAGTTGCGTGGGCAGCTCCCGCACGATCGGCACACCGGGATGACTGGCATCTGCCGTATAAGAATAGGGTTGGGCATACATTTTGAGTAAATCAAAATAGGCCAATGCACGGACGGCATAAGCCTCGCCGATGATCTGGTTCCGCTCGTCAAGCTCCGATTCCGATATGTTAAGCGGCTCGCCGTATTGAATGATCATGCTGGCGTTGGCCGCGGTGATATATTGCTGCCGCCATTGATCACGGGAAAAGGCTTCTTCCGGGACAATAGCATAATCACCGTAGGAAATGTAACGGCCGGTGTTTCGTGTGCTGATGAATGCATTGTCAGAAAGCAGCTCAGGGACCAACATGGTCGTACGCCCATAGTAGTTGAAGTCTTTCATCTGTGCATAGGTGCCAGCGATGGCCGTACGCATGGAAGCCACATCAGTGATTGCCTCCGTGGTAGACACCTCCGTTGTAGGCGTGATTTCCAAGAAACTTTTACTGCACGACCATGTAGCGATTGCGCTGGCCGTGAGCACCATAAACGATAGTTTTGTACGAATCTTCATTGTATGAATATATTGTGCTTATGCATTATAAGGTTAAATCGATTCCGAATACGACTGTACGGGGCACAGGCGGCTTATTATCCAACTGTCCGGTCACAGACACTTCGGGGTCGTACGGCAGGCGCTTATCTCTGACATAGGTATACAGGTTGCTTGCCCGCACATACAGCCGTGCACCGCCCAACTTGCCCATCCTTTGTAGCCAAGCAGCGGGCAGGTTGTATGCCAAGGTGACATCACGCAGGCGGATGTACGAGCCGTCATATAAATAACGCGTACTGCGAAAATCGGGCGTAGAAGATTGGGTACCGAGGTAAACCACTTTGGGCAGCAGGGCGTCATCACCGGGTTGCTGCCACCGATAGTTGTAAATCTGCCGGCTCATCTTGCCGCGGATGTTGGTACCGAGGTTGCCATCGGTATCCGAGTAGCGCGCCCAGTTGTCGAATATCTTATTGCCCCAGTTGAAGAAGATGTTGACCCCCAAATCGAAGCCTTTGTAGCTAAAATTATTATTAAAACCGCCGTAGAAATCCGGAATTGCACTTCCTTGCAGGAAGCGTTCTGCTTCTCCATAGACCGTAGTCGTTGCCGTTTTGGTCTCGTCGGTATACCACAGCGCGTTGCCTGTATTGGGGTCTACACCCGCATAGCCCACCAAATAGAACTGATAGAAATCCAGCCCTTCTTCCCGATAGGTTGAAATGTCGACCAAAGGAGAAGGGAGCTTCGTAACGACATTTTTAGTGGTCGTGATGTTGAAGCTGGTGGTCCAATTGAAACCCCCAGCTTGCTCCGCCACGATATTGCGTGTAGACAGGCTCAATTCGACACCTTTGTTCTCCATGGCGCCAATGTTTTCGAAATATTCCAGCAGACCATTCGGAGAGGGAATGGGCATGTTATATAGCAAATCAGAGGTGATACGCTTGTAATATTCGAATGTACCGCTCAGGCGATTGTTGAACAGGCCAAAATCTAACCCGATGTTAAACGGCTTGTTTTTTTCCCAAGTCAATAGGTCGTTGTTGATTTGGGAATAATATAGACCCGTGCCACCGTCATAGGCTGTCATCGAATAGAGTCCAAGCGCGGCGAAATTGCCAATGTCCTGATTACCGTTTTCACCGTAACTCACCCGCAGGTTCAGGCTAGAGATGACGTCAACATGGTCCATGAACCCTTCTTTATCGATGTTCCATGCGCCACCGACCGAATAGAAATTGCCGTACATATTTTGGCTGCCGTAAAACCTGGATGAGCCATCGCGCCGTAAAGAGAAGCTGAGGTGATACTTTTGCTTGAACGCATAGTTTGCATTAAAAAACAAACTGGAAATGGCATTATTGAGCAATCCGGATGTAGCCCCGGTAGGCACCGATGCGCCATCGAGATACGTTGTATTGGGCAAGAAATTATTGGCCTCGGCCTGGCTCTCCACGAAGGTGGTCTTCTGGGCCTCTGTACCGGCGATGGCCTGAATGCCGTGGTCGCCAAAGGTCTTATTGAAACGGAGGATATTGGTGTTAATCCATGATACCATCCGGTTATTCCGGTGAGAGCCTATACCGCCACTTGCCGCCGAACTTGAAAAGTTGTACGGACGATATACGCGTGATTCAGCGAAATTAAGGTTCAGGCTTCCCTTCGTCTCAAACGACAGGTAGTCCGTAAATTTAAGTGATGCCGAAATTCCCGGCAAGACGTTATAGGTTTTTCCTTGACGCAATGCGGCTTCGGCAAGTGCCTTGGGATTGACATCCGAAGAACTCGATGAGTATTGAAGGACATATGTGCCATCTGGATTCCGGACTGGCGCCCAAGGCTGTATGCGTTGCAGGTAATAATATGGATTTTCAAAACTCGATGCATCCGGCCGTGTATTGGCCTTCTGGTAGCTGAACAGCATATTCGCGTCAAATGAAATCCAATCGTTGGGCTTATTGGCAATCTTCATCTTGCCGGTAAACCGATCGTAATCTACCCCAATCAATACGGATTGGGACTCCATATATCCGGCAGATAGATAGAAATTGCTCTTGTCATTTCCGCCGCTTGCATTGATGTCGTATTGGCTGAAGCGGCCGGTACGCAGTAGCTCCTTCGCCCAGTCGGTATTGATGGTCGTATCAATATTATTGGCCTCGATAACGCGCTCGTTGAACGTTGACAGATCCTGACCCGCATTGACCCATCCCTCACGCAGCAGTTCCAGCATCTCAGGCGTGCTTAAAGGCTTGTTCCGGTCATTCAGCGCATCGCTGTTAAATCCTTGCTGAAACCCGACATTGAGCTTTGTCCGGCCGGAAGCGCCACTTTTGGTGGTGATCAGCACCACACCGTTGGCTGCGCGTGAGCCATACAGCGAGGCGGAAGAGGCGTCCTTTAGTACAGATATGGATTCGATATCATTAGCCGATATCCCGGCAATGGTGTTGGTACCGTAGCCCGTCAAATCGAAGGTTTCGATGGGTACACCATCAACCACGTACAACGGTTGGCTGCCCGCGTTGATCGATCCGATCCCCCGGATCCGGATATCGGGCACAGACCCCGGCTGGCCGTTGCCATTGCTGACCTGCACGCCGGCAAGATTGCCTTGGAAACTTTCCTGCACGCTCACCCGCGGCGTGCTGGCGATGTCTTCCCCTTTGAGTGTACTGACCGCCCCCGTAAACGAAGAACGCTCCTGCTGGCCATAGGCGACGACCACGACTTCACTCAGCTCGCTTAGACGCTCCTGCAAAGTAATGTTGAGCTGAAAATTGGTATTGCTTGCCTGTAGTTCAACGGTAGTCTGCTGCTCCACATAGCCCAAGGACGAAATCGTAACCTCATACGTGCCAAAAGGCACGCCAGTGAACGAAAAATTCCCTTCCTGGTTGGTAGACTGGCTGAAATCGCGCGGCCCCGCCATTTTTACGGTCGCACCTGAAATAGGTACGCCCGTGGCGTCGACGACTTTGCCCGATACGCGTCCGTCTTGCCGATGGGCTGCCATCGTAGCGGCTGCATCCGCCGCTGCACGGGTTTGACCGGCGCCGACCGGAACGATGAGCACGCGTGAATCGACCTGCTTAAACTCCAGCTTGGTATTGGCAAGCATGGTTTTCAAAAGCGCGGCGACGGATTGCCGCTTGCCGCTGACGGTTAGGTGTTCGACGCCTTTAACATCTTCAGGGTTGTACATAAAGAAAATGGGGCTCTGGCGCTCAATCAACTGAAGCGCTTGGATAAGCGATCCATTTTTTAGCTCAATCTGAACATATATTTTTTCTATGGATTGGACCGCCGTATTGTTCCGGCCGAATAGCGCGCTATTCGACAACATGAACAACACCGTGAGTAACTGGGTTGCTATACGTAGTAAATACCGATTCATCTTGTTATTTATTGTTTTTGTTGTACCTAATTGTCGCAAACTTTTTCTGTCGTTAACGCCACCAAACGTCAAGTACGTCTTGTCTGGCTCCGTCTATGGTGGCAAGCAAATACGAGTGAACATCGCGCTATTCTTTATCTTGAAAATCGTTAAAAATAATGCGGCATGCAGTGGGCGACCACCGTCTTGTCAACGGGAGGAAAAGATTACCTTTTTGCCTGCGCTGTCAAACGTATACGTCGCATTGGTAAATGCACAGATGCTGGCTAATACTTTTTCCATCGGCTCGTCACTCGCGAAGCGTGTAGTAAACCGGTAGTCACCGATATGGCTGTCCTTAAATGCAAAGTAAACACCGAAATTGCGCTCGAATACGCCACACGCTTCCTTCACACTGATGTTCTCGAACTTCAAATCGCCCACATGCTGCCAATCAAGGTATGCCGAAGAATGGACTTGCTGCTTTTTATACGTCTTACGCCGCGCGTCATAGCCCAATTGTTGCGCAGGAAGCAACGTTTCAAGCGGCTGCTGTTGCTCATCCACGCGCACGCGCCCACGCCTAACGGTGACTGTCACCTGTTCTTCACGGTCTATAGCCTTTACATTGAACGCCGTGCCCAGCACATGTACCTCCAACTGGCCGGCATGTACCACAAAAGGCTGTTGCTCGTTTTTTCGGATATCAAAAAACGCCTGCCCTTCCAATATCACCACTCGCTCATTTTCCTCTACCATCGTTGCCGCGTACCCCAGCCGGCTGCCCTTGCTGAGTAAAACCGAACTGCTGTCAGGAAGCATAATCATGCTGTTTGCATCCGCATCATAATAAACAAGGTCGGTACGTTTGACAATATCTACTTCGCCTCCGTACCTCATCAAGTACATCATTAGGGTAAAGCCGATGACCACCATGGCTGCTGCCAGACGTATCGCCCACTTCTTGGGTGGCCACAACCGAAACCGCCGCTCCCGCTGATCAACAAGCTTCCATATACCGGTATGAATGCTCTCTTTCAGCCGGTTTTTCGCTGTCTCCTCCAATGATGGAGTAAAATCCGGCGCATGGTCAAACTCATCATAGTGAGCGATAATGTCGCGGATTTCCTCCTTGGAGGCCGTTCCTTTCAAATATTTCAAAATCAGCCGCCTGATTTTTGCACGTTGCATCTTCCTTAGTTTACTTACCCTATATGCTGCTATCCGAAATCTGTTGAATCATCCTCCTTAGCTATGGCCAGATGACTTTGATCATGTAAACGAGTATTGGCAACTGCACCAACCCCCCGCGTATATTTTCCATTGCCTTTCCGAGCTGATTCTGTACCGTCTTTTGGGTAATCCCCATACGTTCAGCAATGGATTTGGTACTTAGGTCTTCTTGGAAACGCAACCGGAAAATCTTCTGCCGCTGAGGCGGCAGATCGGCCAAGAGCCGTTCAAATGCGACATTGAATTCGTCGGCGCGCACGAGTTGATCAGCCGCTAAGTGTGTCGCCAGTTGATCGTCCATCCCCGTTGTCAGCGGGCAGGTTGCTTTCAGCTTCTTCGCCAACTTAAAAACCCGGTTCCGGACAGCTGTCCTGATGTACGCTTCCATATTGTCAATGGGCTTTTCTCGATTCAGCCAGATAGCCGCAAAAATTTCCTGCAAGATATCCTTTACCAATTCGGGTTCCCTTACACGCTTATATGCATCGTTATAGGCCCGTTCCCAATAGCGTTCATACAACGTGTTAAAAGCTGCTTTATCGCCTTGCTGAAGTGCGCTCATTAGCTGCTTTTCATCTGCGATCGCGATGTCGTCTGGCTTCATTTTTGAAATTTGATTGAAGAACGTACAACGTATTCAGGTTGCGGTGAAGTTGCTACCAATCGCCCTTCCCAAATGGATAGAGTTTGTCCACTGGTGTGTGCTGATAATCGAGTGCCCCTAATCGGGTTGTCCCAAACCAGTCACCGGGGGCATCGACCAAGATGATTTCTTTTGCATAACCATTTTCGTCAAATCCGCGCCGGAAATGCACGCGCGACTTCAGCACAACTACGTCAAAGTCGTCGACGTTGAACACATCGTTGCGTAGCCGATGTGCTTCGATAATCTGTGTGTAAGTTGGTGCGATAACCAGCACATTGTCTTTACCGAAATCAACGGCAGCTACATAATCGTAGTTCCACATCGGGCCGAGGTAACGGATGGTCCCTGTAACGCGGACCGGCTTACCCGCCTGTTCGCCGGTATAACCACCGACTTCCATATCGAAGGCGTCCCCTGCTTTTGCACCGCCTTGCTTCAACTTTTCAAGGGCATTGGCATCAGTCAGTGCGGCATATAATACGCCGCTAGTTTGCTGCTTGATCAACTCATCCAGAATCCACGTGGCATCACCGGGCCGGTCGGAATAATCCCCCAGAACGACGGGCGTCTTGCCTCCGGCAATCGCTTTATTCGTCTGCTGCACCGCTTCCCGCGGCATCGGATACTCGCCCCGGGCGAAATCTTCGCGGACACTCCAAATGTAATCGTACATATCCTTGGCAATGGAATCGGCCAAAGCTTGGTCATTATTCGTCATCACCTGCACGAGCATGCCCCCGTCAGGCGTATCGGCCCATGCAAATCCGTAGAACACGCTTACGAAGGCATCGGGCACCCGTTCCTCCCAACGCCGTGCGCGCTCCATGATATTCATCGACGGCGACTGGCCGGTCCACTGTACCACCGATGCGGTGAGGATAGGAGGCTTGACAGAAGCCGTTGTGGGCTGGTAATCGCCCTTCAGCATCCGCCGGAGATAGTGTGCCGAACGCTCGCCCTGAAGGTATGAATCGTAATGTGGATATTGTTTGGTGACAAACGAGCCATCCGCCCAACGCAGGAATTCTTCGTCTTCGTTGCCGTGTAAATCAAATGATGCCACGATGGGTACATCGTCTCCGACCAACTCTCGGATACGTTTGGCTATCTCCGCTTCAGGCTTGGGTACATCCCGTACAGCCATTGCGCCATGAAGTGCCAAGTACACGCCGTCAATGGGCATATGCGCTTCGATATCCGAAAGGATAATATCCATGAAATGTTCAAAGCTGGCTTTGGAATTCCAGCTCCGGGACGAACCGCCGAACACGTCAGACGGGCTTTTGATGCCGACAAGTTCCAAATCACCATACCGCCTGGCGGTATTGACGAATCCACGCACGTAACTATCGGAGGAGAGCAATTCCTCATCTTCGATATAAGGTTTTTTCCAGGTCCAGTCTTCAATTTCCGTATCCCCTCCCGGACAAAAGGTACAGGTTTCATGCTGATAGGCCACTACGGCCACGCGGTAGGGTCCATCTGATTTACTGCCACAACCGGCCAAAAGGAATGAAGTAGCGGCAATGCCGCAGAGGTAACGCAGTGTTGAATACATTAGTTATTTGTGTAGATTTTTAAGCGTTGACGATCATTACATCCGGGCATCGAGAATCAACCCTAATAGTCTTCCGAAGTCTTCGTATGAAACGCTGTTGCCTCGGATATCCGTGTTGACACGATGTACCACAACCATGTTGAAATCGGGGATGACAACAACGAGGTGTCCGCCCGAACCACGGGCCGAATACGAACCTTCCGGTACATGCACGTGTTGCAGATGCGGGTATTTGTTGAAGTCCCGCGCTACCCACCACAGGTAACCATAGCCCGAGGAGCTGTATAACGCTGCATCTGAATGGTAGCGCGTGCTTTCTTCAACCCACGCACTGTCAATGACTTGCTTGTCAAGCCACTTTCCGTGGTTTAGCATTAACCATCCAAAACGGGCCAGATCGCGCGCCGTGACCCGGAAGGGATAGGCATTGTGCTTGGATTCCTCGCCGCTGACATAAGACCCATCTGCTGCAGTATAGTCTTGCATACCGATTGGTTTAGCGATATCGGATTCGATGGTCTCAAAAATCTTTTGTTTAGTCTGCTGCTCGAAGATCGTTCCGAGCACATTAAAATCCCAATTATTATAGTACCAGTGTGTGCCGGCTTTTTCCGAATGCCGTGCTGGCTTGAGCCGCTTCATGCCTGCTGATTCGTACAGTGCAGGATGATATACACCTGAGCGGGCTTTGAGGCAATCCCGCACGGTGGCTTTCAGCTCTTCCTCCGATAAGCCTTCGACATCGTCAATACCTAAATCAGCCATCGTGGCATCCAAGTCGATAAGCCCGGCCTGTACATATTTTCCATAAATTGCACTCAAAAAGCTTTTCCGTATCGAATGCGCGTTAAATTTTTTGTCGACATCCCCCCATTGGTAGGCCACTTTTCCGTCGACGACGACCATTACGGCAGCGGTGTTTATGGTCCCTGCATATTCCTTTGCCTTTGCTAAACCGGCGCTGGACAGCCCGAGTACTTCCGGTCTATCGACCACTTCCCATTGCGGTCCTGGATAATAAACCGCCTTGGGCTTGAGCTCCTGTCCTATAGTGAACGATGTAAACCCGACAATGAATACAAGAAAAATCCAATACTGTTTGTACATATAAATCAATTTTTTAACATTTTCTTTCAAAAAGACACAGACAACATACATTCTACACAATAATAGACCCCATTTTCTAAAAAAATCCCATTCAACGTTTAAATTTTATTAAAAAAACATAAGTTAAATTAACAAATATGCGCGTAATCCAATTTATATTGATAAATAATCAATATTTATCTGTATTTTTTTTTATTTTTGAAAGCACTTAACGTCAAAAAAACATTATAGCCATGAATCTTCAGGTCAAACACGCTTTAGCTCTATTTTTTATCAGCTTAGCCCTTCCTGTCATTAGCCATGCTCAACCGGCAACCGACTTTGCTCTCCGGATCGACTCGTTGCTGTCTTCCTACCAAGCGGCAGATCCCGGCCTGTCGCTCACCATCAGTCAAGGCGGACAGACCATCTACCACAAACATATAGGAATGGCCAACCTCGAATATGGAGTCCCAGTCACAGACAGCACCATCTTTGAAGCGGGCTCCGTATCCAAGCAGTTTACGGCGACCGCCATCCTGCTGCTTGCACAAGATGGCCAACTTACGCTTGACGATCCGGCGCGGAAGTATGTGCCGGAATTGCCCGAATACGCTCATACCATCACCATAAGACACTTACTGAACCATACCAGTGGACTAAAGGACTGGGGTGCGCTCGCCGGACTGGGGGGATGGCCCCGTGGCAGTCGGGAATATACCAACAATCTCGCATTGGGGTATATTGTCAAACAACCCACGCTCAACAATGTACCCGGCGATGAATACATCTACAGCAACTCCAACTATACGCTGCTCACCATTATCGCAGAACGTGTGTCCGGTCAAAAGCTTCCTGAATTTACGCAAATGCGTATTTTCGACCCTCTCGGCATGCGCAGCACGTCCTGGCGTGACAACCACCAACGGGTAGTGAAGGGAAGAGCTACCGGATATAGCCGCTCACAGGAGGGCTTCGCTACCGACATGCCTTTCGAAAACACCTATGGTCACGCAGCACTACTGACCACCACCAAGGATTTGGATAAATGGAACCGGAGCTGGAGGAGCACGCCCCTTGGCGCCCCCAATCTGCTGAAACTACGGACCGAAACGGGCGTACTGAATGATGGAACACCCATCACGTATGCCAGTGCCGTGATGGTGGATGAATACCTATCTCATCCTCGTGTCTACCATACGGGATCCACAGCGGGGTACCGAGCCCTACTGACCTATTATCCAACTGAAGACCTCTCCATCGCACTGCTCTCCAATAACGGCAGCACCAACGTGGGCAATATTAATAACGGCTTGGCGGCCATTTTTTTTGGCAATCGGAGGGACACGGATATTCCCACCGAAAACAACCGGGACACTGCCGCTGATCAGGTTCTAGCGCTACCCGCCGATATTGCGGGATATTATGAAAGCCCCGAATGTGGAGGGGCCGTGCAGGTGATTACCGAAGGCGGTTCGGCGCAGGTGATATGGAAAGAGGGCCGCCAGCGCCCACTGCAGTTGAAACAGACCGGCGCAAATTCCTTTCAAGCGGCAAATCAGCAAAGTACGCTTGCCTTCAAGCGCAACGACGCCGGACACGTGGTAGGCTTTTACATCAGTGTCCCCCGCGCACGGAATGTATGGTTTGGCCGGACTTCGCCATAGCGATTTCAGGCGCCCCAGCCAAGCTTTCCCTGCGTCCTGTACCAGCTCCTGAATCGGCCAATGACGGTATCACAACTGTACGTATCTGGGCAACAGGTGTACGGAATCGAACACCCTTCGCAACTAGAAGCATCACAAAAAACTGATTATGAACCCTTTGTTTTTTTGGCGCGTAACGTGCGGCGTATTTCGGGTTATCCTTTAATGCCAAAAGGCCATGATCAGAAACTACCTAAAAATCGCTTGGCGAAACCTCATCCGCGATAAGCGGACATCCCTTATCAACATCTCCGGCTTATCCCTGGGGATAGCTGCGGCATTGATACTCTTCGTCGTCATCCAATACGAATGGAGCTTTGATAGGTTTCACAAAAACTACCAGCGCGTCTATCGCGTCGTCACAGAAACACAATATGGAAATTCATCCGATTATAACCAAGGGGTGGCTGCCCCGCTGGCCAAGGCGCTCAGCGTAGACATGCCGCAGCTTGAAGCGGTTGTACCCCTATATGCTTCGGGAGGCCAAGTCAATGTAACCAATAATGCCAATCACATAGACAAGTACTCCGAGCTCGCACTCTTTACCTCAGCTGGTTTCTTCCACCTCTTTGACGCCACCTGGCTGGCCGGCAACGCTGAGGTATTGGCGAATCCCAACCATGTCGTGCTGGACCGCGAAACGGCGTCACGCTATTTCGGTTCCTGGCAAGCGGCTGTCGGCCGCGATCTTGTGTTCGCCAACGAGGTCCCACTAAAAGTAGCTGGAGTAGTGGAAAATGCCCGTGAAAACAGCAACTTCCCCTATCGATTGCTTGTTTCTTTTCCTACGCTTGAAGCAAATACCCACTTATTTGATTACGGGCCTGATGACTGGAAAAGTGTGAGTAGTAGTACGCAGCTTTATATACTGCTCGGCCCCCAGCACGATGCCCACGCCGCAGCAAGGCAGTTGGACGTGCTCACCAAGAAATATTTCGACAATCAGGGGGCCTCCACCCGGATACTTCACCTCCAACCACTCAGCAACATTCATTTTGATGCACGGTATGGGACCATTGACCACCGTCAAATCAATCGATCGACACTGACGACACTGGCGCTTATCGGGGTGTTTATTTTGCTGATGGCTGCTATCAATTTCGTGAACCTGAGTACGGCACAGGCACTAGGAAAGGGCAAAGAAATCGGTGTGCGCAAGGTGCTGGGTGGCAGCAGGGGGAGCCTCATTGCACAATCCTTCGGCGAAACCTTCCTGCTGGTTTTGATAGCCTTGCTTGTGGCCGTAGCCTTGGCTTATGGCGCACTACCCTACATTCACCACCTTTCAAACATGCCGGATAACCCGGATTTGCTCCAGACGGACACGCTGATTTTCTTATTGCTTTCGTTACTGGCGCTCACCTTCCTCTCGGGACTTTATCCCGCTTTGGTCACCTCTGGTTTCAAGCCTGTGATAGCACTGAAAAACAAAATCAACACTTCCCAGATTGGCGGGGTGTCGTTGCGCAAGGGGCTGGTTGCCGTGCAGTTTGCCATTGCCCAATTGCTCATGATAGGCACCCTGGTAGCGGTCAAGCAGATGGCTTTTATCCGCGATGCCGATCTGGGCTTTGACCAGTCTACACTGTATACGATACAAGTACCGTCAGACGGCGAACAGCAGCGCATGCCGGTATTCAAGCAGCAATTGTTGCAGCTGCCCAACGTTAAATCGGTAAGTTTTGCCAGCGATGTACCATCATCAGACAATAAATGGTCGTCCAACTTTTACGTTGACGGCGATACGTCGGACGACATCGACTTTCCTGCATTCTTGAAATTCGCTGATGCAGATTATTTTGAAAGCTATGGCTTATCCATGGCAGCCGGACGGCCTTACGTAGCCAGCGACACTTTGCGGGAAGCTGTCATCAACGAAACCATGGTGCAGCGGCTTGGCTTGGCTTCGGCAGCGGACGCTATTGGACGACGTATCCGCATCGGTTTTGCATCGCCATGGATGACGATCTCCGGTGTGGTCAAGGACTATACCCCAAATTCCCTGCGCGAAGAAATCAGCCCGATCATTATGGGGACGGACAAAAGCCGCTATTATGTTGCCGGGGTAAAACTTGAAGCAAATGCGGGTAGGAAGACGCTGAATGAGATTAAACAGCAATTTGAAGCCCTTTATCCAGAACACTATTACGAGGCATCTTTTTTGGATGATACCATCAACAAGTTTTATGAGCAGGAAGAGAAAATGGCCACAGCCTATCAATTCTTCGCTATCCTGTCCATCATCATCTCCAGTATTGGTTTGTATGGGATAGTCTCGTTTATGCTGGGCCAAAAGGTTAAAGAGATCGGTATCCGGAAGGTACTTGGTGCAAGTGTGACCAGTATTGTGTATCTTTTCTCGAAAGAATTTATTTACCTCGTGGGCATTGCCTTCTTTGTTGCGATGCCATTGGCGTATTACTTTATGCAGGATTGGCTCAACGGTTTTGCTTACCGTATCGATCTATCGGCATGGTTGTTTCTGGCCGTTATGCTAGCGGCATTGGCGATTGCCCTGACCACCATCGGCGTCAGGGTATACAGGGCCGCTATAGCCAATCCTGTTGAATCGCTGAGGGATGAATGATATTGCATAAAACTCAACGCGTAACGCATAATGATATGATAAAGAACTATTTTAAAACCGCTTGGCGAAACGCCGTTCGGAATAGGGCCCAAGCCCTCATTAACGTGTTCGGCCTAACCTTGGGCATGGCCTGCGTCATGCTGATTGCACTTTTCATCAAGCATGAATATCAATATGACCGGCATTTTGCGGATGCCGACCGCATTTTCCGTGTAAATATCAATGGTAAAATGGGTGAAGAGGAATTTTACGCTGGCTATACGCCGCCGCCTGCCGGTAGGACGTTGATGGAAACATTTCCCGAAATCGAAAGCTATACACGGCTCTATTGCCCCGGACAAAAGATCGTCCACACAGGCGAGGGGGCCAATCGGGAAAACCGGTTCAATGAACAGGGTATATTGGGCGTCGACTCTAACTTCCTGCAGGTGCTTGCCTATCCGTTACGAACAGGTGACCGTCGTACCTGCCTGACCGATCCGCACAGCATTGTACTGACGGAGGCCATGACCAAGAAATATTTTGGCGATGCTAACCCGATAGGCCAGGAGCTGTACATTGAAGGCGACGAACAACCTTATACGGTCACCGGAGTGGTGGACTTCCCGTCTACCCCCAGTTCGCTCACGTTTGACTTTCTCATTCCCATTTCCAATGCTGAAAATGTCCGTTATTTTGACTGGAGCTGGGTGTGGTTGAATGTAGCCACATACGTCAAATTCAAACCCCAGGCAGCCACCGATGCTGCAGCCATCAAGCGCTTGGAAGCCAAATTTCCGGCGATGATGCGCCAGCATGCAGTCAGCGCTTTCCAGCGCATTGGCCAGCCTTACGATGAGTTTCTAAAGAAAGGAGGCAAATGGGATTTGAGCCTCCAGCCGTTGCTCGATATCCATTTGCATTCTGCCGACATTACCTCGCTGGTCACCGATCAAGGCAGTATCAAGACCGTATACTTCTTTGCCGTCATCGCCCTGTTTATCCTGTTGTTGGCTTGCGTAAACTTCATGAACCTTTCTACCGCCGGCGCTTCCAAACGTGCAAAAGAGATTGGGGTACGTAAGGTCATCGGCTCCACCCGCTTGCAAGTGGCCCGGCAATTTTTTGCCGAAGCAACGATACTAAGCAGTTTTGCTTGCCTGATGGCACTGGTACTGGTCTATTGGACGCTCCCTTATTTCAATCAAATAGCCGGTAAAACAATCGTTTTTGAAACGTTGTGGGCAGCAGGCAGCTGGGTATACTTGGCGCTGCTCGTATTGGTATGCGCATTGCTTGCGGGTAGCTATCCGGCCTTTTACCTCAGTGCATTCAAGCCGGTAGCAGTGCTAAAAGGGCAGAAAATTCCAGCCGCTTCAGGAAGCAATGGCAGTATCCGAAGTGGCTTGATTGTTTTCCAGTTCACGATTTCGATTGCGTTGGCCATCTGTACACTTGTTGTCTACCAGCAACTGAAATACACACAACTGCACGATCTGGGGCTGGATAAAGAAAACGTGCTGGTGATTTCAAACAGTGAGCGCCTCGGCAATCAGCAAAACAGCTTCAAGGAGGAGCTGAAACGCCTCTCGGCGGTAAACAATGCTTCGATCACGTCCAGCCTACCCGGCAGGGGAGGCCATGGAGACTTCTACGTGCCGCTACCAAGTGCCGGAGATGAACCGGTAGTCAAAGACATCACGCTCGTTTCGTACTTGACGGACGCAGATTTTATCGAAACCATGGGCATCTCGCTGGTCGCTGGCCGGAACTTTGCGGACGGGTATGACGACTCCCGTACGGTGCTCATCAATGAGACGGCCGCCAAACGTATGGGCTACAAACAACCGGTGGGCAAATTTATCAATTATCCCGGCGGCAACGCCGCGGAGTCATACCAAATCATCGGGGTAATGAAAGATTTTCATACGGAATCGTTGCACGTCCCCATCCAACCGTTTGCGTTATTCCATGAATCCTCACACACCTACGATGGTTTTTTTTCAAACATCGTCATCCGCGTGAAACCCGGAGGCTTATCGCCAGTACTCCAGCAAATCAGCCAACTATGGCAATCTTTTTCGCCTGACTTGCCTTTTGAACATAGCTTCCTTCGGGAGGAACTGGCCATGCAATATGCTTCGGATCAGCGCACGGCCGAAATCATCGGCATCTTCAGCATGTTATCCATCGTAATTGCCTGCATCGGTTTACTGGGATTGGTCATTTTCGCAACGCAACTCCGTACCAAGGAAATCGGCATACGGAAAGTACTGGGCGCCACCGAAGGCAGCATTGTCCGTCTACTTTCCAAAGACTTCATGAAACTGATAGGCTTGGCCGTCCTCATCGCCTCGCCCATTGCGTGGTGGGCCATGAATAATTGGCTGGAAGATTTTGCCTACCGAATCGACATGGCATGGTGGATGTTTGCCGTAGCGGGATCGATGGCGCTGGTCATTGCACTGGCAACGGTAGGCTTTCAGGCGATGAGGGCGGCGACGGCCAACCCGGTAGATTCCCTGAGGAATGAGTGATTGTGAGTCATGTGTACCGGTGAAAGCGGATTGAAGGAATAAGGTTTGCCTTATACGACAAACAATTATATTGGATATAAAAGTGAATTTATCTAAGTTTGTCGAAAAACCTGACTATGCACAAATTATTACCCGTTTTGCTCTTTGGGATTGTCATGGCGTGGGGCTGTACGACGGCCGATCAATTGACTGAAGCCGAATACATCCAACGCCATTACACAAAAATCGAACGGCAGATCCCGATGCGGGATGGTATAAAACTCTTCACCGCCATTTACATCCCAAAAGATACGAGCCAGCAATATCCGCTGCTCATCAACCGGACGCCCTATGCCGTTGCCCCTTACGGGGAAGGCCAGCTCAAGGCGACCCTGGGGCCGGACTCCAACTTTGCTCGTGAAGGTTATATCTTCGTATACCAGGATGTCCGTGGTCGATGGATGAGCGAAGGAGTGTACAGAGACATCCGGCCACACGTGGCTGATAAGAAAAGCGACCGTGACATCGACGAAAGTAGCGACACGTATGACACCATCGACTGGCTCATCAAGAACGTACCGCACAACAACGGGCGGGCGGGGATTTATGGCATTTCTTATCCTGGCTTTTATTCTACCGCCGCCCTGCCTGATGCTCACCCAGCATTGAAAGCGGTGTCGCCACAGGCTCCGGTGACCGACTGGTTTCGAGGTGACGACTTTCACCACAATGGTGCGTTCTTCCTGATGGATGCGTTTAATTTTTACAGCCGCTTTGGTGTACCCCGGCCCAATCCGCTTACGCCGGACCAATTCAATAACGCTGTACCGTTTTCGTACCGTGACAACTACCAGTTTTTTCTGGAACTCGGTGCGTTGCCACATGTCAAAGAGCGGTATTTCGGCGATAGCGTAGCATTTTGGAATGACCTCATGCAGCACGGCACGCTGGATACCTTTTGGCAGGCCCGCGAGATTGCCCGCCACCTGCATGATGTAAAACCGGCGGTCATGACCGTAGGTGGATTCTTCGATGCCGAAGATGCTTTGGGCCCTTTTGTCGTTTATGACAGCATCAAGGCCAATAATCCCGATGCAGCCAATCATCTTGTGATGGGCCCGTGGTTCCATGGCGGCTGGGTGCGTAGTACGGGCGACTTTTTTGGCGACATCCAATTCCACCAGCCCACCAGTGCATGGTATCAAGAACAGCTCCAGCTCCCTTTTTTCAACTATTACTTAAAAGATAAGGGCACGTTCGATGCTGCGGAGGCCACCATTTTCTTAACGGGAAGCAACGAGTGGAAGCACTTTGATAGCTGGCCGCCGAAAACGGCTGCACCGCGGCAACTGTATCTCCAAGCAAATGGTCGACTGAGCTTCGAAAAAGCTCCTGCCGAAAGCTATGATGAATATGTAAGTGATCCGGCTTCACCGGTGCCGTACCAAGCCGGAGTACACGAGCGACGTAGCCGTGAATACATGATAGACGACCAGCGTTTCGCTGCGCAGCGCCCGGATGTAAAGGTCTACCGTTCAGACGTACTGACAGAAGACATCACCTTGGTCGGCCCCTTACTGGCCAACCTATTTGCATCGACCTCCGGGACGGACGCCGACTACGTCGTGAAACTTATTGATGAACATCCCGAAGATACCACCGCTGCTGGGCTGGGTTATGAGGGAAAAAACCTGAGCGGCTACCAGATGCTGGTGCGTGGCGAGGTGCTGCGCGGCAAGTTCCGAAACAGTTTCGAGCATCCGGAGCCGTTCGTGCCGGGCAAGGTAACACCCGTTAATTTCAGTCTGCCTGACGTGGGCCACACCTTCAAAAAAGGCCATCGTATCATGGTGCAGATTCAAAACTCGTGGTTTCCGCTCGTTGACCGCAATCCGCAGCAATTTGTGGACATCTATCATGCGAAGGACTCGGATTTCGTCAAAGCTACTCATCGCGTCTATCACGGTGGCGACCATGCTTCGCACCTGACGGTGCACGTGCTGGAGCCATAAGGGTGTTGCCCATATGCGAACAAGCGGTGTCCGATATCGGACACCCACCGGACAATACAGACAACAACACTGCTGATTATAAACAAATTGTGTTTTTGGCGCAGTTACTGCACGTCCGTTGGCAGGGGCCTTGATAGGACACTTGAGTGACTTGCAAGGCCACCCGCAAAACGCAAGTTCATGGTTTATCATTCCTTCAAAATCGCTTGGCGCAATTTGCTGCGCAACCGGATATTCGCGGCCATCAACATCGTTGGCTTGGCCATAGGCCTGGCCGCATGCCTGCTCATCGGCCTTTATGTGTACGATGAATGGAGTTATGACCGCTTCCACGAAAAAGCAGACCGCATTGTGCGGGTGGTGTTCGGCGGAACGGTGCCCGGAGGGGAAATTAAAGAAGCCAACGTCATGCCGCCCACGGCCCAAGCGATGGTGGCAGCGTTTCCGGAAGTGGAAATGGCTACACGCTTCCGTACCGCCGGTCGGCCCATTTTTGAAATCAATGGCAAGCTGTTTCAGGAAGAAGAAATGGCCTTTGCCGATGCCAACTTCTTTGATGTCTTCAGCTTTCAGTTGATACAGGGGAATCCGCAGCAGGCACTGGCTGCGCCCTACACGGCCGTTGTTTCTGAAGATGCGGCCCGTAAATTTTTCGGCACAACTGATGCACTGGGCAAGGAAATAGCCGTCCGTGACGACGCCACCCCCATCAAAGTGACGGGAATCATGGAAAACATGCCCCAGAATTCGCATTTCCACTTCGATATTGTCGTTTCAATGGCCAGTTTCACTGGATCAGCATCTACGTCCTGGATGGAATCGGGCTACTACACCTACCTCGTACTCCGACCAGGGACCGACTACCGTACGCTCGAAAGCAAACTGCCTGAACTGTTTGAAAAATATGCCGGCCCGCAGTTTCCGGCGGCCTTCGGCATGACCTATAGCGAACACCGGAAGGCGGGCAACGACATTGGCCTGCACCTACAGCCCCTCACCGACATCCACCTGCGCTCGGACGTCGCCGACCACCTAAGTACTCCCGGAAACATCCACTATGTGTATATTTTCGGAGTTGTTGCCCTATTCATTCTCCTCATCGCCAGCATCAATTTCATGAACCTCGCTACAGCGAGTGCCTCCAAGCGGGCCAAAGAGGTAGGCATGCGCAAGGTCCTTGGCTCCACGCGGGCAGCCCTGACCGGCCAGTTTTTCGTGGAGTCACTGCTCCTGGCGTTTCTCGCCATGGCATTGGCCATCGGACTGGCCTATGGGACGTTGCCGCTATTCAACCAACTTGCGGGGAANCTGGACTTACCCCGAAATTTAGAGCGCTAGTTTGAGTTGGTCAGGCGGCTGGTCCTTTTCCATCGTTCGGCTGTTATTGTTGGGTCCGGGCGACCTTTTGAAGATATTTGCCAGCCCGTCGCTTATCGCA
>Ga0065721_10048925_pt1 | contig 59937 bp, 42 predicted proteins | sample Mesricmetagenome_FD_59108 | JGI IMG/M metagenome (GOLD analysis project Ga0065721, IMG submission 59108) | Mesophilic microbial community from rice straw/compost enrichment Sample: eDNA_1 v2 (version 2) | ecosystem: Engineered > Solid waste > Grass > Composting > Bioreactor | place: USA: Davis... | reverse complement strand
CCCCAGGATGTGATGAGCCGACATCGAGGTGCCAAACCGCGCCGCCGCTATGGACGCTCGGGCGCGATCAGCCTGTTATCCCCGGGGTACCTTTTATCCGTTGAGCTACGACCCTTCCACACGGGATCGCAGGATCACTAGAGCCCTCTTTCGAGACTGCTCGACCCGTCGGTCTCGCAGTAAATCCGGCTTATGCTCTTACACTCGAAACACGGTTTCCATCCGTGCTGAGCCGAACTTTGCGCTCCTCCGTTACCTTTTTGGAGGAGACCGCCCCAGTCAAACTACCCGGCACCCACTGTCCTCTGCCCGGATTCACGGGAATCAGAGTTAGGCCACAAACTTACACAGGGTGGTATTTCACCGGTGGCTCTTGCTGGGCCGGAACCCAGCCGTCAAAGCCTCCCACCTATGCTACGCAGCGTATGCTCGTGGCCAATAGGGACCTATAGTGAAGGTCCACGGGGTCTTTCCGTCTTGCTGCGGGTAGGCGGCATCTTCACCGCCACTACTATTTCACCGAGTCGGTCGTGGAGACAGAGATCCAGTGATTACGCTATTCATGCGCGTCGGAACTTACCCGACAAGGAATTTCGCTACCTTAGGACCGTCATAGTTACGGCCGCCATTCACCGGTGCTTCGATTGCGAGCTTCTCTTGCGATGACCCGCTCTCTTGACATTCCGGCATCGGGCAAGCGTCACTCTGTATACGTCGACTTACGTCTTGGCACAGAGCTGTGTTTTTGATAAACAGTTCCCAGATCCTTTTCTCTGCGCCCTGCCTTGCGGCGAGGGCCCCCTTATCCCGAAGTTACGGGGTCAATTTGCCTAGTTCCTTCACGACCGTTCTCTCGCGCGCCTTAGGCTATTCGCCACATCCACCTGTGTCAGTTTTGGTACGGGCTTATTGTGCAGGCTTTTCTAGGAACCCCGCCACCCCACATCGGCCTCAAGGGCCTGGGCATCTGACAGCCCCGTGGAGCTTTAAGATCCGTCCTCTGCACTGGCTCAGGAATATTAACCTGATGTCCATCGACTACGCCTTTCGGCCTTGCCTTAGGTCCCGGCTAACCCTGGGCGGAATGACCTTCCCCAGGAAACCTTGGATATTCGGCGACCAGGATTCTCACCTGGTTAATCGTTACTCAAGCCGGCATATTCACTTCCATGCGCTCCACCTACCCTCTCGGGACGGCTTCGCCGCTGCATGGAACGCTCTCCTACCATAGGTTGCCCTATCCACAGCTTCGGCTCCCTGCTTATTCCCGATCATTATCGGCGCTGGATTCCTCGTCCAGTGAGCTGTTACGCACTCTTTAAATGATGGCTGCTTCTAAGCCAACATCCTGGATGTCACAGCAATCCAACTTCCTTTAGAACTGAGCAGAGATTTGGGACCTTAGCTGGTGGTCTGGATTGTTCTCCTTTTGACGACGGATATTGTCACTCGCCGTCTATCTCCCAGGCCTTGGCTCATGGTATTCGGAGTTTGGTTGAAGAGGGTAGCCGGGTAGGCCCCCTACCTCATCCAGTAGCTCTACCCCCATGAGTTGCTACCTGAGGCTAACCCTAAAGTTATTTCGGAGAGAACGAGCTATCTCCCAGTTTGATTACACTTTGAGTCCTCCCGTCAGCTCATCGGAGACCTTTTCAACGGTCACCCGTTCGGCCCTCCAGGCGGTTTTACCCACCCTTCAGCCTGGCCAACGGTAGATCACAAGGTTTCGCGTCTAGCCCGTACGACTTAGCGCCCTATTCGGACTCGCTTTCGCTCCGCCTCCGGCCCGGTAGGCCTTAGGCTCGCCGTACAGACTAACTCGCCGGCTCATTATGCAAAAAGCACGCCGTCACCCCTTGCGGAGCTCCGACCGCTTGTAAGCACGTGATTTCAGATACTCTTTCACCCCGCTCATCGCGGTGCTTTTCATCGTTCAGTCGCCTTACTGGTCCACTATCGGTTGTCGAGGAGTATTTAGCCTTGGAGGGTGGACCCCCCATCTTCAACCCGGGTTTCCCGAGCCCGAGTTTACTCTATGGGCTAACCAGCTTCCGGCTACAGGACTTTCACCTTCTCCGGTGCGTCATTCAAACGCTTCGCTCTTCCACTGGCTTGTCCGCTTTCGCTCGCCGCTACTCACGGAATCGCGGTTGCTTTCTTTTCCTACAGGTACTGAGATGTTTCAGTTCCCTGCGTTCGCCCTTCACCCCTATGCATTCAGAGTGAAGTACCCTTGCGGGTGGGTTGCCCCATTCGGAAACCCCAGGATCACAGCTTGGTTACCAGCTCCCCTGGGCTTATCGCAGGTTCCAGCGTCCTTCATCGCCTCTCGACACCAAGACATCCGTCACGTGCCCTTATGCTCGGTCACACCAACCGGACACCGCGGCTTCGGCTCGGGCTTTCACCCTTACCTCTCCCGCTTCGCCGACCGATGTCACCCGGGCGCCCCTAGGAAGGGCCACCCGTCTCGTGCAGGTCTTCGGGACCCGCACGGACAGCACGTTCGCCTTAGCGCACTGCATTCAACTTTCTTGCAGCTTCTGTCCCCCCACCCGGCGACCCCTGCTGAAACTTCGCCTCGGCCTCGTCGTGGCAAGCCACGCCGAACACCTCGGCTGGTTCCGCAGAACCGGCTGGGGGACATGTTCATCCGTATCCGGTTGTCAAAGAGCAGGCGTCTTCGCCCGGGTTTACCAGGGTTTCAACGCCTTTTTTCACCCTTCGGCCTGTCCGGCGTGGGGTGGGGAGTACTTTAGACCCGACCCCCGAGCAGTCAAGCCGCTCAGGAATCGTTTTGATTCGTCCGACACAAGGCCCGAATCCACAAAGCATTGCGCCGTTTTCCGCGCATGAAGAAGGGGTGTCGTCCGCGAAGGACGACACCCCTGTTCAGGCAGTCTGGTTCAGGCAGTCCGGCTCTCCGAACCTGCCTGGTAGTCCGCTCCCCGCGGCTCAGCCGCCACCACCACCGCCGCCGCCGCTTCTCGGGGCCCGTGGGGCTCGAGGCGTGAGGGGCTCACGTTCGCGCCGGGGGGGCTGGCGACGCTCGGGCAGCACGACCTTCCTCACCTCGCCTTGGGTCTCGCCGGCCTTGGCCGATTCGGAGACCCGCTTGTAGACGTCACTCGCCCGGTCCACGGCGGGGTAACGCACCACAATCCGCCCCGCCTGGTCGCGCAGGACCACCTGGTACAGCACCTGCTCGCCCCCCAGGTCGTTCCGCTGGGTGCCGGGCATGGCCGAGGCGTCCAGGAAGGTGACATCGACCGTCATCTCGAGGTTGTCGGGAACGTCGATGCTCCACGCAGGATCGAGGGCCTCGGGCGTCGCGGCCTGGGTGGGAGCCGCGGGCTCGGGACGGGCAGCCTGTGTACCGGGCGCCCCCACGCTGCCGCCCTTGCCGCCGGGCTGGGGCATGGGCGCACGCCCCGCGGGCTGCGGAGCGATGTCCTCGGTCGGACGCGGCGTTTCATCCTCGGGATGCTCGACCATCGCCGCGAGCTTCTCCATGTCCGCGTACTTGAGGCTGGGCGGCATCTTGGCGGTGCCGTAGAGGATGTCGCCGGGCGTGAGCTGCACGCGGGCGAGGCGGTAGTAGCCGTAGTTGAAGACGTACATCTCCGCGGAGGCCATCGGCTGTGAGGAGAGCGGCGGGTTGGCCTCGGTGGCGGAGGTGAAGAAGAAGTAGCTGGGGCGATCGACGGTGATCGGCGCGGTCCAGTCGGACCACGGCCCTTCGATCAGCGATTCAGCCGCGAGAGCGCTCTGCGACTGCTGGAGATTGCGGCCGTAGAGCGGGTTGTTGATGATGACGCGGGCGCGGTAGCGGTACGTCGCGCCGGGCTCAACCGTGAGGTCGTGGGTCCAGACGCGGACATCGCTGTTCTCCAGCAGCGGGAGCGACGGCGTCTCGGAATCCTGCTGGGTTGCCGCAGTGGCGCCCTCGTAACCGGGAACGGTCTCGCCCAGCTCGGTGAGCTGACGGGCGATGTTCTCCCACTCGGCACGCTGGCGGCGGAGCTGCGCTTCGATCGTCGCGCGGTCGCCCGTCGGTGTCGGCGTCGTCTCACGAGGAGATGGAGCCGGGGCCTGGCGGCCGCCGCCGCGACCGCCGCGGGGAGCACGCGTCGGCGCCTGCTCGGGCTGCCGGGCCTCCTCGCGGCCGCCAGCGGGGACCTGGGCCAGTCGCTCCTCCAGGTCCTCGATGCGTCGGGTGACTTCGGCCAGGCGGCGGTTGAGGTTGTTGATCTGCACCAGCTTCGCCGCGGCGTCTCCGGCGGTCACGGCCTTCGATGGCGGCTGCCACTCGGGGCCGGCGACGATGGAGTAGTAGGGCGGACGCTGGATTTCATCGGCCACGTCCTGCACGGCGGGGAGCATGACCTGAGCCACGTCGCCCGCGGACCTGACCAGCTGCTTCCACTCGTCGAGCTTGTACGCCCGGCCCGGGGGCGCGGGGACGATGACGACTTCGGGCGTCTCGGGCGTCACGCCGTCGGCGTTGGTGATGGTCTCGCGCTCGTACTGCACCGCGACGATCTCGACGAGATCGATGCTGGCGCCGCCGCCCTGGTCACGCCACCAGTTGAGCGGGATGGGGCGCAGGGGCCCGTCGCCGTCGGGGTCGGTCGTGAGCGACTCGCGCAGTGCCGCACCGTTGAAGCTGAACTCGACGCTGACGGCGGCCTTGTCGAAGGGCTGCGCCTCGGGGAGCAGCTTGCCCAGTTCCGGGTGACGGATCTTCTCCGCGGGATTAATGGTCGCCTGCACCACGTGCGCCAGACCGCCGGTCGGAGCGGGCACGGCGGGCAGCGCGAAGAGGTCGTCCGCCTGACGCACGACCGCGGCGATGCCCGTCAGCGCGGGAGCACTGCCCAGCGGCACGCGCGGCGCGTTCGTGGCGACGCGGGGAGCCGAGGCCCCCACCGCCAGCTTGTCCGCCAGCGAGAAGGACGGCACCTCCGGCGGCTGGATCGTCGTGGAATCCAGACGCGCGGCGATGACCTTCGCCTCCGCCTCCACGATCGACATCGCCTCCGTGGCGCGCGTTTCCTTCGGCGGGTTGCCCACCTTCACCGGCTTTTCCGGCATGAACTGGAGGCCGATCGCGCCGAGGCACACCAGCCCGACCACACCGAGCACGATGCGGTCGACATTCTGTTCCAGTGGTGAAATGCCCTTGAGCTTCATCAATGCACCTCTGCGTTGGTTCGGTCCTGGCTCAGCCTTCGCCCCCCGCGGCGTTGGGGTCCGCGTTCGGGTCCGCCTCGGGGTCTGTGATGTTCAGGTCCGCCTTGAGCGCGGCGGGCATGTAGCGGGTCATCCAGCTGCGGAGCCAGATGGTCTCGATCTGAAGGGTGGCGCGGACGACGTGCTCCGGCCCGTACCAGTACCCGCGCTGGAGATCGTCCCAGACCTTGACCTCCTCCAGGTCCATGTCGATCACGGTCATGAAGTTGGTCCGCTCGATGGCGTTGAGGAAGTCCGGCAGACGGGCGGAGCTGACCACCGCCGTGAGCGTCACGACGCGGGTGTCGTAGATGCTGTTGGGGGCCTGGCGGCCGGTGATGGAGCGGTCCAGATCAAGCGGGGCCATGCCCGGCGCGGGAGGCTCGGCGGCGGCGGGAGCCGCGTCGAAGCCGTCCATGCCGCCGCCGCGGTAGCTGCTCATGGGGTCGGTCTGGCGGCCGCCGCGGGCCACGCCGTGGGGCATGGCGATCTCGATCTTCTCGATGCGCTTCACCACCGCCTGATCAACATTCACGAGCCGCCCGTTCACGCTGTTGGCGAGGTTCACCGCCGCGAAGATGTCTCGCAGCACCCAGTAGTCCCACTGGAAGAGGAACATGTCCTTGGCGTTGATGAACTTGGGATCGATGTTCTGCCCGGTGGGAACGAAGGCGCCGCCCGGATCGCTGGGGAGCGACTCCATCGAGGCGTACACCGAGATCGCCTGAGCCCGGCCCTGGTATTCGCCCAGACGACGGTCGGAGAGCTGCTTGGCGAGCTTCTCCTGCTCCTCGGTGGTCAGGTCTCGCTTGTTGGCGGTGATCTTCTCGATCTCGCTCGCGCGGTACGCGCTGAGGGATTCGGCGAGCTGGGCGGGGTCGGCGGGCGCGCCGGCGCGGGAGGAGGCCAGCAGGGCGAGGTAGGGGTTCGCGGCCCCCCGCTTGCCCAGCAGCGCGTCTTCCAGGCGGTCGAGCTGGTAACGCTCGCCCGTGGGGAACACGCCCTCCACCAGCGGGACGTGCTCGGTGCGCCCGACGCTCTCCGCATCGGGGCCGACGCCCTTGTTGAAGGCCTCGGCCTTCGCCACGACCGACTCGGCCTGGCGCAGCATCACCTGCCGCTGCTCCTTGAACCAGTTGATGAGCGTCAGGTTGGGGAACTCGCTCATGCTGATCGGCTGGCCCGAGGCCTCGATCACCGGGAGCGTGTAGTTGATCTTGAGGCCCTGGAGCTTGTTGAACGCGTCCGCCGCGTCCTTCTCCTGCTTGGCGCGGATCTTCGCGTCCCAGGAGTTGCTCAGGAACCACGAGGTGGGCAGCATCACCAGGATCAGCGCGCTGAACACCACGATGAGCACGTTGCCCTTGATCCAGTCCATGACCGGCTTCACTAGAAACCTCCCGTCTCATCCGCGGCGGGCGCGGGCTTGGGCTTGAACACGATGTACCAGTCCACCGTCACCACGCCGGTCGTGGCGGGGCCGGTGGTCGGGGGCTGCTCGATCGGCGCGAGAGTGTTGAGTTGCGTCTGATCGGGGCTGGGGCCGCTGCTTCCGCTCGCGCCGCCGCGGCCGCCGGTTTCCTGGCCGTACTCGATGCGGGGGGCCGACCGACGCGCGGCTCGCCCACCTTCACGCGAACCTTCCGGGGCCTGTGGCGCTCCACGCCCTGCCTCGCGGCCCGCTTCAGGGGCGGCTCCCTCGGACTTGACCTCTGTGAACTTGATCGTCGGCTTCGTCACTGTGTACGGCAGGTCGGTGCGATTCTGTGCCTCGGCGAACCAGACCTCCAGCGTGCGGTCGATGAAGCGACGCACCAGCGGCTGAGAGGTGTTCACCACCAGCTCGCAGCGGATGCGCGGGAAGGAATCATCGCTCTGAATGGTGTTGCTATCGGCGTCCGTTTCGGGCTGGGCGCCGGGGTCCAGATCCATGGCGTCCGCCGCGACAACGTTGGGCGGGTAGTAGCGGGTGTTGAAGGAAACCAGCGAGTAGGCCGGGCCGGGCACGGGAGGCTGCGCCGTCTCACGCTCCCACCCCGGCACCTTGGAATCGCTGAAAGCGAACAGCGACTGCAGGTCGGCGGTGATCATCTCGAACATCGCCCGCCGCTCCAGCAGGCTCACCATGTTCGCCGCCCGCATGTCCGGCTCGCCGGCGTCGGTGACCTTGGCATCGACCGCGGTGCTGCGCAGCTGCGAGCCGTTGTTGAGCGTGGAGGCCACGATGGGGTCGGTGATGCGCCCCGTCGCCTCGAAGTGGTTCCGAACCGGGCGGATGAACATGACCGCGCTGGCCAGGCCCGCGATCCCCGCCGCGAGGCCGAACCACCCCACCTTCTCCTTCCACATCGCCTTGCGGAGCACGGCGGTGGGCATGAGGTTGCCGCCCACGGCGTTGAGGCCCAGACCCTGCAGGGCCAGGCCGTAGGCGGTGACGAGAGTGGTGGTGTTCTCCGCGAACGCCGCGGCACGCTCGCCCTCGATCGTCGCCCGCTTGAAGGGCGTCTGGGCGTCCACGCGGTAGACGTCCATGCCCAGCTGCTGCTTGAGGTACTTCCGCAGGCCGGGGAGCAGGAACGTGCTGCCGACGCCGATGAGGCGCACCAGCTGCGCGTCCTTGTTGATCGACTGGTAGTAGCCGATGGACCTCTGGATTTCCTGGGCCAGATCGGTGAACACCGGCCGCATCGCCTGGAAGACCTGGCGGGCGTGCTTGGTGTCTTCCGCTTCCTTCTTCAGTTTCTCCGCCTTGGGGTAGCTGAGCTGGAACTGGTTGACCAGCGCCTCGGTGAACTGGTGGCCGCCAATGTGGAAGGTGCGCACCCACATGCGGCCCGGCGTGGCGATCACCAGGTCGGTGGAGGTGGTGCCTACGTCCACGATGATCGTGCCGGGGGTCTTGTTGTCGAAGCTCAAGTCATACGCCAGCGCGTTGTACACCGCGATGGGGGAGAGCACCACGTAGTTGGGGTAAATCCCAACGTCCGCGAGCATGTTGAGGCGCTCGTTCACCTTCTCGCGGGTGATGGCGAAAATGCCCACCTCCACGTCCGGTGAATCAGGGGACACGAAGGTCTGGTAGTCCCATTCCACGTTCTCCAACGGGAAGGGGATCTGCTGCATCGCCTCGAACTTGACGATGTCGGGGACCTTCTTGGGCTCCACCGGCGGGAGCTTGGCGAAGCGGGCGAACGCCGAGTGGCCCGGCACCGACACCGCGATGGCCGCCTTGGACAGGTCATACTGGCTGGCCAGAGCCCCCAAGGACACCCGCAGCACGTCGTTGGCGTCCACCCCAGGGGTGGACAGCACCTTGGGATGGGGGATCACGGCGAAGTCGAGCACGCGCACGTTGCCGTCGCCCAGGGCTTCAAGCTTCACCGCCTTGATCGCCGCGGCGCCGATCTCGATACCCCAACAGACTGAAGAAGATGCCATTGGTGAACCCTCGTGCAGCTCCCGCGGCTTTGAGCCGGGGGGCGGGGATAGTACACGATTCCAGGTAATCAGCCGGTGGGGCCTCGCCCACACCTTGCCGACTCCCGCAGAATACGGGATGCCGTACCAACCAGTTCCCTAGCGTTGGTCACTGCTCTGTAACAACCCGGAGGCCGTCACCCCTGTCCGAGCTTTTTCAGGATGATCGCCCGGACTTCCTTGGCGTCCGCGCTCCCGCCGGAGAGCTTCATGACCTCGCCCACCAGCCGCCCCGCCGCGGCGAGTTTCCCCGCACGCACATCCTCCGCCGCCTTGGGGTGGGCCTCGATCGCCTGATCCGCCCACCGCTCCAGCCCCGCTTGGTCGCGGACGATGAGCAGCCCCCGCTCACGGGCGAGGGCTTCCACGTCGCCGGCCTCTCCCCCTTCACAGAGCACGCCGAACAGCTCGTCCATTCCCTGAGCGCTCACAAGCCCCTGCTCGCGGAGGGCCCCCACCGCCGCCGCGGCCTCGGGCGTGATCCCCAGGGCGTGGATCTCCACCCCTCGCTCGTTGGCGCGCTTCGCGCCGGATTGAAGAAGCAGGTTCGCCGCGAGCCGCCCCGCGCGCGAGCGCTCGATGTGCCGCGCCACCAGAGCATCGATGCACGCCTCATAGAACAGGCACGTATCGCGCTCCTCCACCAGCGCCCAGGCTTCCTTGACACCCAGCCCGTAGTCCTTGACGTAGCGGCGGAAGCGATCCAGGGGCGGTTCCGGCAGCAACGCCTTCACCCGCTCCTTCCACGCCGCGTCGATGACGACGGCGGGCAGGTCGGGATCGGGGAAGTAGCGGTAATCGTGGGCGTCTTCCTTCTCGCGCTGCACGTAGGTGACGTTGCGGACATCATCCCAGCCGCGGGTGATCTTCGTCCCCTTGCCCAGAACGCGCCGGTCCTCAACCCAGCGGCGGGGCTGCTCGGCAAGTTCGTACTCGACGGCGGCCTTCAGCGACCGGAACGAGTTGAGGTTCTTGATCTCCACGATCGGCGTCTTGACCACGGAGGTGTCGCGGAGCGTGAGCACGCAGTTGATGTTGGGCTCGAACCGCATGTGCCCCTTCTGCATCACGCCCTCGGTCACGCCCAGGAAGCGGCAGAGGTTGCGCAGCATCCGGGCGAAGAGCACCACATCATCCGCGCTGCGAAAGTCCGGCTGGGTCACGACCTCGAGCAGGGGCGTGCCTGCGCGGTTGAGATCAAGGATGGAAAAGTCGATCGGATGCCCGCCCGGCGCCTCGTGCAGCAGCTTGCCCGCGTCTTCTTCCAGGTGCGCGCGGATGATGCCGATGGTGCGGCGCTCCCCTTCCAGCAGCGGAAAGCCCGCCTGATCCACGGGGGGCAGCTCCACCGCTCCGTCGAAGCACAGGGGCAGGTCGTACTGGCTGATCTGATAGCCCTTGGGCAGGTCCGGGTAGAAGTAGCTCTTGCGGTCCCACTTGGTGGTGTCCGCGAGCGAGCAGTTGAGGGCGAGCCCCACCATCATCGCCATCTCCACCGCGGCGCGGTTCGCCACCGGCAGTGCGCCGGGCAGCCCGAGCACGGTCGGATCGATCAGCGAGTTGGGGGGCGCGCCGTCGAACTCCCGTGCCGCGGGGCTGGGAGCACGCGAGAACATCTTGGTGCGCGTCGCAAGCTCGATGTGCACCTCCAGGCCGACCACGAGCTGGACCGACACGATGTCCTCGAGCGTTGCGTGCATGGGCAGATCGTACCGGAGGTTCACCCCCGCGCCGCCGCGAGCCCCGCGGCGATCGCCCGCTGCTCCACCTGCAGCACCCGGATCCGGCTGATCTTCAGCTCCGCTGCCAGCTCCGCGAGCGTGCGCGGCGGGCCGCCGTCCCATCCGAAGCGCAGCAGCAACACCGTCGCCTCACGTTGAGGCACGCGACCGGCGCGAATCGCCGGCAGCAAGCGCGCATCCGGTTCAAGGAAAGCCTGCCAGGGCGAAACGGCACGCTCCCACGCGGGCATGGGGAGCCCCTGCGGGATGACCGCCACGGCGCGGCGGGCCGAGCCATCGGGCGGGGTCAGTTCACGGACGACCTGGGTCGCGTAGCGGTCCAGCGCCAGCCCCGCCGCGCCCGCGAGCCTGCCGCCTTTCGCCGCGTCGTGCGCATCCACCACGTCGCCGATCCTGCCGATGGCCCCCGTCAGAATCCGCAGCACGGCCTGCGCCCCCACTTCCTCGATGGGCTTGCCCAGACGCGCGGCGAGGGTGTCGAGCATGAGCCGGAACTGAGATCGCACCAGCTCCGCCTTGAGGCGCGACGCCCAGCGCAGCAGCGTTTCCGCGCGGTCCACCGCCGACGCCGATGGCTGAAGCCGGTCCAGCTTTTCGATCAATCTCGCGGCTTCGGCGCGGAGGTACTGGTACGCCGCAAGACGCGCCGACTCCTCCGCCCCGATGGGCGGCCCCATGATGCGGGCCGCTCTGATGAACGCCGTGACGGTGGCGGGCGTGGGCTCACACAGCCCTGTGCGCACGGGCGGAGCGGCAAGCAGGGCCGGGCCGGCGCTGCGCTTCATGCTGGGCACGACCAGCGCTCCACTATCCAGCAATGTGCGCAGTTTCTCAGCGCGTTCCAGCGTGATGGCTCGCCGGACCGCCCCGCGCGAGCGCCGCGTGCGACGGGCCATCAGCCCCAGGTCGATGCCCCGCCGCCACGCGCGATACAGCACGCGCCGCTTCTTGGCGCTCAGGGCCGGGGCTTCGCGCAGCTCCGGCTTACCCGCACGCCGGAGCACCTGGCGCACGCCCTCGTGGCTTCGCCCCATCTCCGCCGCGATCCGCGCCGCCGCCTGACTCACCGAGAGCCCCTCCGCACGCAGGCGGCGGGCACGCTCGATCATCTCCGCGGCTTCCTCTTCGCTCACCCGCGTGAACTGGCAGGCTCGCTCAAGAGCCTGGGCATTTGCCGCGGCGAACTGCTCCACCATGCGGGGCGTGAACACCAGCCGCGCCCGCCCCTTGGGATCGACGACCCGCCGCGCAATCAACCCCCGGCGGCGCATGCGGTCGAGCGTCACGCGGCTGACGTTCCACCTCGCCGCGAGCGTCGCGGCGTCTTCGCCGGAAACCTCGTCTACCTTCAGCCTCGCGGCGGCGCAAAGCCGCTCGACCAGCGGGCTCAGCTCCGAGCGCAGCTCGGCGCCGGGAATCAACTCCTTATGGGCGGGGTCGCCGTCCCGCCCGGTGATGCGGAAGACGAGCCAGTCCTCGGGGTAGGTCAGCGCCGGGTCCACGTCGAGGGCGAGGGCTTCGGCGCGTTCGATGCACACCAGCACCGCGGCGCGGTCCATGGAGGTGATGGACTGCTCCAGTCTCTTGAACGCCGCGTTCTTCAGGGCGGGCAGCGGGGGCACGGTGCAAGAGTACCCGTACAGTCATGCCGTGCTCCCGGTTCGCGAGCCCATCATCATCGGCCCCACGGCGGGCGGGAAGACCGCGCTGGCGGTGGAAGCGGCGCTGGAGGTCAACCGGCGCGCCGGTCGCCCCGTCGCCGAGGTCGTCTCCGCCGACTCCATGCTGCTCTACCGCGGCCTCGACATCGGCTCCGCCAAGCCCACCCTGGAAGAGCGAAAAGGCATCCCCCACCACCTCATCGACGTGGCCGAGCCCACCGAGCGATTCACCGTCCACGACTGGCTCAAGGTGGCCACCCAGACCATCGAGGAGATCCGCGCCCGCGGCGGGTTCCCGATCGTCGTCGGCGGCACCCACCTCTATATCAAGGCGCTCCTCGACGGCCTGTTTGAAGGACCGGGCGAAGACCCCGCCCTGCGCGAACGCCTCCGCACGCTCCCGCCGCAGGAGCTTCGAGCACGCCTCGAAGCCGTGGACCCCGCCGCCGCGGCACGTCTGCACCCCAACGACATCCGCCGCACCATCCGCGCCCTGGAAGTCTTCGAACTGACCGGGAAGCCCATCAGCGAGCACCAGACGCAATGGGACCGTCAGCACGAAGAATCTCAGCGCGGCAAGCCCCGGCGCGTGCTCATCGGGCTCACCTGGCCCCCCGAGCTGCTCAACCCGCGCATCAACGCCCGCGTCAAGAAGATGGTGGAAGATGGGCTGGTGGAAGAGGCCCGGGGCCTGTGGCTCTCCAACCGGCTCGGGCCACAGGCGCGGGAGGGGCTTGGGTACAAGCAGCTCATCGCCCACTTCGAAGGCCGCTGCTCCCTCGAGGACGCTATTGAAGAGGTGAAGATCGAAACGCGGCGATTCGCCAAGAACCAGCGCACGTGGCTGCGGCGGCTGCGAACCACGCCCGGTTCGGTATGGATCGACGCCACGACGACGCCCCCGGACCAATGGCCCGAGGTCGTGCTGCGTGCCTGCGAACAGCCGGGGTGATGAGGCTCAGCGCTCGACGTAATAGGTGTCGGCGGGCTCCGCGACGGCGGGCGCCTGCGCAATCCACTTCGCGCCGTTGCACATCGAACACGGGATCGGCAGCCCCTCGCCGGGAGTGTCGATCGGGCGTCCGCCGTTGAGCGTGCGCACGCCCATGTAACGCCCGCAAGGCTCGGTCCCGCGACCGTTGCACTTGGGACACTTCACGCGAACAAACGAGTCTCCGACTAGCTTCAGCATCGGCCGGCCCTCCGGGCCCCACGTTTCTTCCGGTTCCACCGGAGCAATCGCATCATTTTATACGAGTGTCCCCGGCACAACAGCCTCGGCGAAACCAGCCCGGCGGGGAGGGAAATCCGGGTCTCTGAATCGAGCCGGCCCTCCTCTGGCGAATCTCCACGGCTCTCAAGAATACCGCCTGGTCAAAACCACGGGTCTGTGCGTATCTACTTGACACCGGCGGGATGCTTCCCTTTCCTGTGGCTCAACCCCGGCCGCGCCCGGGTTTTTGTTTGCGTTTTATAAGGATTCGGAACCGCGTATGGCCAAGAAACCCGCGAAAGCGAAGGCCGCCGGCACCGCCGCAACGGCGACTGAGGAAGCTGCGCCCGCAAAATCCCGCGGCCGCGGCGGGCGCGGGGGCCGTCGCCAGGCATCCACTTCCTACGTCGCGGGCGCGGCGAAGAACCGCCACCTGGTGATCGTCGAGTCGCCCAGCAAGGCCAAGACGATCAACAAGTACCTGGGCAAGGACTACCTGGTGCTCGCGAGCGTCGGGCACGTGCGCGACCTGCCCAGCCGCAACCCCAAGGGCGTGAAGAACCCCGTGCCGGGCGTGGACCTCGAGCACGACTTCAAGCCCACGTATGAGATTTCCGAGGGCAAGGAGCGCGTCCTCAGCGACCTCAAGCGTGCCGCCAAGGAGGCGATCAGCACCGGGCGCGACATCTGGTTCGCAACGGACTTGGACCGCGAAGGAGAGGCGATCGCGTGGCACCTGGCGCAGGAGCTGGGCGTGAAGCCCGAGCAGGCCAAGCGCGTGATCTTCCCGGCCATCACGAAGACCGAGATCGAGAAGGCGTTCAAGAACCCGCACCCCATCGACGTGGACCGCGTGAACGCTCAGCAGGCGCGGCGCATCCTCGACCGCATCGTGGGGTATCAGGTCTCGCCGCTGCTCTGGAAGAAGGTGGCGCGCGGGCTTTCCGCCGGGCGCGTGCAGTCGGTGGCGGTGCGGCTGGTCGTGGAGCGTGAGCGCGAGATCCGCGCGTTTGTTCCCGATGAATATTGGGCGATCACCGCGAACTTCACGACCGAGCTCGCCAAAGCCGCGGGGCTGGCGGACGAGTGGGCGAAGTTCATGGCCCGGCGCGACGAGAAGGGCAACCCGCCCACGCAGCGCGTGCAGGGTGCGTGGCTGGCCGAGCACGCCGGCTTCCACGCGGAGCTGGTTGAGTTCGACGGCCAGAAGTTCGACGTGCGCGTGCCGGGCACGACCGCGGAGCTGCCCGAGCCCCCGGACGACGGCTCCGACCGCGTCATGGAAGTGGCGATGTACGCCGGCCTGACCGACGTGCACACCGAGGTCCGCGAGGACCCCAAGGGCAAGGGCCCGGCCCGGTGGGTGCGCGAAGTCCGCGGCACGCTGGACCCCTCCACCCCCTACACCGTCGTTTCGATCGAGACGCGCCGAACGACTTCCCGCCCCGGCGCGCCGTACATCACCTCCACACTCCAGCAGGCCGCGTCGAGCCGCCTGGGCTTCAACGCGCAGCGCACGATGCGCACCGCGCAGCAGCTGTACGAAGGCGTGGAGATCCCCGGTGAAGGCCCGGTCGGCCTCATCACCTACATGCGTACGGACTCGACGAACCTCTCCGCCGACGCCATCGACATGGCGCGGAACTACATCCGCTCGACGTGGGGCGAGAAGTACCTGCCCGAGAAGCCCAACGTCTACACCTCGTCGAACAAGGCGGCGCAGGAGGCGCACGAGGCCATCCGCCCCACCAGCACGGATTACCCTCCGCACCGCGTCCGCAGCGCCCTGACCCCCGACCAGTTCCGCCTCTACCAGCTCATCTGGGAGCGCTTCCTCGCCTGCCAGATGGTCCCCGCGCAGTGGGACTCGACGACGGCGCTGATCCGCGGTGGGCGCGACCCCAAGCGTCCCTGCACCTTCCGCGCCACCGGCCGCTCGCTGGTCTTCGACGGCTTCTACAAGGCCACGGGCGTGCCCACCTCCGGCGACGAGCAGACCCTGCCCCGCCTGACGGAGCAGACGCCGGTCTCTCCCTTCGCGCTGGACGTGGAGCAGAAGTTCACGCAGCCCCCGCCGCGGTACACCGAAGCCTCGCTCATCAAAGTGCTGGAGAGCGAGGGCATCGGGCGGCCTTCGACGTATGCGTCGATCATCAGCGTGATCCAGGAGCGCAAGTACGTCGAGCAGATCGACCGCCGGTTCTACGCAACGGACCTGGGCGAGGTCGTCACGGACAAGCTCGTCGAGGCGTTCCCCGAGATCATGGACGTGGGCTACACCCGCGACATGGAGCAGCAGCTCGACAAGATCGAGGAAGAGCACATCGACTGGATCGAGATGCTGCACAGGTTCTACGGGCCCTTCAAGCAGTCGCTGAAGGCCGCGGAGGAGAACCTGGTCCACGCGAAGGCGGAAGTCGTCCCCGCGCCGGAGCAGTTTCGCTGCCCGCAGTGCGGCTCTTCGCTGGTGTACCGCTTCGGCAAGAACGGTCGCTTCCTCTCCTGCTCCACCTACCCCGAGTGCGGGTACGCCAGCCCGGTGGACCGCGAGGGCAACCCGCGTCCCGCGGCGGAGACCGTGGACGTGGCGTGCCACAAGTGCGGCGCTCCGATGACCAAGCGCGTCGGCCGCTTCGGACCGTTCCTGGGTTGCAGCAACTACAACAACAAGGAAAAGCCCTGCGACGGCATCCTGAACCTGGACCGCAAGGGCCGCGTCACCGCGCCCTCGATGCCGCCGCTGATGACGAACGTGCCCTGCGAGAAGTGCGAAGCGCCGCTGGTGCTGCGCAGTGGCGTGCGCGGGCCGTGGCTTTCCTGCTCGCGGTTCCCCAAGTGCCGCGGACGTGGCAAGTGGAACGAGCTGCCCGAGGAGACGCGGGCGTCGCTGGAAGCCCAGCTCAAGGCCCACGAGCAGGCCAACCCCATCCCGATCATCCGCACGCTGAGCGGCAAGCCGCTGACCGACGCGACAGGCAAGCCCCTGCCCGACGCGCTGCCGGTGGGCACTTCTCCCGATACGCCGGAGACCTTCGAATCCGTCGCCGATTCACTGGAGTGACGCCCGGGGTCAGTTCCTGATTGAGGCCGGGACCGAAGCCGAGTCCGGTGACGGGTCTTCGATCCTGGCGATCACGCGCTGCACCAGCCGGTGAACGCTCTGCGTCGTCTTGCGCTTCGCGAGCGTCTGCTCAACTTCGCGCAGGGCCTGCAGGCGTACCGGATCGTTCGGAGCCTCCATCGCCTCGGCACAGCGCTTCATCGCCGCCACGGCCAGATGCAGCGGGTCGTCGGGCGCGAGCTTGGGGAGCAGCATCTGCTCAAGCTCCTCCAGCAGCACACGCGGCCGCTCGTGCTGCCCCAGGCTGATCATGTAATGCGCCAGGGCGTAGCGGCTCATCAGGGCGTCGAAGTGCTCGCCGCGCCCGGTCCGCAGCATCTGCTGGTACTCGCGATCCAGCAGCTGCAGCCGCTCGATGGCGCCCGCCAGCCTGCCGTCCGGCTCCAGAATCTTCCAGTTGCTGATGAACTCCAGCCACACGAGCATCGGCAGAAGCCGGTCGTAGCGGTCCGCCGAAGACGCCCCGCCCAGGTTCTTGGCGTTCACGATCTGCACCAGGGTCTTGATCTCCTGTCGTACCGCGGCTTTTTCCTCATCCCACAGGCGCTGCGCCTCCGCGTGCGCCTCGGCCTGGCGGCGAAGCTCCGAGTCCTTGGCGTGGACGTACTGCACCGTGAAAGAGATTCCAAGCACGACTCCCACGAGCAGCGCCGCGGCGGTAAACGGATGGCGGTACGCCCACATGCCGGTCCGCTTCAGCGGGCCGGGCTTCAGCCACGGAATCGGCTCGTGCCGCAGGATCCGCTCCAGGTCCTCGGCGAGTTCGCCGGCGGAGTGGTGCCGCCGGCCGCGGTCGTGCAAAAGGGAGCGCTCGATGATCCCCCCCACGTCGCCCCGGATCTTCCGACGCGGCAGCTCGCCTCGGGAGTTGTGCATCGCGGCGACTTCATCGTGGGTCGAGCCGTTGGGCAGCTCGCCGGTGATGAGGTAATACAGCAGCCCGCCCAGCGCGTAGATGTCCGCGGGCGGGGCGAGGCAGTCTTCTTCCTGAAGGAACTGCTCGGGGGACATGAAGGCGATGTTGCCGCGGGCGCCGCGCTCGGGGTTGAGCACCGACAGGGCGAGGCCGAAGTCGCCGATCTTGGGCTCGCCGCTCCTGGTGAGGAGGATGTTGTCGGGCTTGAGGTCGCAGTGCACCACGCCGGCCTCGTGCGCGGCCTGCAGCGCGCGGGCGAGCTTGGCGACGAACTCCACCGCTTTGGGCACGGGCCAGGGGAGCTTCTGCTGCCCCAGGTCGCCGCCGTCGGCGAACTCCATGACCATGAACGCCGCGCCCGAGGCCGTGTCCACGCCCTTGTCCAGCACGCGCAGCACGTTGGGGTGCGTGACGCGCCGGCCCGCCAGCGCCTCGCGCTCCGCCCCACCCGCGCGCACGATCTTCACCGCCACGTCGGCGCTGAACCCTTCGCTGGACATGCTGCGGTCCTGCGCCCGGTACACCAGCGAGGCGCGGCCCGCCCCCACCAGCTCCAGCAGCCTGTACCGCCCCTCCGGACCGAAGTCGCACGGGCAGGCCCAGGGCATCATGCTCGACGCCAGCGCTTCGTCCACCAGCACGCTCGCCAGAAGGTTCTTATCCATCCAGCACCCCCGCCGAAAACTTCTCCTGCAGCAGCGTTCGGATCGCGCGCCACCGCTGGCGCGTCGCCTCCTCCGAAAGCCCCAGGAGCGTGCCGATGGCCCGGTGCGAAGCCCCCTTGAGGCGCAGGGACAGCACCTGACGATCGATCTCATCCGAAAGACAGGCCATCATGCGGTAGAGCAGGATGGTCGCCTCGTCGTCGCTCTTATAACGGCACAGACGGTCGAGCAGCGCCTGCGCATACGGCCCTTCCTCGTCGAGGAGCGTCCGGGCACGCTCGATCAGGCGCGTTCTGTTCAGAGCGTTGTTGCGCGTGATCGCGTCGATCAGCGCCCACAGCTCCGCCACCGACCGCGGCCGCAGCGTCCCCGCCTCCACCATCGTGTCCACCCGACGAAGGACGGACGAAAACACGTCCTCGCTGTCGAAGACCGTCCGGGCGTTCGCGGAAAGCTTGCGGCGCGCCACCGCACGGATCCGGTCCCTGTGCTCCATCAGGTAGTTGGCGATGGCTTCTCGGTCCTTGAGCGGCAGATCCTCAAGCCCTTCTCCGGAAAGCTCTTGGTGCACGCGCAGCCCTATCTGTTGCTTTTCCATGAAAATTCGCTCACGATCCCGCCTCGTGCGGTGTACATGCTACTAGACGCCGGGTTTCGTGGGGGGCGATCCTCGGAACGTAAGGCGCTGGGGATGTGGGAAGAATGGTTTGACAAACTCATCTGCAGGCTTTACCAGGCTCTCGGCGGCAGTTGCGAGGATCTGAAAGGCACTCCAGACGACAAAGCTCGGGCGGTCGACATCGCGTATCGCGAGGGGGGGCCGCCCGAGTTTCCAGATAAAGAGGCCAGGGACGAGTTTCTCGTACTTCTCGATCAGCTCGAGATATGCATCGAGGACCCCCAGGCCACACTCTCACCCGTGGGGAAAGAGATTCTCCTCACAGACATCAACGATCTGCGACAGGAGATCCCGCCATGATCTCCACCCCGCAGCAAGCGACGATCGCCGCGGCGCCAACCCCCGAAGAACGAACCCGCGAAATCAGCGATCGCGTCGCCGCCGCGTGCGAGGGAGTGCGCATTTCTTCCATCGCCGCGATCACCGGCGTGCATCCGGAGACCGTGCGCCGGTACGTCACCGGCAAGTCTCCCCCGAGCGGGGCATTTCTGGCGGCGCTGTGCGACGGGCTGGGGATCAGCCCGCGCTGGCTGCTCCTGGGGGACGGCCCACGCTTCATCGCCGAGCCGGGCTTTACCGCGCCCGAGTACGGCTCACACAAGGAAACGCTCCTCGCGTGCGTGGCGCAGCTCGCCGCGAGAATCGAGCAGCTTCCCTGAAACAGCTTTCCTGAAAGCCTGGTGTGGCAAAGGACGCACGCACGTGCGTGCCGCGGGTCGCTCTTACGCCGCCCTCTCCATCGGCTCGTCGTACTTGGCGCGGATGGCCAGGAAGTCCTCCTCGCGCCGCTGGAAGGCCTCGACCACATCGGGGTCGAAGTGCGTGCCGGACTCCTTGAGGATCGTCGCCTTGGCGACCTCGTGCGAGAAGGCCGACTTGTACACGCGCTTGGACGTCAGCGCGTCGTAGACATCCGCCAGCGCGACGATCCGCCCGCACAGCGGGATGTCCGTGCCCGTCAGCCCATCGGGGTACCCGGTGCCGTCCCAGCGCTCGTGATGGCTCGCGGCGATATCACGGGCCATCTGGAGATACTTCACGTTCGGGAAGGCCTTGCACGCGTCGTCCAGCGTCTGGGCCCCCACCGTCGTGTGCATCTTCATGATCTCAAACTCGCGGTCGCTCAGGCGGCCGGGCTTGAGGAGCACGCTGTCGGGGATCCCCACCTTGCCGATGTCGTGGAGCGGGCTGGTCAGATAGATGAGCCGCACGAACTCATCGTTCACCTCGCCCCGGAACTTGGGGACCTGTGCAAGGTCCGCGGCGAGCACCTGGCAATAGCCGCGGACGCGCTCCAGGTGCGCGCCGGTCTCGGGGTCGCGCGATTCCGCCAGGCGGGCCATGGCGAAGATGGCGACCTCGCGCGTCTCGAGCGAGAGCATGCGCTCGCCGGCGCGCACGCGGGCGAGCAGCTCGGGCGCATGGAAGGGCTTCACCATGAAGTCGTCCGCCCCCGCGTCGAACCCCTCCACCAGCTCCCGCGGCAGGTTGTGGTGCGTCAGCAGCACGAAGTAGACGTAGCCGGGGATGTTCTCGCGCCGAATCGCGCGGCAGAGGTCCAAGCCGCTCAGGTGGGGCATTTCCCAATCGGAAATGACCATCCGGTACTCCCCGGTCCGCACCATCTCCAGGGCGGTCTTCCCGTCCGTGGCGGTGCCCACCTCGTACCCGGCGCGCTTCAGGGTCTGCTCGATGAGCGTCAGAGAAACCCTGCTGTCATCAACGGCGAGAATCTTCATGCGTCATTACCCCCCTTGCGACCCACCGGAAGAGCCGCATGTTTCCCGGACTTTCGGGATGTACGCCAGGCAGCGCTCCACCTCCTGACGCAGCGTCTTCAGCTCCGTGTGGAGCGACTCCAGCGCGTTGGCGCGGGCGTACGTCTCCACCATCTCGGCCAGCGCGCCCAGACGCGCCGCCGCCGCCGCGCCCGCGGCTCCGCGCAGCGCGTGCGCGACGCGGGCCACCGACGCGGCATCACCCGCGCGCAGGCCAGACTCCATTGCTTCGATGTCGCTCCGCAGCTCCTGCTCGAACTCGTCGAGCAGCATCCGCACGGTCTCGGCGTCGTCGCAGCATCGCGAGGAAAGCTCGCTGACGCTGAGCGGAGCATCCATTCCCTGGCGAGTTGATCCGTTGTTGTCCACGGGAGTCCCCCTTCCTTATGCGGCACGCCGCTGAGGCAGGAGTGCGTTGATGGTCTCGATGAGCTTCTTGGGATCGATGGGCTTGCTCACGTATGAGTCCATCCCCGCCGCCAGACAGCGTTCCCTGTCTCCTTTCATGGCATTGGCGGTCAATGCAACAATGGGCACGCGGCCGTTGGGGCTGCACTTGCGGCCCGCGGCCTCCATCGCGCGAATCTCCGCGGTGGCCTGGAACCCGTCCAGTTCGGGCATCTGACAGTCCATCAGAATCAGGTCGTACATGCGCAACGCCACGGCCTCGACCGCCTGACGGCCGTTGGCGACCACGTCGCACGTGAAGCCGGCGCGGGTCAGCACCTTCTCCGCGACGAGCTGGTTGACCCGGTTGTCGTCCGCGACCAGCACGCGGGCGTCGGTCCTGGTCGGCTTCGGCAGCGCGATGAACCCCTTCGCCGCGGGTCGGTCCACCGGGACTGGCTCGCGCCTGTCCGCGGCGATGGCGTTCATGATCGCGTCGAAGAGCTGCGACTGCCGCACGGGCTTGGTGAGCTGCCCCGCGAACCCCATCTCGCGCAGACGGTCGGGCTGAATCGCCGACTCGACCGAGAGCATGATCATCAGGGACGTGCCGCAGATGTCCGCGTCGGCCTTGATCGCGGTCGCCAGTTCGAAGCCGTCCATGCCGGGCATGTCGTTGTCGATGAGCGCGACGCGGAAGGGCTTGCCCTTTGCCGCGGCTTCGTGGAGCAGGCGCAGCGCCGCCTCGCCGTCCTGCGCGGGGACCGCCTCGAGCCCCCAGGACTCGATCTGCTGGCTGAGAATTTCGCGCTGAATGTCGCTGTCGTCGATCGCGAGGACGCGCAGGGTGCGAGGGTCCTCGGGGGGCGGCTCCGTGACCGCCGCGGGGGCCTCCGCACGCTGCACCTTGACGGTGAACCAGAACGTGGAGCCGCGGCCCACTTCGCTCTCGATGCCGACCGACCCGCCCATCAGCTCGGCGAGCTTCTTGGAGATCACCAGCCCCAGGCCCGTGCCGCCGTAGACGCGGGTGGTCGAGGCGTCGGCCTGCGAGAAAGCCTTGAAGAGCCGGTCGATGCGGTCCGCCGGGATGCCGATGCCCGTGTCGGTCACGGTGAATCGGATGACCACGTCCTCGCCGCTGTCCGAATCCACTGTGACGCGGAGCACGACGCCGCCTTTGTCCGTGAACTTGATGGCGTTGTTGATGAGATTGATGAGGACCTGCTGCAGGCGGTCCGAGTCGCCCCGCACGTAGCAGGGGACGCTGGGGTGGACGTAGCAGGCCATCTCCAGCCCCTTCGAGGCCGCGCTGAGGGCGAGGATCGACATCACCCGCTCCACGGTCTCGGAGAGGTTGAAGTTTCCGGTGACGATCTCCAGCTTCCCCGCCTCGATCTTGGAAAAGTCGAGGATGTCGTTGATGACCGTGGTCAGCGACTCGGCCGAGGCCTTGACCAGCTCCGCGTACCGCGCCTGCTCCTCGTTCAGGTGCGTGCCCAGCAGCAGGTCGGTCATGCCCAGCACGCCGTTGAGCGGCGTACGGATCTCGTGGCTCATGTGCGCCAGGAACTCGCTCTTGGCGCGGCTGGCCGCCTCCGCGGCTTCCTTCGCGACGATCAGCTCGTGGTTGCGGCGGAACTGCTCGTTGGCCTCCTCCAGCGCGTGGGCCTGCGTCTGGATCTCGCCGAGCATGCGGTTGAAGTCGTCCGTGAACATGCCGAGCTCGTCGTGCGCGTGCTTGTGAGCGCGGAGGGAGAAGTCGCGGGTTTCGGAGATGCGCCGCGCCGTCCGGGCAAGCTCGGCCACAGGCGCCGCGAGCTTGTCCTGGAGCCGCACCGCGATCATGAGCGCCACGCCCGACGCGCCGATCGCCGGAAGCAGCGAGAGCAGAAGGTCCGTGATGCGGCCGGAGGTCAGCCCGCCGAGGTCATACGCAACCACCAGCGTGCCCGCGCGGAAGCCCTTGTGCTCCACCGGTTTGGTCACGAGCAGCCAGGAATCGTGCCGGCGGCTGCCGCGGGTGGAGGGGTCGATCGGCGGCGTGCCCACCCCCGGGGTCTCCACGCGGGCGAACTCCACGCCGTCCTCGTCGAAGAGGACCGCCGAGGCGATGTGCGGCTTGGCGCTGAGCGCCTCCAGCAGCGCGGTCGCGGAGTCCATGTCATGGAAGGCCAGCGACGCCGCGGCGTTGAGGGCGATGATGTCCGCCTGAGCCTCCAGGTCGGCGATGGCCTCGCGCCGCAGTCGCAGGATGTTGGAAGTGACCAGCGAGCCCGCGACGAGCAAGCTCGACAGCACGCTGGCGAGCGTCACGAGCAGCAGAAGCCTTGCTCTGAAAGATCGGATGCGCGGGGGCTTCATCACCGGCGCCTCCTTTCCTGTCTGACGATGCGCGCCAGACCCAGAACCTTGGAGCTGACCTTCAAGGTCGAGGCCTGGATGACGTCGGGGTTCGCTTCGAAGGTCACCCGCCCGGCGCGGAGCGTCAGACCGAGCATACCGCCCCGCTGGGCGAAGTGGCCGAGGTCGCTGAGCGTGAGCACGCTGGTGCCCTGGATCGCGTCGAGGGTGTCCTCAAGACGCCCCTCGGTCGCGAAGAAGACGACGTGCGACTTCCGCAGAGCCGCGTGGAACTCCTGCAGGGCTACCTCCGAGGGCTCCTCGTGGCCGGGCTCGGGCGCGGGGTAGTCCATCTGGATGAGCCGGAGCTTGCGCCCGTGGACCTGCTGGCCGACGAGGGTCTGGTCGAGGTGCGGGGTGACCTCGCTCACGCCGACGACGACGACGAGGATCGGGCTGTCCTGGGTGGGGAAGGCGTTGCTGGGCCACTCAGTGAATCGCACGAAGTTGAGCACCATGCCGGCCTTGATCCGCCCGGCACGCTCGGCCTCAGTGCTCTGATTGCGCGCCGGCCCGGCGCCGAACGCCAGCACGAAGCTGAGCAGAAGTTGGAGGATGGGGGCGGTCATGGAGGATGGCTTCCCGGTGTCGATGGCCCGCTGAAGACCCTCAGAAACGAAGTGTGCCGCTGACAAAAACGCCCCGCTCGACGCTGTGGAGGGAGAACTCCTGGTGGCGGGGTTCGAGCAGGTTCTGACCCCACACGCCAAGCTCGAAGTTCTCAGAGACTTTCCAGATCAGACCCGCGTCCAGCCGCCAGTGCGCCTCCGCCTCGATGCGAGGGTGGGAGACGTTGTCCACGTACGCGAGCGTGGAGGTGAGGAGGAGCGAGTCGGTCACGTTGTAATGGACCCGCGCGGTGGCCAGGTTGTGCGGCGTGCTGACTTCGTCAAACTCCGCCGCCGGGCCGTGGACGTGCACGTCGACGTAGCTGTAGCTCGCCTCGACGCGCAGCCGCTCCGAGGGACGCCACGTCAGCGAAATCTCGCCGCCGTAGGTCTCGGCGAAGCCGTCGTTGGTCCACGGGTCCACCAGGCTCGCGACGTAGATCAGGTTCTCGTAATCGTTGAAGAACAGCGCGGTGTCCAGCGACAGGGAGTCGGTGATCCGCACGCGGTGGCCCAGCTCATAGGCGATGAGCGTCTCCGGCTCCAGATTGTCGTTGGCCGGGACGCCCAGCGGGATGATGACCCCCGTCGGCGGCGCGCCCACGAGCGTGCCCGTGTCGATGTACCCGAAGGCGATCATCCCCTGCTCCTCGGAGCGGGAGGGCACGCGCACGGGCCGCGACACCGCGCCCCAGATCACATTCCGGTCGTTGGGCTTCCACGAGATGCGCGCGCTGGGCTGCACCTCAAGGCCCGTGTAGGTGTTGTACGAGAACTTGGAGCCGATCAGCGCGGTCAGGCGGTCCGGCACGAGCGTGATGGTGTCCTGCACGAACCCGCCCACGTTGGTGAACGTCCCGTTTGGCGGATCGAACATCAGGCTGTAGCCGGGGGTCGTGCGGTCCATCGTGTGCCGCACCCCGAAGCCCCACAGAATCTCGTGCCGCTCGCCCAGCTGGAAGTGGTGCCGGAAGTCGAAGTCGAACGTATCGCGCTGGACCTCGAAGGTAAGGTCCGTCTCCCGCTCGGTGCGGTCGTAGTAGACCTGCAGCGCCCAGCCCTCGCGGCCTTCCTCGCGGCTGATCCGCGCAAGGATGTTTCCGCCCGCTCGCCGCACGTCGCGATAATCCGAAACGAACTGGATGTCCTGCCCAGGCACCGGGGCGGAAAGGGTGTACTCGCCGAAGTGCTCGGTGTTGTAGATGTCGCCCTGCAGCGTGAAGGTGAGGTTGTTGTCGCCCTCGTGGTCGAAGCGGAAGCTGCCGCGGGCCATGCTCCAGTCGTCATGGGCGCTCCCGCCGCCGTAGCCGGAGATGGCGTCGCGCAGGTCCCACTTGCCCGAGAGCCGCAGCCACGAGGACTCACCGACCCTCATGCCGTACCGCGCGCCGACAAACGCCCGCTCGTAGGTGCCGAAGCCGCCGTTCACCACCAGCCCCTGCGTCTCCTTTGCGCTCTTGGTGGTGACGCTGATGACGCCGTTCACGGCGTTCGCGCCCCAGAGCGTCGCGCCCGGGCCGCGGACGATCTCGATCTGGTCCAGATCCTCCACGAAGACGTCCTGAACATCCCAGTACGTGCCGCCCAGCAGCGGGTCGTACACGGCACGACCGTCGATCTGCACCAGCGTCTTGTTCGACAGGCTGCCGTTGAAACCGCGCATGCCCACGGAGAAGGAGTGCGAGGCCGTCCGCCCCGAATACACGCCCGGCGCGAGGCCCACGATGTCGGCCAGCATGCGCCGGCCCGACAGGCGGACTTCCTCTCCCGTCAGAACGCTCACCGCCCCGGGCGTCGAGAACAGCTCACCCTGCGTCCCCGTCACCGTGAACACGCTCAGCGACATCAGCTCTTCAAGGCTCATGCTCGCCACTGTTTCAGGGGTGAGCGGATCGCTCTCTTGCTGCCCCGCCGCCGCGCCCGCAAGCCCTGCCAGCGCGATCACCGCCGCGGCACACCGCCGCCCGAGCCCGAACACTTCACCGCGCCGGGGGAATGAGCGCACGCACGCCAGCGGCTCGCGCGGACGCACGTCGCTCGCAGGCATGGGGTGGTGAGAGGTGCGTGACATCAACACGGACCTGAGCGTGAAAGGATGTGCGTTCCGTAAGGGTTATGACGGAGATAACACCTCTCCGTCGCTATCGACTCCCCCACAAGACGAGTCGAGACAGAATCCGAGATTTTGCCGAACATCATGCTGGCATGCAACTTTGCTTTTCCACCAAGGGATGAGCGCAAGAAATGCACCCCTCAACAGGCGGAAATACAAGGGTTTCTGAACTTACGACAGCTTGACCGGAGATCCGGCCAAAGAAGGCCGGAATCGTGGCCGATGTTGCCCCCGAGGCAGCTCCGATCGCCCGACGCGATCATGGCGTGCCTCAGAGCCCCGGGGGGTTCGCCATCGCTGACTCGCAGACCATCCTTGTAGTAGATGACCAGGCCATCATCCGTGAGCCCCTGGGCGTCGTCCTGCGCACCGCCGGGTTCCAGGTCATCACCGCTTCCAACGGCGTCGATGCGATCAAGGCGATCCAGACCAGCCACATCGACCTCATCCTGCTCGACCTCGCCATGCCGGTGATGGACGGCCTCGCCGTGCTGAAGCGGGTGCGGGCGGTCCACGCCACAAGCGGCATCCCGGTCCTGGTGCTCTCCGTCGCGGCGGACAAGGCCCGTGTCCTCGAAGCCGTGGAGCTGGGCATCCAGGGCTACGTCCTCAAGTCCAACTTCTCTCTCAAGGACCTCCTTGAGCGCGTCCGCAAGGCCCTGTTCAAGAAAGAGAAGAACAGCGAGCCGGACAACGCCGCGGCAAGCACCACGCCCGGCCAGGAAACATCCTCCACGACCCAGAGCAAGCCCGCAGCAGAGACAGCCCAGCCCGCGGCGCAGCAGAACGCCGCGGACCGCGTCTTCCAGCTCACGCAGGACTCCGAAGCCTCGCTCCGCGAGCTGCGCCCGCTCGTGAGCCGTTCGGCCATCGTCGAAATGCTCAGCAAGCAGGGAGAGCTGACCGGCTTCTCCCCCACGGTGACGCAGGTGCTCACCATCACGTCGAACCCCAACTGTTCGATGGAGTCCGTGGCAAGGGCCGTGAGCCAGGACCAGGCCGTGGCCCTCAAAATTCTGAAGCTGGCGAACTCGCCCATCTACGCCCACGGCGACCGCGTGGACTCCGTCCAGAAAGCCGTGCTCCGCATCGGCATTCAGAACATCCGCCAGACCGTGCTCAACATCGGCGTCGTCGAGCGATTCGGCTCGCTCGCCTTTGAGCGGCACATGAGCACGCCGCTGTTCTGGGAGCATTCCATCGCCTGCGGGCTCATCGCCGCGGCTCTGGCCCACGCCCTGAAACAACCCGAGCCCGACATCGCCTTCACCGCCGGCCTCTTCCACGACCTGGGACGCATCATCCTCTCCGAAGGTCTGGGCGAAACCTACGTCAAGGTGCTCGACACCGCCGCGTCGCTGGGCTGCCCGCTCGAGCAGGTCGAGTCGCGCCTGCTGCTCATGAACCACGCCGAGGTAATGGACCGACTGCTCAACGCCTGGCACATGCCCAAGGCGCTCGTGCGGCCCATCGTCCTGCACCACACCCCGCCGGGCGAGGTCAAGTCGCTCGCTTCAACGCAGGTCGCGGACGTACTCCGCCTCGGCCTGGCGAACAGGCTCGCCCACGCGCTCATGCTCGGCAGCAGCGGCAACGACACGATCTATCCCACCGAGGAGCACTGCCGCCTGCTGGGCGTGGACGCCGCGGCAATCACCAGGATCCGCGAGTCGGCCCGCATGCAGACCGACGAGGCGAAGATCGTGCTGCTCACAACCTCCAGCGGGACGGTCTGGCCGCGGAGCATCGACAAGTACAAGGACGCGCTGACCGCCCCCTTCCGGCCGCTGTGCGTCAGCTCCGCGCCGGAGCTGGATGCCTACACGATCTTCTGCGGCGAGCTGGCAAGCCCGCCCGACGGCCCGCCGAACGTCGCCGTGGTCCACCTCGCCGCGCCGAAGGAGCGCCCGGAGCTCGCCCAGAAGCTGCTGCTGGCCGAGCAGGCGGCGCAGGTGCAGGGCCTGCCCCTGCTGCTGCTGACCGCCAACACGCAGCTGCGCCTGCCGCCCGAAGTGATCGGCAACCGCCGCATGGCCGTGCTGAGCACGCCGACGCCGGTATCGCAGTTCATCGTGGCCGTGAACGAGCTCTGCGCCGGCGCGGAAACCCGCGCCGCGGCGTGAACAGACTTAAGTTACTGAATCGCTCGAAAAAGCGCGACTTATAAGCGTGACTCGCCCCAGCATTATCACCGATGCGCAGCGATACCTCCCCGCTTCACGCGGGACTGCGTCTCTTCACCTTGCCTCACGCTTGTGCATCCCCTTCTCTCGCGGCTCGGCCTTCGGCCAAACCGGCACGGGACGCACGGGTTGGAAAAGCTGGGGATCTAGGATTCGAACCTAGACTAACTGAGTCAGAGTCAGTCGTGCTACCGTTACACCAATCCCCAAGTCACCCCAATCGTACCTCGCACGGGGCGCGGGGCAAGGGGGGCGGGAAACAGGCTTGGTTTTCCCGCCGCGGGGTGAACTTTGGGGCGTCTGGTGGGTATTCAGCCGTAGCTGACCGATAAATGGTCCGCCCCGGTTCGTGGGGCGGACTTCCAGGAGCCCTTGATGCCCCGTCTGATCCTGCCCACCCTCGCCCTCGTCCTGCTCGCCGGTTGCTGCCACACCTCCACCCCCCAGGAACCCCCGATCGAGGTCCGGGGGGCCGACGGCCTGCGCGAGGAAATGCGGGCCCTGGTCTCCTCGGCCAGGGACAAGGTCTTCCCCGCGCTGGTCAACATCTCCGTCATCACCGTCAGCTACTACGGCGGCAAGGAGACCAAGGGCGGCTCCGTCGGCAGCGGCACGATCATCTCACCCGACGGCTACATCCTCACCAACCAGCACGTCACCGACAACGGCCGCAAGTTCCGCGTCACCCTCGCAGACCGGCGCGAGCTGCCCGCCACCCTTGTGGGCGAAGACCCGCTCACCGACCTCGCGGTGCTCAAGATCGACCCCGGCGCGGTGAACGGCAGCCTGCCTTACGCCACCTTCGGCAGCTCCGACCAGCTCATGGTCGGAGACTACGTGATGGCGATGGGCTCCCCCCTCGCCCTCTCCCGCTCCGTCACGCTGGGCATCGTCTCCAACACCGAGCGCGTCTTCACCAGCGGCATGAGCGGCGACGAAATCGAGGAGATGGAGTTCGACGCCGGACGCACCGGCCTCTTCACCGCCTGGATTCAGCACGACGCCCTCATCAACCACGGCAACTCCGGCGGCCCGCTCGTCAACCTCCGCGGCGAGATCGTCGGCATCAACGCCCTCGGCGGGAACAACATCGGCTTCGCCATCCCCGTCTCCCTCGCACGTGACGTCGCCCGCCAGCTCATCGAGCACGGCGAGGTCGTCCGCTCCGACATCGGCATCGCCGTCAAGCCCATCAAGCGCTCCGAGTTCAAGGAAGGCGTCTTCATCAACTCCGTGACCCAGGGCTCCGCCGCGGACAAGGCGGGCCTCAAGGCCGGCGACCTCATCACCGCCATCGACGGCCAGCCCGTCACGGTGCGCTTCGCGGAAGAGGTGCCCGCGTTCATCCGCAGCATCGCCGCACGTCCCGTGGGCTCGCAGATGCGGATCGAGTACCGCCGCGGCAACGAGACCGCGACGACCATCGTCACCACCGAAAAGCTCCTGAAGGACCGGGGCGATCAGGTGGCCCTGCGAAGCTGGGGCATCTCGCTCTCGCAGATCACGCCCAAGATCGCCAAGGACCGGCGGCTGGACAGCACGCGCGGCGCGATCGTCACCGGCCTGCGCCAGGGCGGCCCCGCCGCGCAGGCCGAGCCCTCCATCGGCCCCGGCGACATCATCCGCTCCGTCGAGGGCAAGCACGTAGAGACGCTCAACGACGCGGTGGAGTTCTACAAGTCCATCATGGCCCGCGACCCGCTGCCCAAGTACGTGCTCGTGGGCTTCGAGCGCGCGGGCAAGCATCATGTGACGCTCATCCAGCCCCGGCCCGACCGCACCGACGACCCGCCGCGGGAAGTGCCCAAGTCCTGGATCGGCGTGGCGACGCAGCCGGTGCTGCGCGACCTGGCGGAGCACCTGGGGCACAAGGACAAGCTGGGCTTCCGCATCACGCGCGTGTATCCCAACACGCTTGCATACACCAGCGGTCTGCAGGTGGGCGACGTGATCCTCAGCCTGAACGGCGAGCGTTTGACGCCGCGCTCGATGCAGGACGCGGGCATGTTCCAGCGCCGCGTTCGGCAGCTCGCCGGCGACGGCACCGCCACCCTCAGCGTGCTGCGCCACGGCGAGGTGATCGACATCGAAGTGCCCCTCGAGCGCACCCGCATCGGCCCCGAGGAAGCGCTCAAGGAAACGAACAAGGACTTCGAGCTTTCCGTCCGCGAGCTGACCTTCTTCGACCGCGACGACGCCCGGCTCGACGAGTCCACCACCGGCGTCATCGTCGAGAACGTGGAGCGCGCCGGCTGGGCGGGCCTGGCGGGCATCCGCTACGGAGACCTCATTCAACGCATCAACCAGCACGAGATCACCGACATCCACGCCTTCCGGCGTGCCATGGAGCAGCTCGCCAGGGAACAGCCCGAGCGCGTCACCTTCGGCGTGCTCCGCGGCAACCGCACCTACTTCATGTTCGCCGAGCCCGAATGGAAGCCCATCGTCGCGGGTGAGCCCGCCGGCGACAGCGGCGATGCAAACGACTAACCACCCACGGAGCCAACCATCGTGCGCACCATCCTGACCGCTGTTCTCCTCCTCGCGACCGCCGGGTCCGCGCTCGCTCTTGAATCGCAGGCGGCCCACGCCGCGCAGGCGGGCCACGAGACCGTCGCGGGCCGGCTCATCGCCGACCGTTCCCCCGCCGTGGTCACCATCAAGTTCCTGCTGAAGGACGAACACGGCGAGGAGGAGACCGAAACCGCCGGCGCCCTCATCGACGCCGACGGCCTGGTCATCGCCTCCAACGACGCCTTCGGCTCCCTGCAGGCGCGCCTCCGCGGCGGGCCCAGCGCCACCCCCACCGACATCCGCGTCCTCATCGGCGACGACACCCAGGGCGTGCCCGCTCGCTTCGCCGCGCGCGACACCGAGCTGGGCCTCGCATGGCTTCAGATCGAGGAGAGCAAGGGCAACTACCCCTTCATCGACCTCACGGACTCCGCCGAGCCCGCCGTGGGCGACAAGATGATCTACGTGAGCCGCATGGGCACCTTCTTCGACCGCGCCCCGATGGCGGTGGAGAGCACCGTCACCGCGATCGTGCGCAAGCCCCGACCGCTCATCATGCCCTCGATGAACTCCATCGCGGAGCGCGGCCTGCCGATCTTCGACGCCTCCGGCAAGGTCGTGGGCGTCACCACCCTCGTGCTGCCCGAGCGCGACGAGCTTGAAGGCATGACGCGCGACGCCATGAAGGGCTTTACCGGCGTCATGGTGCTGCCCGCGAAGGACGTCGTCGCGGCCACCGCACGCGCTCGCGAGTTCGCCCGCCAGAACCAGCCCCAGCCCGACGCGGAACCCGGCAAGGACGATCAGCCCGCCGAGCCCAAGTGAGCCTCACGCGGCGGTCAACACCACAACGATGATCTCCGCCGGCGCGGCGATGCGCACCGGGTACCAGTGCCCGACGCCGTTGGACACCACCAGCGACGATCCGCCCTTGCGGTACAGCCCCGTCCAGTAGCGGAACATCGCCGGACCGAACCCCACCCGCTCGTTCAACATGAGCTGCCCGCCGTGGGTGTGCCCGGAGAGCGTAAGCGGAATCCCCGCCTCCGCCGCGGCGTCAAAGGCGTGCGGGTGGTGCGCCAGCAGAATCGGCAAGGCCCCCGGCCGCACCTGCCTCGCGATCGAAGCGACCATCTCGCGGATCCGCGACTCTTGGCGCGCCCAGGGCAGGCCGAGCACCTGCACCTCGCGCCCGCGGATGGTGAGCGTGCGTGATTCATTGATGAGCAGGTCCGCCCGCTCCTTGGCGCGGCGGATGAACGTCTCGCCATCCTCGATGAGGTCGTGATTGCCGATGCACAGCAGCGGCGCGTGCCGCGTCTGGATGTTCGTCACCGCGTCCAGCGCCGCGGAAAGGTCGCTCAGACGGTTGTTGATGAGGTCGCCGGGCATCACGACCAGGTCCGCGTCCATCGCGCTCACCGCAGAGACAATCCGCCTCAGCAGCCGGTCGTTCGTGAACGTGCCTACGTGCAGGTCCGAGACGTGCGCGATCCGCACCCCCTCCAGCTCCGGAGGCAGGCCGGGAATGGGCACGTTGATCCGCCGCACGCGGAACTGCTGAAGGTGAGGGATGGAGTAGCCCACCAGCCCGCCGGTCAGCACCGGCGGCGCGGCAATCGCCGCGCTCGCAATAAACCTGCGCCGGGCGCTGTCCACCGTCGGCGCGGGCTTGCCCCGCAGGCGATCCCATCCCGTGCGCACACCCGCGAACAGCCCCCACATCAGCGCCACGAGCAGCGTCGCGGGCATCACCAGCAGGTGCCACAGGTAGACGAAGGACATCACCCAGTCGGGCGGGCCTGGTGTATCGGGCCCGATCCGCCTCGCCGCGATGATCCACAGGATCAGCCCGAGCTGGACCCCCATGAAGAGCCCGACGCCCCACTTCCACGCCCCTGGATGGGCCAGCCGGTTGCAAAGCCTGTGGACGAACCACCACCACGCGATGTCCGCGGCGACGATCGACCCCAGGATCAAAAGGAAGATGGACATGGGCGGGTTACCCGCTCCTACGCCAGCCGAACGCCGCTGGTTTCAGTGCTTGCCGGCCCGACCTCAACGGCCCACGCCCACCGCCGCCGCGCGCCGGGAATCGAGCACCTGCTCCGCGTACTTGTTCATCGCGTCGCGGAGCTGCTCGAAGCTCTCCAGCACGTAGTAGATCGGCTGGTAGTGGTGAATCTCAAAGTCGGTGTTGCAGATGCGCTCCAGGTCGAAGGGCCGCCACTCGGGAACGGGCCGCTCGATGCAGTCGGGGGCGCTCTGCCCCTTCTTCTCCCACTCGCCCGTCAGCGCATACTCCGACTCGCCGTGGCTCGAGACCAGGCCGCTGCCGTAGATCTTGATCTTCCCATCCTCGCGGATCAGACCGAACTCGACCGTAAACCAGAACAGCCGCCCCAGCCGCTTGATGTGCTCCGCGTCCTCGCACTCCAGCGCCGCACGCCCGTACGTCTGGAGGAAGTCCGCGAACACCTTCAGTGTGTGCAGCGGCACGTGCCCGAAGACGTCGTGGAAGATGTCCGGCTCAGGCAGATAGTCCATCACCTCGCGAGGACGGATGAGCACCGTCGTGGGGAACTCGCGCTGCGCCAGGCACGCGAAGAACGCCTTGGCGGGCAGATACCCCGGCACGCCGTAGCTCGCCCAGTTGCTCTGCTGCTGCAGGAACTTGTTGATCCCGTCGAGCTGCGTCCCCTTCTTCAGGATCGTCCCGCCCGCGATCTCAATGTCCCGGTCCAGCACGATGTCGTCCAGCAGCGGGATCCTGTCGCGCGTCAGCCGCAGAATCTTCATCCCCTCGATGAACTGACGCGACACCTGCTGCTCAAGCACCTTCCAGCGCCGGTCGAACAGGTCCCGCCACACGTCGTGGTTCTCGCGCGTGTACAGGTGGTAGTTCTGCGTGATGTAGAACTTGTCCGCATCGATCTCCGACGCCGGAAGTTCCGGGGCCCGGTCCGCGGCGGCCTGGGCCTCGCGTGCCTCGTCGCTGTCGATGATGTTGTTGTAGTTGATGTCCTGACGCATACCGAACCCTCCATGCGCCGCACCGGGCACATTCATTATAGATACGGGCTCCCCGACGCCCGCCGTTCGTCGCCCGCCTTCTTGCCTACGCCCCGCCGAAGCACGCCCACGCTTGAGATTCGGTAATCCCTTGGAAAGCCGCCACCTGCGATCCGGGCGGAGCCCCCGCACGTCCCCGGTGCACCGCCGCCTGGATGCTGTCCCTGGGGTCCGGCCGCACCACGGGGGTGTCCGACCCGAACAGCAACCCCTCGCCGGGTCGCAGCCCCGATTCAATGAGCTCTCGCAGCGGCAGGACGCGGTCCAGGCGGTGCGGCACGTGCCTCTGAAGAGCCTCGATGTCCGCCAGCAGGTGGCAGGGCTGCACGCTCGCGCGCACGCCGAGAGTCGCAAACCGCGATACATCCGCCTCGTCGATCAGCTCGCAATGCTCGATGCGCACGCCCTTCGTGCGTACCCCCGCGCGCTGCGCCGCCTCCGCGCCGTCGAGCACTGTGCGCACAGCGCCGTCGCCGATCGCGTGCACCGCAAGCTCCAGCCCCAGCGCCGCGGTGCGGGCGATGGCGCGCTCCACATCGCCCGTCGACACCATCGCCTTGCCGGTCGGAAGCCCAGGCAGGGGATCGGCATAAGGATGCAGCATCCACGCTGTGCGACTGTTGAGCGTGCCGTCGGCGAAGATCTTGGCCCCCGCGAGCCGGACGCGCCCGCACGCATACGCGCGCGACCGCTCCAACTCCTCCTCGATCGCTTCCAGCGGCGCAAAGAGGTGAACATCCATCCGCAGCGTGCCGGCGTGGTGCAGCTCCGCCAGCATGGGCCCCAGCCAGGGGGGCGAGTACAGGTCGTGAACTTCCGTAAATCCATGCCGCGACATGTCTTCGAGTGCGGCAGGGATCAGCTCCCGCCACTCCCGCTCCGTGGGCTCCGGCGCTGCTCCCCACGCCTGATATGCCGCGGCTTCCAGCAGCAGGCCCGTCGGCTCGCCGTCATCGCCGCGGCAGACGACTCCGCCCGCGGGCTCATGCTCCAGCACGCTCGACGCCTTCAGCGCGGCACTGTTCGCCGCCACCGCGTGATGATCGAAGGACATGACGAGGCACGCGCGCCCGCCGCAGGCGCGATCAAGCTCTCCGATCGTGGGCCAACGGCGCTCGCGCCACGCCTCCACGCGGGCGCCCGTCGCCAGCACCCAGCGCCCAGCGTCCACCCCGCGAGCCGCGCTCGCAAGCCGATCGAGGCACTCTTCAACGCCCTCGCACGCCGCGAGATCGAGCATCGACAGGGCGCGAGCATGCCAGGGAAGGTGGGCGTGGGCCTCTCTCATGCGCCCACCAACAAGGCGGCGATCGCCGCACGAGCTTCGTCTTCAAGCTCACGCACGCCCTCGAACTCCATGCGCACCGGGCCGAACTCGGCGCGGACGTCCAGGCCGTAGGGGTCCACGCCGATGGCCTTCGGGGCGGCGACTTTCACCTTAGCCAAGCGTTCACAAGCACTTGCAAGAGCGTCCGGGCGGGCGTTCAACTCCCGAAGCAGCAGCCCCTCCACGCTTCGGAGCGGATTGCCCGGCACCTCTTCGCCCGAGATCACCTCGTCCACACTCTTGATGTGGTCGATGGCGATGGCGCAGAAGCGACTCCATCGCGGACGGCCGAAGTAGAAGCGCCATCGGTCGCACGCTTCATCCCGCAGCGGGTCGAGCTCCACCGGCGCGCCGGCGAGTCGCACCGCGCCGGGTTCATCCTCCGGGGCAAAGAGCGTGAGCGCTTCCGCTTCCAGCACACCGGGCGGCGCGGGAAAAACGGGTCGGCTGGTCGCGGGATCGAGAACGTAACGGGTCGGATCGAAGCGCCCGTCCACCTCAAGCACGCCCTCATGGAAGCGCCGCAGCCGGCGCATCACCGCGTGAACATGCTCGTCGTGGTGTGTGCTCACGCCTGATTGTTGGAGGGACGCGGCGCTCGCGCGGTGCAAAAACGATCACGGGGCCGTGAGGCCCCGTGATCGTCGAGTTTTCGATTTTTTGCCTCGAAAACAGGCATTTTTCGGCCGCCGCAGAACGGCGGCCCCGCGTCAGCGGGCCTTCTTCTTGGCCTTCTTCTTCGTCGCCTTCTTCTTGGCCTTCTTCTTCGCAGCCTTCTTCGCCATGATCCAAACTCCTTGTTGCGAGAACGCGTCGAGTGAGCACCAATGCATCGCTCGCGCGATTCTCCTGGAATGTGTACAGATTATCGGAATCGTGGGCGGTTGTGCTTGAGCGAAGAGAAAAAATGTGGAGAAAGTGACGAATGCCCGCGCGAGGGTTCGTCGTCGCGCTCTGCTCAGCGCCCCTTCACGCCTCATCACGCCGCGCGATCGGTCGCTCATCGCGCCCTTCATCGCTCCCAGCGCATCCGCTCACCTCAACGCGCGTCTCCGTGCGCACAAACACCGACGGCGGCGCTTGAGCGCGCTTCCATCGCGCCGCTTCACGCCCACCGCGTCGTGCGGGCTGCGTGAAATCGGCCCAAAACCCTTGAAAATGCGGCCATTCCCGGCACGCCCGGCCCCCCTAGACTGCCCTCATGGCACACATCACCACGCGCACGCTCCGCTGCGGCATGCCTCTGATCGTTGAAACGATGGCCGGCGTCAAGTCCGCGGCGTTGTGCTGGCTCCTCCCCGCAGGCTCCGCGTATGACCCCGCCGACAAGGAAGGTCTCTCCACCATGTGGGCGGAGCTGCTCCTTCGCGGCGCGGGTTCGCGGTCAAGCCGCGAGCACGCCGACGCCGCGGACCGCCTCGGCGCAACCCGCGCCACCGAACTGGGCACGTACACGATGCGGATCGGCTCGACGATGCTCGGCGAGCGCCTGCTCGATGCGCTGCCGCTCTTCGTGGATATGGTGCGGCGCCCGCGGATGGATGAAGAGTCCATCGCGCCCTGCCGTGATCTGGCGCTGCAGGCGCTCGAGTCGCTGCGCGACGACCTGCAGGAGCGCGCGATGCTGCTGGCCCGCAAGCGGCACTACCCCGCCCCCTTCAACCGCTCGGGCCTGGGCACGCCGGAAGGCCTCAAAGCCTTGACTCGTGAGGACTTAGTTTCCGGCTGGCAGCGCCTGGCCCGCCCGCGTCAGGCCATCCTCGCCGTCGCCGGCGCGGTGGACGCCGACGCCGTTGAGCGCGCCCTCAACGACCTGCTCAACGGCTGGTCCGGCGAGACGCACGAGCCCGCGACGACCGCGCCTCCCGTCCGCGGCTACGCCCACGAGGACGACGCGAGCAACCAGGTGCAGATCATCCTCGTCCACGATGCGCCGCCCGAAGGCTCCGACGCCGCGATCCTTGAGCGGCTCGCCGTCAGCGTGCTCTCCGGCGGGATGTCGGGCCGACTCTTCACCGAAGTGCGCGAGAAGCGCGGCCTGTGCTACTCCGTCTCCGCGGGCTATCGCCCCGACCGCGACTTCGGCACCGTCACGGCGTATGTCGGCACGACGCCCGAGCGCGCGCAGGAGTCGCTCGACGTGCTGGTCGCGGAGCTGCAGCGCCTCGGAACGCCGGAGGGTCGCGTCACCAATGACGAGTTCCTCCGCGCCAAGGTGGGCCTCAAGTCGAACCTGGTTTTCAGCGGCGAATCCACCGGCGCCCGCGCCGTGGCCCTCGCGGCGGACCAGCGCAAGCTCGGTCGCCCCAGGTCCTTAGAGGAGCTGGCCCAGCGCGTGGATGCCGTCACCCTCGACCAGCTCAACGACTACCTCGCCACGCGGAAGCTGAGCAACTGCACCATCCAGACGCTCGGCCCCAAGGCCCTGAAGCCGCCCGTTTGAGGGTGAGCGCACGTTTCGATCGTTCCGAGCACGTCGCGCTCCACGCGGCTTGGCGTGGTTGAGCAACACCCTCCGCCAGAAACGCGGATGTGCGCACAAACCCGACGCGTCTGGGCCGTCGCCGGATGGGCTACCTCATCGCGCGTGGTGTTGAAGCGTCCCGTTGCCCCATTGCCTTATGGCGCGCGACATGAAGCGAGGCACGCATCACACCTTTCATCCAACCAACCCCATCTATATAGAAGAGCGGCGCACCCTCGCGCTGGGGCGGCATCGTTGGCGTGACGGCCCCCCCGCCGGTGGGCTCGCGGGTCCATCGCGGCCCTACACTCCATACCCCGGCCGCGTCAGCCCTCTTCGGTCACGCCAGGAACCACGACCGACTGCCGGTGCGCTGTCCACACGCCTCTCCCCTCCCCTGCCGCCGGCGGCGCTCCGCGACCATGGATCCATGTATGATCTTTCTGGAAAGTCCGACAGGAACGCGGGTTAGAAACTGGGCCATGGACGCCGGCCTCCCTCTCCCCCGGCCTGCGGGCTCTGGAAGACCTGTGAACAGGTTGAAATCACACGGCGGGTAGACCGCGAACAGCCCCGCCGAACCACACTGGGATGCAGCATGGACGCACATCCTCCCAAAGGTCGCCGTCGCCCCGTTGAACGCGCCAGCATCGCCCCCCTCTTCGACCGTCAGCCGCCCCACAGCATCGAGGCGGAGATGTCGCTGCTGGGGTCGATGATCCTCGATCCGGGGGTGATTCCGGATGTCCTCGCCCACATCAAGGGGCCGGAGGACTTCTATAAGGAAGCGCACGCCCACATTTACCGGGCCGTGCTCGACATCTACGACGCCCGCGACACCGGCGACCTCGTGCAGATCGTGGACATGCTCCGCGACCGCAACGTCCTCGACCTGGTGGGCGGCCCCAACTACCTCGTGCAGCTCGCCGAGTCCGTCCCCGCGGCGGTGAACGCGCCGCACTTTGCGCGCATCGTGGCCGAGAAGGCCAAGCTCCGCCGCCTGATCGACGCCGCGGGCAACATCCTTTATGACGCCTACCACGCCGGGGAGCTGGGGCCGGAGGGCGCGCGTGAGGTGCTCGACCGCGCCGAGATGGCGGTCTTTGAGATCGCCCAGGAGTCCACCACCAGCGACCCGCAATCGCTGGCCGAGCTTCTGCAGATCGAAGTCGATCGCATCATGGCCGCGGAGCGCGATGGCTGGCCGATGACCGGCATCAGCACGGGGTTCACGGACCTGGACGATCTGCTCCGCGGCTTCCAGCCGGGCGAGCTCATCATCCTCGCCGCGCGTCCCTCGATGGGCAAGACCGCGCTCTCGCTCAACCTCGCGGAGCAGATGGCGATGGGCGTGCCCGGCTCGCCCAACCGCAAGGGCGTGCCCGTCGGCTTCTTCTCTCTGGAAATGTCCAAGAACGCGATCGTGCAGCGTCTGCTCTCGGCGCGTTCGGGCGTCAGCAGTCAGCACCTGCGAGGCGGGCACGCGATCTCGGGCGCGGAGCTCGACCGCCTCGGCCAGGCGGCGGACGAGCTGAAGGAAGCTCCCATCTACATCGACGACATGCCGAGCCTGACGGTGCTCAACCTGCGCGCCCGGGCGCGGCGGATGGTGGCGCAGTACGGCGTGAAGGTCATCATGATCGACTACCTGCAGCTCATGACCGCCCCCGCGGCGGCGCGCGAGAGCCGGCAGGTGGAAGTCTCGACGATCTCCCGCGGCGTCAAGGCGCTGGCCCGCGAACTGAACATCCCGGTCGTGTGCCTCGCCCAGCTCAACCGCGCCAGCGAGCAGCGCGAAGGCAACCGCCCGCGCATGGCGGACCTGCGCGAGTCGGGCTCCATCGAGCAGGACGCCGACGTGATCCTCCTGCTGCACCGCGAGGACTACTACCACGTCCAGGACGAGGACTGGAAGCTGGAGAACCCCGACAAGATCGGCGTCGCGGAGATCATCGTCGCCAAGCAGCGCAACGGGCCGACGGACATCGTCAAGCTCAAGTGGGACCCGAAGACCACGCGCTTCAAGAACCTGGAGCTGCACGCGCAGCCGCCCGGCGGCTACGGGTTCGACGACTACAGCACGCCGTCGCACGCCGCGGCGAAGTTCCCCACCCGGCCCGCGGGCCCCGCGCCGGAGCCCAAGCCCTGGACGCAGTCGGGCTTCACGCCTCCGCCCTTCGACCCCGACCCGACGCCGCGCCCGATGAGCTCCTTCGGCTCGCGCCCCAAGACCGGGCCGGTGGAGAACCACCGCGACGGCGGCGGGTCCGACCTGCGGCCCGACTTCGACGAAGAACTCTGACGTTGCAGACTCCGGCGTTGTGGCGGCGCCCATCCCCGGTTAGAGTGGTTGGCGCGCTCGCCGCGCCAGGAGTCAAGCCATGCGCCATTTCACGCTGCTCGCCGCGTCCGCCGTGTGCATCGTCGCCCCGCTCGCAGGCTGCGAGGACACGGTCACCCAGGCCAACTACGACCGCATCCAGATCGGCATGCCGCTGCACGAAGTGGAGCAGATCATGGGCGGCAAGGGGGAGCTGGAGTCGATCACCGGAACGAGCATCTCCGGCGCGGGCATCGGCAGCACGCAGACCGCCCCGCCCAATATCTACAAGTGGCAGAAGGGCATGAAGATGATCACCGTCACCGTGCGGGACGGGAAAGTGATCGACAAGGGCAAGGACCGCCTGTAAGACACGATGAACGCGCAAAGAAAAGGCCCGGGGCACGCCGCCCCGGGCCTTGTTCATTTCACGCTCGCGGCGAATCAGCAGGGACCGCCGGAGAGAACACGGAAGAAGGACTCGATGTCCGCGTCCGTGCCCGCGTCACCGTCGGCGTCGAAGTCAGCGCCGAGGTGCCAGCAGGTCGGGCAGCAGTTGCCCGCCAGGCAGGCGAAGAAGGCCTCGATGTCGGCATCGGTGCCGACGTCGCCGTCGCCGTCAAAGTCGACGGTGCCGCAGGTCTGGGCGCACTCGAACACGTTCGTGTAGAAGACGGGCTGCACCGGCAGAGCGGAGCCCGAGGCCGACCGCAGGTGGAAGCGGCCGTCGGCCGCAGCCCCGATCAGCTCCGTCGTGTTGAACAGCCCGACGGCGAGGTAGTAGGTCCCGGGGGGAAGATCGCCGTCCTGACCGGCGAAAGGCTGATCGCCAGATGAGAACCGCGGGTTCATCCAGTCGCCGAAGGAAAGCTGAGAAAGCGCCGCGGGGCCGGTGTCATCGTTCTGCACCAGCAGGTTGCCGTTGGAGTCGAACAGGAAGATCTCCGTGTCCGCGGAGGGCGAGCTCTGGGAGAGGTCGATGTCCAGGTAGTTCTCGCCGCTGATCGGCGCGCACACCTGGAAGACGTACCAGAGGGTGTCCTGGCGCCCCACGGTCTGGGAGGCGGTGTTCGCGCCGGGCACCATGAGCAGCCCGACGTCCGTCACGTTCGGACCGGCGGGGGCCACGGCCGGAGCGAGTGGTGAGCCGTTTGCGTTCGTAGTGATCCGCACCGTCACGTCGCCGCTGTCGGTCCCGATGTTGCCGACGCTGAAGGCGTCGGAGAAGCTCGCGTTGCCGCTGGCCACCGCGAGCAGGTAGGTGCCGGGATTGAGCTGCCCGTCGCGGCCGTCGAACTGACGATCGTCGCCGGGCGCGGCACGACGGCCCACGCCGAAAGTGAGCTGCGCCAAGTTGCCGGTGCCTTCGTCATGGTCGAAGTTCACCAGCCCGCCGGTGGCCGTGTAGAGCGCCATCGAAACGTTGGGGCTGGAACTGCCCTCGTTGTCGATGTCGAGGAACGTCCGGGCCGCATCGGTAGCGCTGCCCAGGAGCATGAACTTGAACCACTTGACCTCGCCGGACCCGAGCGGGCGGGAGAGCACCACGCCGGCATCGGTCAGGATGCCAAGGTCCTCGTTGGGCGGCTCGGCGGGCGGCGGGATGTCGCCGCGGAGCAGGCCGCGCTGGTTGCGCGGGATGGTCGCGTTCGAGATCCGGTGCTCGTTCGTGCCCGCGCCCACGCCGACGATCGTCGTCGGATCGCCCGAAAAGACGTTGTCCAGGTTGATGTCCGCGGCGAAGCTGGGGGTGCTCGAACCAATCAGCGTCGTGCCGATGCCGAAGGTCGGCCCGTTCGAACCCGCCGTCCCGGCGGGCCGGAAGATCTCGGTCCCCGGCTCCACCAGGCGGTACTTGATGAACACCGCATCGCTGGGGATCAGAACGCCGCCGTCGGGCAGGCCGGTGAGGTTCACCACGAAGCCCGTCTGCACGCCGCAAGTGCCTGTCACAGCGACTCGGAACGAGGCCAGCGGATCGCCGGTGATCATCGGGTTCAGGGTGTAGTCGTGGTCCGCGTCCGCGAAGAAGTCCACGAGGATGTCGAACTGCTGCGTGGTACCCGCCGGGCAGTTGGTGCCGCTGGACTGCACCCAGACGATCAGCTCGGTCGCAAGGCGCGTGCCCACGCCGGCCCAGGGGCCGTTGTCGAACACCATCTCGTCGCCCCAGCTCACCAGGCCGATGTACGCGAGGCCGTTGGTGCTCGTGTTCGCCAGGCCCCCGTTGTTGTACACCACGCCGATGTCGCGCGATGAATAACCGCCTGAGGGCGGGTACCCCACCGGGTGAACGTATTGCAACTCCTCCGTGGGAGAAGCCGGCATCACCATGACCTGCGCCTGCGCCAGTCCGGCGACGACCGCCAGCGCCCCCACCACGCTCATCGTACGAACCGCTCTCATGTGTGAGCTCCCTCTGTCCGAACGCACAATTACCCCGCACGGCAACATGCCGCGGGAAGCGCGGACAGCGTCCCACGAAAGCCCATCTGAGTCAACTAAATGTTGCCGCTACGCCGGGAGCGGGAAGCGTGCGCACAGCGCCCGTACCTCTTCCCGCACGCTCGCCGCCGCTTCCTTCGCCGCGGCTTCGCCCGACACCACCGCCGTCAGAACGCGGTCCACCCAGCCGGCGACCTGCACCACTTCCGCCTCTCGGAAGCCACGTGTCGTCACCGCGGGCGTGCCCAGACGGATGCCGCTGGTCACCCGCGGCGGGCGGGGATCGTCCGGAATTCCGTTCTTATTACAGATGATTCCGGCCTGCTCCAGCCAGCGCTCCGCGTCCGCCCCGGAGAGCTCCGGGCTCTTGGCACGCAAGTCCACGAGCATCAAGTGGTTATCCGTCCCGCCCGTGGTGCAGCGGTACCCCCGCTCCTGCAGCGCCGCCGCCAGCGCCTTGGCGTTGGCGACGACCTGGGCGGCGTAGGCGCGGAACTGGGGCTTCAGGCACTCGCCGAAGGCCACCGCCTTCGCCGCGATGATGTGCATGAGCGGCCCGCCTTGTGCGCCCGGAAATACCGCCCTGTCGATCTTCTTTGCGAGCTCCTCGTCGTTGGTGAGGATGAGCCCACCACGGGGGCCGCGGAGGGTCTTGTGGGTGGTGGTGGTGACGACGTGTGCGTGCGGGAAGGGGGAGGGGTGCGCTCCGCCGACGATCAGCCCCGCGATATGAGCCACGTCCGCCACCAGCAGCGCCCCGACTTCATCCGCGACCGCGCGGAACGCGGCGAAGTCGATCGTGCGCGGATAGGCGGAGTACCCGCACATGATGACCTTGGGCTTCGCCTCGAGGCACACGCGTCGCACCGCGTCGTAGTCGATCCGCTCGTAGTCCTTGTGCGCCTTGTCGTAGTGCAGGGGATAGTGCACCGGGCGGAAGAAGCGCCCGGAGAAGTTGATCTTCATGCCGTGGGAGAGGTGCCCGCCGTCCTTGAGCACGAGCGAGGCGAAGGTGTCGCCCGGCTCCATGAGGGCCATCATCGCGGCCTGGTTGGCCTGGGCGCCGCTGTGGGGCTGCACGTTGGCGTAGGCGCAGCCGAACATCTGCTTGGCGCGTTCGCGGGCCAGGTTCTCGATCTGATCGTGGAACTCGCAACCGCCGTAGTACCGCGCGCCGGGGTAGCCCTCGGCATACTTGTTCGTCAGGCACGTCCCCATGGTGTGCATCACCGACGAGGAGACGTGGTTTTCGCTCGCGATCAGCTCGATGGTGTTCGCCTGACGCTCCGCCTCCTTGGCGATCAGGGTCGCCACGTCGGGGTCGTGCGTGCGAAGAAGGTCCAGGACGGAAGCGGAGATAGGGTCGGTGGCCATAGGCGAGGATCGTACGCCCCCTCGCGGGCCTCACCAGAACAGGCGCTCGCCCCGCAGCAGCACGAACACGATCAAGGCTCCCAGCATCGCGGGCACCATGAGCGACCACCAGACAGCCGCGGGCATCCGGACCCTCCACCCGACCCGGAGGGCGCAGGCCCACCAAACCCCGAGCCATACCCCTCCGATGGCGAACAGGCACCACGAAACCTCATCCCACGAGCCGGCGATGCGGCGGGCAAAGCGCACGACATCGGTAAAAAGCCGATCCATCGTCCCCGTGGTGCTCAGCGTCGCGGCTGCGCCGCAAATGGTCATCACCACGATCAACACCGCCCGCAGCAGCACCAAGGGCACGAGCCACGTCAGGCTGTACACCGCCGCGCGGAGGACGTGCGTGCCCCGCACCTTCGCCATCCAGCGTGTGTCGGGCAGGCACATGAAGACCACAGGGATCATCGCGGTGGACGCCGCGAGCGCCAGCACCCCGATCGGGCAGCCAACCACCACCTTCCCTGCCGAAGGAGTGAGCAGCCCGCCTGTCCAGTAGGACAGGATCAGCAGCTCGACGCGGTCCCACACCTGCGGCATGAAGAGCACGGTGACCAGCGTCGCCACCGCCGCCGCGGGCCACGTCACCCCAGGGAACAGCAGCGCCGCCCACAGCAGGATGCGGCCGGGCCTGGGCGTGCGCTCGACGCTCACCTTCGACCAGAACACCCCCGGCCGCAGCGCGAGCAGCCACGTCCGCCACGCGGCACGCACCAGCGTCCGCCAGCCGCCTTCTTCCTGCTCGATGAATCCCTGCACCCGCACACGGTCGGGGTTGAACACGTCAACCCACACGAACTCCAGCCCGCACTCGCTGCACGTGCCGCGGACAAGCTCTGCGTTTTCGCGCCACGCCGGACGCCGCGACCTGCCCCGACAGGTCGTACCCGCAGCGGGGACATTCGGGAAGCCGGCCCTGGTCCGCCGGAAATGACATCGCCACCAAGCTACCAGCCCGCGCAGGGGCGGGCATCTGCTTTCCTGCTGACGTGTCCCGAACGCGGCTTGATGCCGCTTTCAGATCACGCGGCGATCCGACGCGGTTGACGGGCTGATTCCTGAACGCTCGTTCATTTCACCGCCTCCGCCGCGGCGCGCCTTCACACTAAGCCAGCCGGGCTGCGCCCGTGTCTCTATGGAGGTCCGATGATCGCATCGCTGCACGCCGTCCTCAGGTCGCTCACGCTGCACGTTCTTGTGAAGGGCGCGGTTGCCCTCGTCCTGCACCTGGCGAGCCTCGCCCTCGGCCAGCCCCTGCTCGCCTATGAGCAAGGAACCTCCAACCTCTACCGCGTCGATGCGGAAACCGGCACGGCAACGCTCGTGGGCGCGACGCCGAGCCTGCCCGGCGACATCATCAGCCTCAACGCCCGCGGCCACCGCCTTTTCGGGATCGCGCTCTCCGGCTCGCAGGGCGCACGCCAGTCCCACCTCGTCGAGATCGATCCTTGCAACGGCCTGCTTATCTCCGTCCGCGCCGTCACGCTCGATGGTGACCCAGCGCCGGGGTACATCAAGGCGCTCGCCCACGACGATGCCGGCAACCTCATCGCGTCTTATTCACCGACGCAGGACGGCGTCGCGAACGTGCTCGCGATGCTCGGCGACGACGGCGCCCTCACCCCGCTGCGCACCTTCACCGGCGCACTCGACGACTTCGACGGCCTCTGCCCGTTGATCATCGACTCCGGCAGCGATGGGCAGGTCACCCACGCGGGGTACCTCGCCGTCAACCGCGATCCCGAGTCCGACGCGATCTATCTGCTCCGCATCGAGGCGGAATCGGAGAGCACCGCCCTCATCCACTCCTACCCCTTTTCCCAGGAGATCAACGGCTTGAGCGACATCGCGCTCTTCAGCGGTGTGCTCTACGGCGTGGACTCCATCACCAACCGCATCTTGCGACTTGATCCCGACTCGGGCGTGATGCTCGGCAACGCCGACCTCTCGCCCGCCGTGGCGCTGTCCGCGGTTGCGCCCTTCTCGCCGGTGGTCATCACGATGCAGCCGCGGTCGATCAATGTGTGCTACACAACAGACGGAGACCTCAGCGTCGAGGCCGCGTGCAACGGGACGCCTTCTTATGAATGGCAGATCGAGGCCCCCCGCGGCGTGTGGCACACCCTGACCAGCCAGCCCATGCCCCTTCCCGGCGGCGGCACGGCCCTTGCCACCGCCCCCGATGCGCCGAACACCACCATCCGCGTCCGCGAACGCACCGGGCGCCTGCTGGTGCGGGTGATCGTCACCGGCCCCTGCGACGCCGTGACTTCCAACCTCGCGGGCGTGTTCATCAACTCCGCCGACTTCAACAACGACGGGGACATCGGCACCGACGCCGACATCGAAGCCTTCTTCGCGTGCCTGGCCGGCAACTGCCCCCCCACCGGCTGCTCGGCGGACTTCAACGCCGACGGGGACACGGGCACCGACGCGGATATCGAGAGCTTCTTCCGCGTTCTGAGCGGGGGATCATGCTAACCAGTTTGCTAGCAATCGCTTAGCGTCAATCCCGTCCAACGAATTGCGTTGCATCACAGGACACGAAGAGGTACGCTGAATCCCCCGATCCCGGTATTGCTCCGGGATGGTCGTGTCGTTGAACGCCCGCACAGAGAGGAGAGTTCACATGCCGCACGTTCGTATTCGTACGCTTGCTGTCACCGCGCTGTTAGCCATCGCGGGCGCGGCGCACGCCCAGGTCGTTGAGACCGAGCCCAACGACAACAAGTGGACTGCCAACCCCGCCCTCCTGACCAACGGCGGCACCATCACCGGCAACACGACCGGGTCCTCCACCATCACTCCGGGCCCTGCCTCGGCGGACAACTTCCTGGTGCAGACCACGCCCGCGCCGCTGGGCATCTACCTCCACCAGCTCGTCCTTACCTCCGAGCTGGGGAATCACACCGTCACGATCCGGGGGCTGACCCAGACCGGCGGCTTCATCAACTTCGGCACCGACGCCACGATCCAGACGTCGTCCACCACCAGCGTGCCGCCCAAGACCGTCCAGTGGTACGGCTTCGGCAAGCAGGAGCAGGTGTACGTCCGCGTCACGGGCAGCTCCAGCACTCCGTCCGACTACGTGCTCACCCTCAACTCCACACCCGTGACACCCATCGACGCGGGCACGTACTACGCCGGCGAGATCACGCTCTCCCGTGCCGCGACCAACACCGCCGACTGCGACATGTGGGTCTATGACGACCAGTTCAACGCCATTCCGGACTACGGCAACGATGACCCCGACAGCCTGACGCGCACCTTCGCGCCGGGCACGTATTACGTCGCCTATTCCGGAACCAACCTGGCCAACAACCAGCCCGCGGCAAGCGGCGACATCTTCCTGACCGGAGCGGTGCTCGACTTCCCCGACGCCGTTGCCACCAACGCCACCGCCACCGTGGCCAACGCCGGCCTGCGCATCACCGACGCCTTCGGCCCGGTGGACATTCCCGCTTCCCGCGGCAGGTCCGAGGTCATCTGGTTCACCTTCACCGTGACCGACACCCCGCCGGTCAGCGGCTCCTGCTGCCTGCCCGACGGCTCCTGCGTCATCGCCACCGCCGCGAGCTGCTCGACCATGTTCGGCACGTACAACGGCGACGGGTCCACGTGCGACACGGCGAACTGCCCGCAGCCCGGCGCATGCTGCTTCGGCGCCGACTTCTCCTGCACCGTGCTGAGCGCGTCCGAGTGCGCGGCGGCCGGCGGCTCGTACATGGGCAACGGCACGGCGTGCAGCTCCTGCCCGCCGGCCCCTGATGGCTCCGTGCTCCTGCTCGTGGCGGACTCAACCGCCAACGCCAACGACGCCAAGTCCAAGCTCGAGGGGACGGGCTTCTTCCCGGCCGTGGTGGCCAAGGTCATCACCACCGCGGGGTCCACGCCAACGTACGAGTACATCAGCCAGTTCGACGCGGTGTTGCTCTGGACCAACTCCACGCCTGAGGACAACGTCGCGCTCGGCAACATGATGGCCGACTACGTGGACGCCGGCGGAGGCTTCGTCAACGCCATGTTCTCCGTCGGCACCACGACCGCCAGCCGCCAGCTCGGCGGACGCTGGGATGAGTCCTACCAGATCATCCCCACCGGCGGCGGCAACACCACCGGCGCGGCGGGCGTGGGCATCGGCGTGCGCGACATCCCCGATCACCCGATCCTCGCCAACGTCAACACCTTCCTCGGCGGCACGTCCAACCACCGGCCCACGTCCACGGCGTTCACGTCCCACGGCGTGCGCGTCGCCGCGTGGCAGGACGGCAAGACCCTCGTGGCCGTGAGCACGACCCGCCCCAACCGCGCCGACCTCGGCTTCGTCCCCTACTCCACCGACGTGAGCTCCGCGGGCTGGAACGCTTCGACGGACGGCGCCATCCTCATGGCCAACGCCCTGCGCTACGTCATGGGCCAGACCGGCCCGACCTGCGGCATCGCAGACTTCGACGGTGACGGCGACGTCGGCACCGACGCCGACATCGAGGCCTTCTTCTCCTGCCTCGCCGGCAACTGCTGCCCGACGTGCTTCCCCGGCGGCGCGGACTTCGACGGCGACGGTGACACCGGCACCGACGCCGACATCGAGGCCTTCTTCCGCGTCCTCGCGGGCGGCGACTGCTGATCGCCGCAGTCACCTCCTCAACATCCACGCCCCGGGCTTTCAACGCCCGGGGCTTTTTGCTTAAGTGAACGGAGACACGCGCTGTTCTTTCGAATGCTGTGCGCCGTCCGCACTGCTGAATCTCCGCAATGTGAGCGATACACTCCGGCTTCAACTTCAGGAGTGCGCCATGTTTCAATCCGTCACGTTCAAGCCGTCCCTCTCCGCAGCGCAGGCCGAGTGCATCGTCTTCCCATACTTCGGCGAGAAGGGCAAGGGCCAGCCGCTGGACGCCCGCACCAAGGCGATCGCCGCGGGCCTGGGCGTGCTCGACGAGCTGAACGCGGCGCTCTCCCGCCCCGAGGCGACGGGCGACGCCAACTCGATCGTGGAAACCTTCTCCGCGCCGACGAAGAAGGAGCCCGCCCGCCGTCTGCTGCTGCTGGGCCTGGGCAGCAAGGACAAGCTCGAGGCCGGCGCGTTCCGCAACGCCGCCGCGGCCGTGGGCCGCAGGCTCGCCGCCGTCAAGGCCCGCTCCGTGTTCTTTGAAGTTGAGGGCGCGCTCGACGCCGCGGACGTGGACCCCTTCGACGCGGGCGTCGCCATCGGCGAGGGGATCGGCCTGCTGGCGTGGGTGTGCGACGAGTTCCGTGGCAAGGCCACCGCGGAGTCCAAGCGCGTCCCGCTGGCCATCGGCGCGGATCGCTCGCTGGCCGAGGGGCTGGTCCGCGGCCTGGGGCTGGCCGAGTCCACCAACTACTGCCGCACGCTGAGCCAGACGCCGCCCAACGTCGCCACCCCCAAGTGGATGGCCGAGCAGGCCGTGAAGCTCGGGCGCAGGCACGGCCTGCGCGTAAAGGTGTGGGAGGGCGACGCGCTGGAGAAGGATCGCTTCGAGGGTCTGCTCAACGTCGGCAAGGCGAGCGAGAACTCGCCGCGGATGATCCGGCTGGAGTGGGCCCCGCGCGGCGCGACGGGCAAGCCGATCGTGCTCATCGGCAAGACGATGACCTACGACACCGGCGGGCTGAGCCTGAAGATCAACAACGGCATGGTGGGCATGAAGCGCGACAAGGACGGCGGCTGCGCCGTGCTGGGCGCGATGCACGCCATCGCGACGGTGATCCGCCCGCGGCGGCGCGTGGTGGCGCTGCTGGCCTCGGCCGAGAACTGCATCAGCGACGAGGCCTATCGCCCCGACGACGTGCTGCGCTTCCGCAACAACGTGACCGTGGAGGTCACCAACACCGACGCCGAGGGGCGGCTGGTGCTGGCGGACGCGCTGTGCTGGGCGTGCGAGAAGGAGAACCCCGCGTGCATCGTGGACGTCGCCACGCTGACGGGCGGCGTCGTCACGGCGCTGGGCTCCACCTACTGCGGCATGTTCTGCGAGGACGACAAGCTCCGCGCCCGAGTCGAGGAGGCCGCGAAGGCCTCGGGCGAGCGCGTCTGGCGGCTCCCGATGCACCAGGAGTACCGCGACATGATGAAGAGCCCCATCGCGGACATCGTCAACAGCAACCCCAACCGCAAGGCGCACCCCATCCAGGGCGCGGCGTTCCTGAGCTACTTCGTGGACGAGAAGATCCCCTGGTGCCACCTCGACATCGCGGGCGTCCACGTCTCCGAGAAGAACGCCGGGCCTTTCATCGAAGGGCCCACCGGCTGGGGCGTGCGTCTCCTGGCGAACCTCGTGGACCAGTAAGCCTCGCGGACGGTCATCGCCTTCGGCCCTGCGTTGCCGTTGAACGCGGCACGTCGCGGCAATCGCGCGATCCTACACTCTCCCCGCTGCGGTCACAGCACTGACCCCTCCTCAGGGGCCGCGCGTTCGCGCGCGGACATTGCGCATGTTCGACCGCCTTACCGACGCCTTCAACGGCCTGTTCCGCAAGCTCTCCGGCCAGGCGAACATCACCGAAAAGAACGTCGCCGACGCGATGGCCGAGGTCCGCACCGCCCTCCTCGAGGCGGACGTTCACCTCGACGTGGTCAACTCCTTCACCGAGTCGGTGCTGAAGGAGTCCATCGGGCGCGAGGTCACCAAGAGCCTCAAGCCCGGCCAGGAGATGATCGGCATCGTCCACGACAAGCTCGTGGAGCTGCTCGGCGGCACGCCCGAAGACGCGCAAAAGCTGATGGAGGTGCTCCGCGGAGCCGCGGAATCCGCCCAGACCGGCGCGCCCCCCAAGCCCATCCAGCTCACCGTCGAGCCGGCGATCATGAAGGTCAGCCCCGGCCCCACCATCGTCATGATGTGCGGCCTGCAGGGCTCGGGAAAGACCACCACCTCCGGCAAGCTCGCGGCGTACCTCAAGAAGCGCGGGCGCTCCGTCATGCTCGCCGCGGCGGACCTGCAGCGCCCCGCCGCGGTGGACCAGCTCGAGACCGTCGCCCGCCAGGTGGATTCCGACCTGCCCGGCGGGGCGAAGGTCTCCTTCTACTCCGAGCCGGACAAGGTCGCGGCGTACGGCAAGGCCGTGGGCGTCGCGGTGGATGTCTGCAAGCGGGCGCTGGAAGCGGCGCGCAAGGCGGGGGTGGACGTTCTGATCCTTGACACCGCGGGCCGCCTCCACGTCAACGACGAGCTGATGGGCGAGCTGACGCAGATCAAGCTCCAGCTCCAGCCACACCACATCTTCCTGGTCGTGGACGCGATGACCGGCCAGGACGCCGTCAACTCCGCGCGCGTCTTCAACACCCGCCTCAACGTGGACGGGATCATCCTCACGAAGTTCGATTCCGACACCCGCGGCGGGGCGGCGCTCTCCGTCAAGCACGTCACCGGCGCGCCGATCAAGTTCGTCGGCGTGGGCGAGAAGCTCGACGCGCTCGAGGAGTTCCACGCCGAGCGCGTCGCGGGGCGCATCCTCGGCATGGGCGACGTCGTCTCGCTCGTCGAGAAGGCCCAGGAGCAGGTCTCGGAGGAAGAGGCCAAGAAGCTCCAGGACAAGATGGCCAAGGGCGAGATGACGATGGACGACTTCCTCGCCCAGCTCAAGACGCTGCGGCGCATGGGGCCCATGAAGCAGCTCCTGGGCCTGCTGCCCGGCGTGGGCAGCCTGATGAAGGACGTCCACATCGAGGACAGGCAGCTCGACAGGATCGAGGCCATGATCTCGTCGATGACGCGCGAGGAGCGCACCACGCCCGGCATCATCAACAACTCGCGCCGCAGGCGCATCGCTACGGGCAGCGGCACGCAGCAGGAAGAAGTCGGCGCGATGGTCAAGCAGTTCGAGATGGTGAGCAAGCTCACCAAGAGCATGGCCTCGATGTCCGCCGCGGAGCGTGTGAAGGCCGTCAAGGGGATGGGCAGCGACGGCCTGAGCATGCTGCCGGGGATGAAGAACATCCCCGGTTTGGGCAAGCCCAAGGGCAGCACCGCAGCGCCGAGCATCAAGTCCCGCTTCAAGAAGCGCAAGCGCTGAGACCGCGGTTCGCCCGTTCCACGTTGCAACACTCCGAGAGCTACGAGTCAGCCACCGCCATGCGATCACGCCTTCCTCCACAGCCCAGCCGCGGCTGGACCAAGCAGGAACTCCTCGACGCCTGCGATCTGTCCCCCAAGTCCTTCGACAAGCTCCGCAAGGCAGCGCGCATCCGCGGCCCGAGCCACGGCGGGCTTTCCTGGGTCTTTTCCCTCGAGGACGTGCAGGCCCTGATCCACAGGGCGCGCAGCGGCAACTTCTCCGAGATCGGCCCCGCCGCGGCGGACGCGTGGGAAAGGCTCATCCAGGAAAGCCCCGACTGACCTCGCCCCCACCACTACACTCCGCTTATGGCCTTCAGCCCACCGACCGCCGAACAGATCAGATCGCTGCGGAGCGCGATGGCGGACATGTTGTTCGCGAGCTCGCCCTCGGGATTTCTGGAATCGCCCGAAGGCAAGTCCCAGCTCGAAGCCCAGACGATGGGGCGCTTCAACGACGTGATCGCGACCCCGATCCCCTGGATCGGCAAGCACACGTCCCTCGCCTCGTCGGACATCATCGAGATCGGCTGCGGCGCGGGGGCGAGCACCGCCGCCTTCGCCGCCTTTGCCCGAAGCATCCACGGCTACGACATCGACGAGCCCGGCATCAACGCCGCGCGCGAGCGCATGCGCATCCTCGGCATCGAGAACTGCACGCTCACCCTCGCCGAGCCGCGGGAGCTGCTCGCCCGTGCCGCGGCGGACCACCCCGACGGCGCGGACATCGTGCTCTGCTACGCAGTGCTCGAACACCAGACGCTCACGGAGCGGATCGACACCCTCCGGCGGTGCTGGGCGCTGCTCAAGGACGGCGGGCTCCTCGTCGTCGCCGACACCCCCAACCGCCTGACCTACTCAGACCACCACACCTCTTTCCTTCCGTTCTTCCACATGCTCCCGCACGAGCTGGCCCTGGCGTATGCGCACAAGTCGCCACGCGAGGGGTTCTGGGCCTCGCTCGAACCTTCCATCACCAAGGGCGAAGCCGAGGCGACCGAGCACCTCATCCGCTGGGGGCGCGGAGTCAGCTATCACGAGTTCGAGCTGGCCCTGGGCAACCTCAACGACCTCGTCGTGGGCGACGGCTTCGACCCTGAGATGCTCGCCATCAAGAGCATCACGCTCGAAGAGCGGCTGCTGTACACCTACATGACCGCCCGCAACGTGCGCATTCCTCCCGCCTTCTGCCGCGAGAGCATCGACGTGATCCTCCGCAAGGGCGGGCGCACCGCGAACGAGCCCATCACACAGCGAACGCTCCCCATCCAGCCCCTGGCTTGACTCAGCCCCCGAAGAACTTCAGCCCGATGATCCCCGCCACGATCATCGCCAGGCACGTCAGCCGCAACGCGGTCGCGGGCTCGTTGAGCACGAAGATCCCGAAGAGGGCCGTGCCGATGGTCCCGATGCCGGTCCACACCGCGTAGGCCGTGCCCAGCGGCAGCTTCCGCACCGCCAGCCCCAGCAGCCCCATGCTCAGCGCCAACGCCACAGCCGTCCACACCGACGGCCAGAGGCGCGTAAACCCCTGCGTGTACTTCAGCCCCACCGCCCAGCCGACCTCAAACAACCCCGCCACCACAAGGATGATCCAAGCCATAGGCCCACTGTAGAGCCGCGAACGCGAGGGGCCGGGGGCGGAACGCCTCTCTTCTCCTTCTGTCCCCGGCGATAAACTCCCCTCCCCATGCCCCGCGCCACACGACACTTCTACCACTACACGCTCCTGCTCGGGGCGCTGGCGCTCCTTTGCATCTTCCTCGTCTACCCCATCCTCCTCACCCTCCGCGGGGCCTTCTATGCCGACCCGGCCACGCATACCGGCTTCACACTCGATCACCTCAAGCTGATCTTCCAGGATCCCCGCACGCTCCGGGGGCTCTTCAACTCCATCCGCATCGCCGCGGGAACCACCACCCTCGCCATCCTCATCGCCCTGCCGCTGGCCCTCATCTCCGCCTCCTACCGCTTTCCGGGCAAGACCTTTTTCAACGCGGCGGTGCTGGTCCCCCTCATCCTCCCCCCCTTCGTCGGCGCCCTGGGCCTGCGGGCCCTGCTGGGGCGTGAAGGCGCGCTCAACGCCCTGCTGGGGACGGACCTCGACATCCTGGGCTCGGCCAAGATCTACGGCGTGATGCTGGTGCAGGCGCTGGCGCTCTATCCCATCATCTATCTCAACGCCACCGCCTCGCTCGCCAATCTTGATCCGGCGCTCAACGAAGCCGCGGAGAACCTGGGCGCCGGGCCGTGGCGGCGCTTCTTCCGCGTCACGCTCCCGCTGGTGCGTCCGGGCCTCTTCGCCGGGGCGACCATCGTGTTCATCTGGAGTTTCACGGAGCTGGGCGCACCGCTGATGTTCGACTACTACGAGGTCACGCCCGTGCAGATCTTCAACGGCCTGCGCGAGGTGGAGAACTCGGCCAAGCCCTACGCCCTGACCGCCGTGATGCTCGCCGCGGCGGTGGGCATTTACCTGCTGGGCAAGGTCGTCTTCGGCGGCAAGGGGTACGCGATGTACTCCAAGGCCTCGCGTGCCGCGGCGGAGAAGCCGCTGACCGGCCTGCCCGCGGTGGGAGCCCTGCTCGCCTTCGCCGTCGTGAGCCTGGTGGCGATCATGCCTCACGTGGGGGTGATCCTCACGAGCCTGGCCGCGCCGGGGCAGTGGTACGGCACGGCCCTGCCCTCCGCCTTCACCACCCACCACTACCAGCAGGCGCTGACCGCGCCCGACTCCTTCACCGCCATCACCAACAGCCTCAAGCTCGCCGCCTCGGCGATGATCCTCGACATCGCGCTGGGCATCGTCATCGCATACATCATCGTGCGGACCGAGGTCCGCGGGCGCGGGCTGCTCGACGCCCTGTGCATGCTCCCCCTCGCCGTGCCCGGCCTGGTGATGGCCTTCGGCTACGTCGCCATGAGCCTGCAGTGGCCCTTCGGGCGCGACGGCCCGCTCAGCGGCGTGGCGAGCATCTTCGCCGTGAACCCCAGCCCCGTCCCCTTCCTCGTCATCGCCTACGCCGTTCGCCGCCTGCCCTACATCGTCCGCTCCACCGTCGCGGGGCTGGAGCAGACCAGCGGTGAGCTGGAAGAAGCCGCGGTGAACCTCGGCGCGTCCCGCCTCACCGCCGTGCGGCGCGTGATTCTGCCCCTCATCCTCGCCAACCTCATCGCCGGCGGCCTGCTCGTCTTCAGCTTCTCGATGCTGGAGGTCAGCGACTCGCTCATCCTCGCTCAGCAGGCCCGCCATTACCCGGTGACCAAGGCCATCTGGGCCTTCACCGAGCGATTGGGCGACGGGCCCTACATCGCCGCGGCGATGGGCGTCTGGGGCATGGCCCTGCTCACCGTCACCGTCTTTGCCGCCAGCACGCTGCTGGGCAAGAAGCTCGGCAGCATCTTCCGCGTGTAAGCCCCGGCTCCCGCCGGGTGTTGATTCACCCCGTCCAACGCCGGGGGGTTTGTGCCCCACCTTGGCCGCGCCCAGTCACCGGGTCGCAGGTCCGCCGCTGCCCCTACCATCCGCCATGACCCACGCCATGCCCGAGAGCATCCAGGAAGTCCAGAACGCCTACCGCCGCCTGCGCGATGAAATCCGCAAGGTGATCGTCGGGCAGGACGAGGTCGTGGATCAGATGCTGATGGCCATCTTCTGCCGCGGGCACGCGATCGTGGTCGGCGTGCCGGGCCTGGCCAAGACGCTGCTCATCTCGACCATCGCCAAAACCCTGTCTCTGGGCTTCTCGCGCATCCAGTTCACGCCCGACCTGATGCCCTCGGACATCACCGGCACGGAGGTGATCCAAGAAGACCGCGCCACCGGCCACCGCGAGCTTCGCTTCGTGCCCGGCCCGGTCTTCGCCAACGTCATCCTCGCCGACGAGATCAACCGCACGCCCCCCAAGACCCAGGCTGCGCTGCTCGAGTCGATGCAGGAGCGGCAGGTGACCGTCGGCGGCGTGCGCCACGACTTGCCCAGCCCCTTCTTCGTCCTCGCGACGCAGAACCCCATCGAGCAGGAGGGCACCTACCCCCTCCCCGAAGCGCAGCTCGACCGCTTCATGTTCATGATCAACATCCGCTACCCCTCGCTCTCGGAGGAGATGGAGATCGTGCGGCGCGGCTCTTCCCGCACGCAGGAGCCGGTGCAGAGCGTGCTGGACGAAGCGGGCATCAAGCGCGTGCAGGAGATCGTGCGGCAGATGCCCGTCGCCGATCACGTCATCGCCTACGCCCTGCGTCTCGTCCGCGCCACGCGCATCAAGGAGCCGATGGACCTGGGCCTGCCCCGCCCGGAGAAGGCGCAGGAATACCTCGCCTGGGGCGCCGGCCCGCGCGCCAGCGAGTTCCTCGTCCTGGCCGCGAAGGCCACCGCCCTGCTCGCCGGCGCCACCCACGTCACCCCCGAGCACGTCAAGGCCGTCGCCAAGCCCGTGCTGCGCCACCGCATCCTGCTCAACTTCAACGCCGAGGCCGACCAGGTCACCACCGACGACGTGATCGACGACCTCGTCGCCAACATCCCCGTCGAAGGCCTCACGCCCGAGGACAAGCGCAAGATGGACGAAGTCCTGCGCTGAGCGGCGCCGGCCCCGCCCGAATCACTCAAAGCTCCGCGTTACACTCGCGCCCATGGCGTGGGACGCGATCATTCTCGGCTGCGGCACGATGGGTTCCGCGGCTGCCTACGAACTCTCGCGCACCGGCCGGCGCGTGCTGGCCCTGGATCGTGCCGCGCCCCCGCATGACCTGGGCTCCCACCACGGGCGCGTGCGCATGTTCCGCACCTCCTACTACGAGCACCCCGCTTACATCCCCTGGCTGCGGCGTTCCCTCGATGCTTGGCGGAGCATGGGTTCGCAGTTCGGCGCGCCGCTCATCGAAACGTGCGGGGCGCTGTACATGGGCCGCCCCGATTCGGAGCTGATCTCCGGCTGTCTCCTCGCCATCGAGACGCACGGCCTGGAGCACGAGCGGCTGACCAGCGCCGAGCTTCGGGCACGCTTCCCGCTCTTTGACCTGCCCGCGGATTACGTGGGCCTGCTCGAAAAGGACGCGGGGTTCATCTACTGCGAGCGGGCGGTGGAAGCGATGATCGCGCTGGCGAAGCGCCGCGGCGCCGAAGTCCGGCCCAACGCCGCGGCACTGACCTGGAAGAGCGACGGCGAGCGCGTCCTTGTCCGCACTCATTCCGGCGAGCACGCCGCGAAGAACTTGGTCATCTGCGCCGGCGCGTGGGCGGGCGAAGTGCTGCGCGACATCGGCATCAGGCTGGAAGTAACGCGCCAGGTTCAGGGGTGGCTCACACCCGCCGACCCCGGCCCGTTCCTGCGCCTGCCCTGCTGGGCCATCGACCCCGGCGACGGTTCGCTCTTCTACGGCTTCCCGGCTCTGTCCCTTGACGGAGCTGCCGAGGTCAAGCTCGCCCGCCACGCCCCTTCAACGCCCACAACCGCCGCGGGCGTGGACCGCTCCGCACGAGCCGACGAGGCAGAAGACTTCATGCCGCTGGTGCGCCGCTACCTGCCCTCGCTCGCCGCCGCACCTGTGCGCACAAGCGTGTGCCTCTACACCAACTCTCCTGACGGGCACTATCTCATCGACCGCCACCCGCGCCACGCCAACGTCGTCTTCGGCGCGGGCTTCAGCGGCCACGGCTTCAAGGCCGCCCCCGCCGTGGCGGAGCTGATCGGATCGCTCCTGCAGCGCCACGACCACCCCGAGCCCTTCTTCGCGCTCTCGCGCCTTACGTAGCACCGCCCCTACCGCACGCGGCGGCGCCAATGAAAAAAGCCCCGGCTTTACGCCGAAGCTTTCATTCATCCAAAGTGGAGGCGATGAGACTCGAACTCACGACCTCTTCCATGCCATCCCCAGACAGAAGCCGAATACGCTGTTTTCTCGGCACTTTTGGAGGGGTCGGAGGACCGGTTTGGACCGTTTTGGACTCGAAACGGGTCAGCGCGCAGGTCAGAAGAGGTTGTGCGTTCGAGTCCGCTTGGTGGCATCGAGAGAAGCCTGGGGCGCGCCCGCTACTGTCTGATCGGGGGTCACCTGTGTCATCGAAGAAACTCAGAATCTTTGTGATTGAGAGTCCCGATCCGCTCGACCTCTTGCAGCGACGGTCGGAGTCCGCTGTCATTCGGGCGGTCGCTCCGCTCTTGGGGCACGAAGCTGTGGACTTCGTGGCGAAGTCGCTCCGAGAGTTGAAGGAGGTCGTCGGCTACATCGCATCACTCTCTCGATCCAACTGTGCCCAACGAACCGAACGGCGGACTTTGTGTATCCACCTCAGCGGTCATGGGAACGAGGACGGGATTGGTCTTGGTTCCGACGAACCGTCTTGGGCTAAGTTGTTCGAAGCGATGCTCTTCATGCCGCTATCGAGGAGATGGGTCGGCGGCTGGGCATTGAATCCTGGTCGACCACAACAGCAGGAAATGCCAAGTAGGCGCTGCTCGAAGCTCTAAGTCCCTACCAGCGCTGCACGCTCAAAGACCTTGAACCTGAGGCGGCTCAGCCACCGGCATGACGTTGGAGAATCCACTTCCAGCCTGGCTGCTGCATAAGGACCGAGGCTGAAATGCGCGCAGGGTGGTTGAGCGCCACCAGGTAGACGCCTCGTCCCCCAAGCTCAACCCGTAGGGGCTCCCCCGAGAGATGACGCCGCTTCCATGCCCTGGCCTCGTGGGGCATGCCCAATGCGTCGTTCAACTCTCTCCACCCCTCTTGCCCGAGCACGGCCACGGTCTTCAGCCGAGGCATGTTCTCGACCGTCCAGATGAACAGCCGCTGGATGAACTGGCGGATGGACGCATCGATCACGAGGTCTCCGCTCTCCTGTCCGTCATTGCGCAGCAGAGGACCTAGGAAGGATGCATACAGCTTGCCGCAGGGCAACTGCTCGGCGAGGGGGACAAGGTTTCGGTTCGTCGGGCGGGCAGGGTTGTGGACCCACGCCCATCCCAGGCCGCCCGTTGACGGCGGGAGAAAGTTCCTGCTGCTGCCTGCGTCCTTGGCCATGAGCAGCACCTCGGCGTTCCAGTCGCCGTACAGGTCTTCGGTTCCGTAGATGTGGGTCTCATCCGGGTAGACCTCAAAGATGCTGGTGTAGTGCGGCTGGGCCCTGAACCCTCTGATGTCATCGGGGATCGGAGGTGTGCTCGCATTCGTTGGGGCTTGCGCCGGAGTTGACTGAACCCGTCGAGGCGCATCGGAACGTGGTCGCCGTGCTGTGTCCAGAGGCTCTTGCGCCGGCAGCAGGACCTGTTGGTCTCGCTCGGAGATGACACCCCGAGCCTGTGCTACCCGAATCTGCTTCAGCACGGCCGGCAGTCTTTCTGTCCAGAGTTCTAGTTGACGGGCAACCTCCAGTGCGGCCATGCGGAGGTCAGGATCGCCGTTCTTAGGCCACCATCGATCAGAAACCGTTCGACCTGAGAAGGCCGGGGTTGCTCCCTCCATCCACGCTGCGGCGGAGCCCTTGTACTCGAAGCCCGTGTGAGCACCCGCATCCAGCAGCGCCTTGAGAATCTGGTTCCTTGTGGCCTCATCCGTGACCGGGTTTGCACGCCAGAAGACCCCAAGCCTGCTGGCGCTGGTCTCAGCCCAGAAGTCCAGAGTGAGCCAACATGATTCGGGCGCGACCGGGCTCGCCCCGCACGGGGGCAAGACTTCCTGGAGACTCCTGGGAATCGTGCGAACGAGGTTGCTCGTCATGCTGACGACTCGCCATTCAGGATTCTGCCCGACCACTTTGACGATGGTTTCGATGATCTCACCCGCAGCAGAGGTCATGCGGCGACGACTATACCTTGGCCCTGTCGGGCGGTGAACCACGGGTTACCTGCGGCCAGGTATGCTGAACCCGCTCGATACCCAAGGACATTCAGCGTGTCTGATGATGGCGACATTGACAGGGAGGGTGGGGATGACAGTGAGGGAGGTCCCTCATGCCCCTACTGCGTGGCGGTCAGAGACTGTGAGCATCAAATCCTGTTCTGGTCAGGCTGCAACGGCGACTGGAACGGTGTCCTCGCCGAGGGGACGGAATCGCTACAAGGAGACCTCATCAAGGCCATCTGGTCCGCCATCAAGCGGCGAGGCAAACA
>Ga0065721_10003884_pt1 | contig 60061 bp, 56 predicted proteins | sample Mesricmetagenome_FD_59108 | JGI IMG/M metagenome (GOLD analysis project Ga0065721, IMG submission 59108) | Mesophilic microbial community from rice straw/compost enrichment Sample: eDNA_1 v2 (version 2) | ecosystem: Engineered > Solid waste > Grass > Composting > Bioreactor | place: USA: Davis... | reverse complement strand
TTTTCACTATTTTCGCCAAAATTTTTACGGCATGAATCTTCACGAATACCAGGCAAAGGAATTATTGAAAAAATACAATGTACCGGTGCAGGAAGGCATTCCGGTAGACAGAGCCGATGCGGCCGAAGAAGCATACAAAAATCTTAAAGTTCAGTTTGGCAACAACTTCGCGGTGGTAAAGGCCCAGATACATGCCGGTGGACGCGGAAAAGGCAAGATCAAAGGCACGGAACAACGTGGTGTGGCTGTGGGTAAAAATGCTGAAGAGATCAAGAATATAGCCTCCAATTTGCTGGGTGGCACCCTGGTGACCATTCAAACCGGTGCTGCCGGCAAGGTGGTAAACAAGGTACTGGTGGCCCAGGACGTGTACTACCCTGGTCCTAATCCTGTTAAAGAATTCTACCTGTCGATATTGCTGGACCGTAGCAAAGGCCAGAACGTGATCATGTACAGCACCGAAGGCGGTATGGACATCGAGGAAGTGGCCCATAAAACACCCGACAAGATCTTCAAGGAATGGGTACACCCCGGTGGCGGTCTGCTTCCCTTCCAGGCACGCAAAATTGCCTTTAACCTGGGTTTAAAGGGCGAAGCCTTCAAAAACTGCGTAAAATTCGTTACCAACTTATACAATGCCTATGTAGGGCTCGATTGCAGCATGCTGGAGATCAACCCGCTGTTTAAAACGGCCGATGAAAAGATCATTGCTGTAGACTGTAAAATGAACCTGGACGATAACGCGCTGATGCGTCATCCCGACCTGGAAGCGCTGCGCGATATCAGCGAAGAAGATCCTACCGAGGTAGAAGCCGGCAAATACAACCTGAACTTTGTAAAGCTGGATGGTAATGTGGGTTGTATGGTGAACGGCGCCGGTTTGGCCATGGCCACTATGGACATGATCAAACTCAGCGGTGGCGAACCGGCCAACTTCCTGGATGTGGGCGGTACGGCCAATGCACAAACCGTGGAGGCTGGTTTCCGCATCATCCTGAAAGACCCGAAAGTAAAAGCCATTCTCATCAATATCTTTGGTGGTATCGTGCGTTGCGACCGTGTGGCGCAGGGTGTGATTGATGCCTATAAATCGATTGGCACCATTGAAGTACCCATCATCGTGCGTTTACAGGGCACCAATGCCGAAGAAGCCAAGAAGCTGATAGAAGAAAGCGGTTTGAAAGTTCAGTCGGCCATCCTGCTGAGCGAGGCCGCCGCGTTGGTGAATAAAGCTGTAGCTTAAAATAATTCGATGATATTGGGGGTCCGGTCTTGCCAAAGGCCGGACTTTCTTTTTCCTACCCCTCCTCTCCCCTCATGTACTTTTTCAGCCAGCCAATGACAGCGGTCACCCGCTCATGGGTCTTATGTTTGAGTTGGTCGTACACCAGTCTTTTAATGGAATCCGGTTTGGTTTCGAGTGGGAAGTTCGGCCCTTTGGTTTGTGCTACCCTAAAATGGCTCATTTTATATTTATAGCTATCTCCTGAGAGGTCGAGTTCAAATAACAGGTACACTTTTACCGTGGTAGGCAGGCCTACACTGTGCCGTCTGGTTTGCACGGTCACATAACCTTTGCCCCGGTAGCGGTTGCCATCGAGGGTTTTCACGGCAGAGTCCCAATGTACCAGGAAAGGCTGGTTAAAAAAGCGGCTGGCTCTTTCTTTCAGCAGACTGGCTTTGATACCCGACACTTCCCCGGAATACTCGTACTGGCCCGATTGGGTACGGGGTATCTGGGCGGCGGCACCGCCTGCCCACAAGGCTAACAGGAGAATGAGAAGGCGCATATGATTACTACAAGTTAAAGATTATTGAAGCATCGGGAGCCGAAAATATTTGAATGGAGGGAAGCCGGGTTAAAATAAATGTCCCCGCCAGGGAAGCGGGGACAATTCTTTTGCGAGACGGTCAAGGTTCTCACAGGATTGAAACGTTTTCAATCGGATTTGGACTTTCAGTTTTCAAAGGATCCCTGGACATTGGTTTTTCAAAGGGACTTTGGATTCGGACATTTTATCCCTGACTTCAGTCGGGATTGGTTTTTACGGACAATTGGATTTTTGGTTCACACAAGGTACGATCTGGTTTTTCGGATCGTTGGACTGGTTTTTCTATTTGGATTTTGGACTTCTGTTCTCTTTTGTTTTGTTACACAAAGATCGTTTATCAATTAAGTTTTTTTAACATTTTGAAGCAGAAATTCGCTGCATTCCGAAGTAAACTTATCGAAGCATAGCAGTAAACACTTACCTGTAATAGCTTCGCTGTGATAATGTATGAATGCGCCTTTGCATAAATAAATAATCCCGTCTTATGCAAACGGGAATTATTGTTATTAGTTATAGCAAATGCAGGAATTGCAGCAATACGATTTGTCAAAGCTACCATACCGTTAGAAACAGTGGTGCCGGTATGTACATTAGGGTTTAACATGGAATCTGGATTTTGAGAATACATTGAATCAGGCCTTCACCACGTAATCGTATTGCGGGTGTAAATATGAAGTGAAAAGCGTTTAGTTTAAAGAAAAGAAAGCACTAACTGCCTGATACCAGAATTTATTTTAGAATTCAATACGATGAAACCCGTATGCTTCGTATAACCACAGTGATACTAACTCGTAGATCTACGAACCACCTTTTTCATTTCTCTTGTAATTGTATAGCATTCATAGGTGTACAGGCTAGTAGAGTTACGATGCTGGTTCCGTATTTCCTGAACTGAAAAAATTCAGTAGATGTCTATTGTGAATAAGTGGCCGTTTGGCACAAAATTTCGTAATAATAAACTGTTAAAATTTCCGTTAACCTGATTAATCTGTAGCAAATGAAAAATCCCGTACGTCTGTTCTTCGGTTTCATCTTTGTAGCTTATGTAGTTATTTACAGCCTGATGGCTTTTCTCGCTTAAGTTGTAGTTTCTCTTTTCTATTTACCCCTTCCCATAATACCGTTTTTTGTTGTCCTGGTATTCGTTTGTACATACCGGGTTGGCTTATCTTTGCAAAATGATAAGGACCATTCAGGCTGCTGATAATGCGGTGCTCGCCGGTATTGTCAGATCGGCGCTCGCCGAATTTGGAGCCAACAAGCCAGGCACAGTTTATTTCGATCCCACCACCGATGCACTTTTTGAATTGTTTCAAACACCCGGAAGTATTTATTATGTAGCCGAGCAGGATGGCCAACTGCTGGGCGGCGCGGGCATTTTTCCTTCTAATGGATTGCCTGCCGGTACCTGTGAACTGGTGAAGATGTACCTGACGCCTGAAGCCAGGGGCAAGGGCATCGGGAAGCTGCTTATTGAAAAGTCGTTGGAGTTTGCCCGCGAGGCAGGTTATAAACAGGTTTATCTGGAAACGATGCCGGAGTTAGGAAAAGCCGTTAAAGTGTACGAGAAGTTTGGGTTTGAATACCTGGATGGGCCCATGGGTGATACGGGGCATTTTGGATGTGATGTGTGGATGTTGAAGAAACTTGATTAACATGCTCTCACCTCATAAATAGGGCTGAACAAATACAACTTGCCTGTTTTTACCTCCAGGCACTGGTACCGCTTTCTCAACTTCTTCCCTTTCTTAAATATCCTCCCCTCCCCTATATCGAACAACTGCCCTTCGGGCAAACTTTCTACCATTACCAACCCATTGTCCTTATCAAAACCCTTCAGCACACGCATTAAGTTTTCATCGGCACAACTGCTGGCGGGTAAATCATGCATGGATTGTAATAATGTACGTTCGATGACCGGCGGGAAAATTTCCTTACCCATAAAATCCCTTAATAACATCGCATAACAGTTCTTCCACTCCCTGCCATGGGCCTGCACCCGGTGGCCGTATTGCATAAAGGTGACCAGGTGCGCGAGTTCGTGTATGAGCGTTATCAAAAATGCATAGGGATTCAAGTTTCCGTTAACGCTGATGCGGTGGTTCTTATCCTGCGTGGCATGACGGTAATCGCCCAGCACCGATTTGCGCTCGCGGGTGATGGTAAGATGTACCTTATATTGATGAAGATATTCCAGCACCCGCGGAACGGCTGCCGGTGGAATGAATCGACTCAGGTATTCAAGTGGTGCCTGCTGTTTAGACATGCCTGGTTTTGCTCAGTTTCATCAGTATCGACACTTCCACAAATGTATAGATCAGGTACAGGAACATACAGCCAAATACTGCATATTTATTCACCCCTTTGCCGGCGGCACTGAAATAAATAAATGCCGCCACAATACAAATCACCATCTTGGCCATGATGCTGCCATACATGGTGCGTATCACGGCATGGCCGTTTTTGGCGTGCATGTTCTTTGTATGGATATAAAACGATACCGCGCTGGCCAGGAACAACAGCAGGTTGCCTATGATCAGCACATTGGTATCGATATTCCAGCCGGTAAATACAGACCGGGCGGCAATAAATAAAGCTGTGGTAATAATAAAGATCAGCAGTACCGGGCGAAAAGCCTTGAAACCTGTTTTATTCGTCATGCGTCAAAAATCGAGCTGCAAAGTTAGCCTGAAACAGGTAATCATGGAACAACCGGGCAAAAACATCGCCGGTTCGATATATCAAGATATCGAACAGTTTGTATCACAATGCTTTAAGCTGCTATCCGAAACCAGATCAGGCGCTTGCGAGCGCTTTCTCGGCCTTTTTACCGGAAACTACTTCCTGCACCAGCTCGGGAGAAGGCGTATTCATGTGGCACTGGCCATTAAAATTGGCGCTGGGCTCAATCTGCAGTTTACCTGCATACAAATTGCCATTCACATGACTGCCGCCTTTCAGCTGCAACAATTCTTTTACTTTGATGGTTCCGGTAACCTTACCCATGATATCGGCCTGCTGGCCGGTAATGTCGCCATCGACGGCGCCATTGGAACCGATGACCACTTTGGCCTGGCATTGGATATTGCCCTGCAAAGTGCCGTCGATACGGATATCGCCATTGCTGGTGATATCGCCTTTCAAGGTAGTGCCGGCTGCAATGATGGTAGCGGCGCCGGTGCCGGGAGCGGCGGTCTCGCTGTAGGTCTCGGATTTGGATTTTTGATTAAACATACGGTATGGTGTTTATTCTTCAATATTCTCAGCAGGTATAGACAGCGTTGTTGTATCCAGCTTTACAGTAATATTTCCCTGTAATACACTCTTCACGTCGTTCAGGTACCTGTCTTTATACTCCATTACCTGGTGCAAAGAATCGGTACGCATCTTCAATTCACGCAGCTCGCGCATCGTATTAACGTCGCCATACCCCGGAATATACATACGCAAGGGGGTAAAAACTATAAGCGCTACTGTAAGGCCCGTCAAAAGCACAAAAAATGTGCTAAGTGTAACATAAACGCTCAGTCTGGATAATTTAAACGTAACAACCTCTTCGTAAGTATCATCATTCATCACTACCAGCCGGTACCGGTTCTGCAGGCGCTTCAGGGTAGATTGGGCGTCCATTTTTGCCATAGAGAGGGTTTCAAAACGCTAAAGGTAATAAATCGGTTGATTTGATGAATATCATCACTCAAAAATCAGGCTACAATTTAATTTACAACACTTATAAAATAATTTTCTTGAAAATCAGTTATTAAGAATTTAGATTGCGCACAGCAAATACACAGGTTTTGACGCGGATATTAGTACTTATTCTCTTTTTATTTTCCGGTTTGCCGTATATATACGGTCAGCCAACGCTTTCTTTTGACCTGAAAAAACCTGCGAAATTCGAGAACCGTAAACTCGGTTCCGAAAAAACGGAAGAAAAAAAGTTTACGGTTGTGCGCCGCTTCACCCAAAATGGCGTCACCAAGTTCAACTGGCATTTTAACGCCAACAACAAACTCAACGAAGTACTGGCACGCGCCAAGGCCCAGCACAAAGACGATTACAACCGCCTGCTTTCCTTTTATAACTACAGCCTGGATGTAACCTCAAAAGATAAAACCGAGCTCGATTCGGTGATTTACAAGGCCAATGCCGGCATACTCATCCACGACCTGCGCAATTCCTGGGTAGATAACCTGTATATGCTCATGGGCAAGGCCTATTATTTTAAAAAAGAGCTGGATACCGCCCATCTTACCTTTCAATACATCAACTACGCTTTTTCGCCCAAGGAAAAAGACGGTTACGATATTCCCATCGGCAGTAATGCCGTAGAAGGCGGCAATGCCTTTTCTATTTCCACCAAAGAATCAAAAAACCTGGCGAAAAAGGTATGGGCCCGTCCGCCGAGCCGTAACGAATCGTTTATCTGGCAAATCAGGACCTTCCTGGCCAGAGATGCCACTGCTGAGGCCGCTGGTTTGATAGAAACGTTGCGGAACGATCCGAATTTCCCCGACAGGCTCAAATCTGACCTGCATGAAGTGCAGGCACTCTGGTTTTATAAACAACAGGTTTACGACAGCGCCGCCATCTATCTGTCGCAGGCTTTGGACAATGCCGAAACCCGCGAGGAAAAAGCCCGCTGGCAATACCTGATCGCCCAGATGTATGAAAGGGCCGGCAACAATGAGCAGGCCGCTGAATTTTACAGCCGGGCTGTGGGCACTACCCTCGATCCTGTGCTGGAAGTATATGGCCGCCTCAACACCATTCGCCAGAACAAGGGCGACGACAAGGTGATACAGGAAAACATCGACAAGCTGATCAAAATGGCGCGGAAAGACCGTTACCTGGCCTATCGCGATATCATATATTATGCGGCCGCCGAAATGGAACTGGAGCGCAATAACGTGGCAGGCGCCAAACTGTTGCTGCTGAAGGCTACCGCCAATGCCAGCCAGGATCCGTCGAATACCCTCCGGGCCAGGGCATTTTTGCTGCTGGCCGATCTGTCGTTCAAGGAAAGGAACTATCCCGATGCCAAACGTTTTTACGACAGTATAACGCAGGTGCCACCCGACCTGGCCGATGCGGCCAGACTGGAAAATCTGCGTGGTGTGCTGGCCCAGATCGTGGAGCAGCAAATGATCATCAACCGGCAGGATAGTCTGCAGCGCATAGCCGCCATGCCCGAAACAGAACGGGAGGCAATGATCAAAAAGCTGGTGAAACAATTGCGCAAACAACGCGGATTAAAAGGCGACAGCACCGAGGAAAGCAGTGGCGGCCCCCTGTTCCAGGATGATAAGGCCCCACCCGATCTTTTTAATAACAATGCCAAAGGCGAATGGTATTTCTATAATCAATCCCTGAAATCGAAAGGTTTTACCGAGTTCAAGGGTAAATGGGGTAACCGGCCCAATGCCGATAACTGGCGCCGTATGGCCGCCATGCGGCAGCAGCAGGGCAATGTGGGGGTACCCGGAAATCCCGCCGATGCCGGTAAAGCAGGCGCCGATGCGGGCTCCGGCGCCATCACCTACGACGAATTATTAAAACATGTGCCCCTCACCGATGAAGCCATGCAAGTGTCGAACGACTCCATCGAAAAGGCGCAATTTATACTGGGTAAAACCTATTTGGAGGGCCTGGAAGATTATCCCATTACCATTACCACGCTGGAATCCTTCCTCGACAGGTTCCCGGCCAGTACACAAAGACCCGAAGCCCTGTTTATGCTGGCTTACTGTTATCATAAGGTGGGCGACCTGGCCAAGGAAAAGGCCATGCAGGATGAACTGAAACAGAAATTTGCAGGCACCAGTTTCGAAAAGATCATTTCAGATCCCAATGCCATCTCCCCTGATAGCGTTGCCAAACTGGATATGACAAAGCGGTACGACGCTATCTACAACTTATTTATCGAGGGCAATTTTGAAGAAGCGCTGGCGCAGAAAAAAGTGGCTGATAGCCTGTATGGCAGCAATTACTGGACACCGCAATTACTGTATATACAATCGGTATATTTTATCAAACAACGCCGCGATGCCGAGGCCATCAAATCGTTGCAGGATATAACCCGTTTGTTCAGTACATCGCCTATGTCGGAAAAGGCGAAGACATTGATTGATGTGTTGGGGCGCAGAGCTCAGATAGAAGACTATCTGACCAAACTGCAGATTGAACGGCCGGCAGAGGATAGCACTGTGATAACCGACGATATAGCCGTGGCGCCTGTACCGCAACGTCAGCAACCTGTTTTGCCCGATACCACCGCGGTGGCTCCCACACAACCGCCGGTAATAAAGGATTCGCCGGTTGTAAAAACACCCGCGCCAGTGACACCTGATACGGTGGCAAAGGTTACACCGCCACCTGTACAACCTGATACCGTGGCCCGTACAGTACCACCACCGGTAAAACAGGATACCGCCGTAGCACGCACAACAATACCGCCGCCCGATGTGGCCACCACCACACCGCCGGCTAACCGTGATACCACCGCCGTGGTGACGGCGCCCGATCAAAAAATTCAGCCACCGGTTACACCGCCTGTGGTGCAGCAACCAAGGCCGCCCGTGGTGGTGAATACCGATACTGCCCGTAACAAACCGGTGGTAAACGCACCCACCGGTCCGGCACAGCCCAAAACGCTGTCGGCCGAAGCCGCCTCCCCGCATTTTGTGACCATTATTCTCGATAAAGTCGATCCCGTATATGTGAACGAGGCGCGTAATGCTTTTACCCGGTACAACCGCGAAAGTTTTTCGGGGCAGGGGTATACCGTAAACAATGTGGCCATCACCGATGATGTGAAAATGGTATTGATCGGCACCTTCCCCAACGCCGATGCCGCCATTGCCTACGTAAACAAAACACGTAAACTGGCTGTGAGCGAGATCATACCCTGGCTGCCTGCTGCCAAATACTCCTTTGGCATCATTACCAACAATAACCTGGAAGTACTCAGAAACAGCAAAGATGTGGAAGCTTACCGCCGTTTCCTGCAACAAACCTACCCCGGCCAGTTCTAGGAAAGGGAAATTAACATTTTGATAGCCAACTCATTTGGCAGAAACCACGTCTTCACCGTAAAATTTACATGTTTTATATATTTTAAAGCATGATTTTTGCAAAACATGTTGCCTGGAAGGCGAATTCCAATTCCTAAATTCCCTAATGTATGTCTCGATCAGTTAAGATCTTTTGGAAAGTATTTCTTATTGGATTTTTGGCCGTCGTATTGTTCATTACACTCACGAGTGTTGGGCTGTTTGGCGAAATGCCTTCGTTGGCACAGTTGGAGAATCCTTCCATTACCCTGGCCACCGAAGTATATGGCGATGACGGCACCATGCTGGGGAAATATTATAAGGAAAAAGGCAACCGCAGCTTTGTTCAGTTCAAGGATATATCCAAACACGTAGTAGACGCGCTGGTGGCTACCGAAGATGAACGTTTTTACAACCACTCCGGTATCGATGGCCGCTCACTGGCCAGGGCCATTTTCTTTTTGGGTAAAGAAGGTGGCGGCAGTACCATCACCCAGCAGCTGGCCCTGAATATGTTTGATGAAAGGGCCGAGAACCGCCTCGCGCGCGTTTTACAAAAGATCAAAGAGAACATTATTGCCGTTAAGCTGGAAAGAAATTTCACCAAACAGGAAATACTTGCCCTGTACCTGAATACGGTTTCTTTCAGCGATAACGTATATGGCATACGCAATGCCGCCCGCACCTTCTTTTCCAAGGAACCCGACCGTTTGAATGTAGAAGAAGCCGCGGTATTGATCGGCATGCTCAAGGCTACCTACACGTATAACCCGCGTACCAATTATAAAGCTTCTTTCGAACGCCGCAATACGGTGATCGATCAAATGGCGCGTAACAACTATCTCACCGAAGCACAGGCCGCGGCCATAAAAAAAGACCCGATCAAACTGAACTATAAAAAATTAAACGAGAACAACGGTATTGCGCCTTATTTCCTGGATGTGATTCGCGACGACCTGAAAAAATGGTGCGCCGAACATACCAAACCCGATGGTGAAAAATACGACCTGTATGAAGATGGTCTGCATGTATACACTACCATCAACCCGCGTATGCAATTGTATGCAGAAGAAGCCGTGGCCAAACACCTGCCCGTTTTACAACGCGTGCTGGCCGCGCAAAAAAGTCTGCGTACCGATGCAGTTTGGAAAGGCCGTGAAAACATCCTGGAGAATTACATGAAAAACACCGAAAGGTGGCGCAACCTGAAAGCGGATGGCCTGAGTGAAACCGAGATCAAAAAAACCTTCAAACAAAAAGTACCTATGAAGGTGTTTGCGTGGAACAGTAAGCGTGAGAAGGATACGGTGATGACGCCGCTGGATTCCATCAAATACCACCGCGAAATGCTGCAAACCGCCTTTATGGTAACCGATCCCATGAGCGGGCATGTAAAAGCCTGGGTGGGTGGTGTAGATTTCAAGAACTATAAATACGACCACGTGAACCTGAGAACAAAAAGGCAGGTGGGTTCATCCATCAAACCCTTTTTGTATGCACTGGCTATAGAAGAGTACGGGTTTACACCCGAAACGCAGTGCGAAGCAGAACAACAGTATTTCCCGGGATCGGGTTATGTGCCGGCCAGGCCCAACCCAAAGGTATCGGGCACACGCACCATGGCTACCGGTTTGGCCTATTCTATCAACGAAGTGGCCGCCTATATCATTAAACAAACAACACCCAAACGTTTTGCCGAATTCCTGCACCAGATCAATATACCTACCAAGGTACCGCCCTACCCTTCTATCAGTTTGGGTACCTGCGAGCTGTCGTTATTTGAAATGATGTGGGGTTATAGTATGTTCCCCACAGGTGGTTTCAGCATCAAACCGGTTTATATTACGCGAATAGAAGACAAGAATGGTAATGTGCTGGCCCGTTTCGATACAGAACGTAAGGAAGTGATCAGCCAGAGTACCGCTTATACCATGAGCCGTATGATGCAGGGCGCAGTTGATTTTGGTACCGCCGCCGGTTTGCGTGGCAGGCTGGGTGTTTCGGAAATGGGTGGTAAAACAGGTACCACCAACGACAACAGCGATGCCTGGTTCTTTGGCTTTACACCGCAAATGCTGGCCGGTGTGTGGATCGGTTGCGACGACCGTTTTATACGCCTCGAAAGCGGGCTGGGTTATGGCGGCGCTGCCGCCCGTCCTATCTGGGAATATTTCTTCCAGAAAGCATTTGGCGACAAAACCCTTGGGCTCGACAAAACCGCCAAGTTTGTGCAGCCCGAAAACATGAAGACCCAATACTACGACTACTATAACATCATCGATCACACTCCACCACCCGGAGCCGAAGGAGAAGATGTGGGCAACGGCGGCGCCGATGCGTACCTGAGCAAACCCGATACGCAAAACATACCTACCGAATCGAAAGAAGCTATGGAAGAGCAGAAGGTTTTGAAAGAAGCACGTGATGGTAAGAACCAGGTATCGCCCAAAGACTCCGCCATTCCCGAGGAAAAAAAGAAAAAAGGCTTTTTCAGAAGACTTTTCGGTGGCAAAAAAGACAATTGATGATGGCGAATTAATTCCCCGTAACTGGCTGCAAGCGATTACATGAGCATGGTCTGAAAATTGATTAGGATCATTATACCCTGAGTATCAATTGTTGATCTTAAAAAATCGCTTGCATGTCGAATTCGTATTTCTATTCGCGCCGCCGCTTTTTAAAAGAGTTGTCGCTGGGCACTGCCGCTTTATCTCCGGCTGTAAGCACCCTGGCTGCCTACACCGCCCCGCAAAAAAAGCTGGGCGTGGCCCTCGTTGGTTTGGGTAGTTACAGCACCTATCAACTGGCCCCTGCGCTGCAGCAAACAGAACATTGTAAGCTGGCAGGCATCGTCACCGGCACCACCGCCAAAGGGCGCATATGGGCCGAGAAATACAATTTACCCGCCTCGAATATTTACAGCTACGACCGTTTTGATGAAATAGCCCGCAATAAAGACATCGATATCGTATACATCGTGTTGCCCGTGGCGCTGCACAAGGAATTTACCATTCGTGCCGCCCGTGCCGGCAAACATGTAATTTGCGAAAAACCCATGGCGGCCAGCGTACAGGATTGTGATGACATGATAGCGGCCTGCCAAAAGGCCAACCGCATGCTGGCCATCGGCTACCGCCTGCAATACGAGCCTTATAACCGTGAAATGGTGAGGCTGGCGCGGCAGAACGTATATGGCCGTGTACAGGAAATAGAATGTGGCCATGGTTTTCGATGGAGCGACGACGCCGATGCCTGGCGTTTACGCAGGCAAATGGCAGGCGGCGGCTGTTTGATGGACCTGGGTGTTTATGCCATTCAAAGCGCCCGCCTCATTACCGGCGAAGAACCAATGTTTGTGACCGCTACGGAAGAAAAAACACGTCCCGAACTATTCCGCGAAGTAGATGAGACCATTCAATTCACCATGGAATTCCCCGGAGGGGCTATCGCCAAAGGCACATCCAGTTATAATAAGAACATGAATTACCTGAAGGTAAAGGCCGAAAACGGCTGGTTCGAACTATCCGAAGCCTATCGTTATGGCGGTATGGTAGGCAGCACCAGCGATGGCAGCATACAACTCGATGCCCACGAAAACCAACAGGCCCTGCAGATGGATGATTTTGCACAATGCATTTTGAATAATACGGCTTCCTGTGTATCCGGCGAAACAGGCCGTAGGGATATGAAGGTGGTGGAGGCGATTTACAGGAGTTTGGCGAGTGGAAAAAGGGAAAGGGTGTAATTGGATGCCTCTTATCACGACGATCCTGCACACTACGTAAAAACTCCCCTCCACCCGCAATTTCTTCAGTAGCTTAATAGCACAAAACAAACTGATATGAAAAATATATCACTGGTGGCTATTTGGCTGCTCCTTGCCCATGCCTGTTACGCACAACTCACCATTCCCCCATCGGGTGGCAATAAAAAAGCTGTGGTGGGAGAACGGATAGGCATTACCGATGTAACCATCCACTACGACCGGCCGGCTGTAAAAGGCCGCGAAGGAAAGATCTGGGGACAGCTGGTTCATACCGGTTTTATCGACCAGGGTTTTGGCACCAGCAAGTCGGCACCCTGGCGGGCCGGCGCCAATGAAAATACCACCATCGAATTTTCAACGCCTGTCAGCATCGAAGGACAGCCCCTGCCGGCCGGCAAATACGGCTTTTTTATTGCCTATGACCCCAATGAATGCACGATCATTTTTTCGAAGAATACCACCTCCTGGGGCAGCTACTTTTACGATCCCAAAGAAGATGTATTACGGGTAAAAGTAAAACCCCAGCCTATCGATCAGCATATAGAACGGCTCACCTATAGCTTCACCGATCAAACCGAAACCGGCGCCACGGTAGCCTTATCGTGGGAAAAGCTGCGTATTCCTTTTAAGATAGAAACGGATTATATCAGCCTGCAACTGGAATCGTTCCGCCGCGAGTTGCGCAGCGAAAAGATGTTTAACCCCGGCTGGCAAAGTTTTAACCAGGCTGCCCTGTTTTGTTTACAAAAGAATGTGAACCTGGAAGAAGCACTGGCCTGGGCCGATTTTTCCATCAACGGCTTATTCGTGGGGCAGAAAAATTTTACCACCCTGGTCACCAAGGCAGAATTGTTGAAAAAGCTGAACCGGGCCGATGAAGCGGCGGCGCTCATCAAGGAAGCATTACCTATGGGCACCGTGCCTGAAATTCATGCCTATGCGCGGCAACTGGTACAGCAGAAAAAAACGAAGGAGGCATTGGAAGTATTCCAGATGAATTATAAAAAACATCCCGAAGACTTTACCACCCAGGTGGGCATGGTACGCGGGTACTCGGCTGTGGGAGATTATAAAAAAGCATTGAGTTATGCGCAAAAAGCGTTGCCCAATGCGGTGGACAAAAACAATAAAGATAATGTGGAAAGAATGATAAAAGTGTTGCAGGAAGGTAAAGACATCAATTAAAAAAAGAAACCCGCCGGCTGGCGGGTTTCTTTTTTTTAATTACATCCCAGTAGCTCGCACAGGCGTGCTTCCAGTGCAGGTCCGCGTAAATTTTTGGCTACGATCTTTCCGTTAGGATCAATCAGGTAGTTTTGCGGAATGCTTTCGATCTTATACTTGCGGGCTACTTCGTTGTTCCAGTATTTTAGATCGCTTACCTGTGTCCAGGTAAGTTGATCGTCTTTAATAGCCTGTATCCAGGGCTCACGGGCGCGGTCGAGCGAAACACCCAGTACTGTGAATTTTTTATTCTTGAACTTTTCATAAGCTGATACCACATTGGGGTTTTCCTGGCGGCAGGGTTTGCACCAGCTGGCCCAGAAATCGATGAGCACATACTGACCGCGGAACGAAGCCAGCGAAACCTGTTTGCCATTGGTATCGGCCTGCGAAAAATCGATGGCATCGGTACCGATGGCGCCTATTTTAGAATCGGCAATGCTTTGTTGTAATATTTTTCCATAAAAACCCTGCTGCGAAGCGGGGCTCAGCAATTTGAACCTTTTTTCCAGGGTAACGGGGTCCTGTTCCAGCTCGCTGGTCACTACCAGCAGGAAGGGCGCTACCGGCGATGATTTTTTATTGAGTATAAATTTATCGATGGCCGACACAATAGACTCATAAGTTTTGCGATAAGCAGTGATCATCGAATCGTTTTTCTGTGCCTGCGGATTCGCATACATTTTCTGGTTTTGCTCGGTAAGTTTTTTGAACAGGGGATTAAAAATGTTCTGAAACTCCACAAAGTCGTTATTCACTGGTGAGCCCTTTACTTCCAGGTTCTGTACGTTATCGATATTTCCTTTTACCGAAAAGGTTTCATTACCCATGAACAACACGGCCTTTTTACCGGCCACATCGAAATTGAGCTGATGCAGGTTGGGTTCGGCCACGGTACCCTTTAACACAAAATTGCCTTTTTGAACGGTTGCCCGGGCTACGGTATCGGTGGCATTGTTCATATCGGTAAGGTAAACCTTTGAATTATCAGGCAACCCGCTGACGGTACCGGAAATCACAAATCCCTTTTGCTGGGCGAGCAGCCCCACGGGAATCAACAAAAACGCTAAGATCAGCTTCTTCATGAGATACTTATTTTGAATGTCGGTTCTGTAAAACGCTTATTACACGCTGTAAATTATAACCTTTTGCGTTAAGCAAAACCAAATAATGGAACAGCAGGTCGGCGGCCTCGTTCAGGAACAGGTCTTCGTTGTTGTCTTTCGACTCGATCACCAGTTCTACGGCCTCCTCGCCTACTTTCTGGGCTATTTTATTGATGCCCTTGTTAAATAATTGACGCACATATGACTTTTCATCGCTGCTTTTTTTACGCAGGTCGATGATGTCTTCCAGGTAATATAAGAAATCTTCGGCATGGTTGCGCTCGCTCCAGCAGGTATCGGCGCCGGTATGGCAGGTGGGGCCCAGCGGCTGCGCCTTGATGAGCAGGGTATCGTTGTCGCAATCGCTTAATATCTCTTTCACCAACAGGTGGTTACCGCTTTCTTCGCCTTTGGTCCACAGGCGTTTTTTGCTGCGGCTATAAAAAGTGACCTTGCCCTCGGCCATGGTTTTTTGCAGGGCGGCTTCGTTCATAAAGCCGAGCATGAGCACTTTATGGGTTTTGTGATCCTGGATGACGGCGGGTGCGAGGCCGTCGGCGTATTTATTGAAGTCGATTTTCATCGTTGTTGAATTGCCCGGGTTGCACCCGGGGTTACCAATAGGGCGCCCCTTTGGGGCGTGGGTTATACGGGTCTTACTGAAATATTTCTTTCCTGCAAATATCCCTTTAATTCCGGAATTGAAATTTCCTTAAAGTGAAATATGCTGGCGGCCAGCGCAGCATCGGCCTTGCCGGTTTCAAATACGTCTACAAAGTGTTGCATGGCGCCGCCACCGCCGGAAGCAATTACCGGCACGGGCAACCCGGTAGCCAGTTTGCTGGTGATATCCAGCGCAAAACCCTGTTTGGTGCCATCGTGGTTCATGGAAGTAAGCAAAATTTCACCGGCGCCCAGGTCAACGGCCTGCCGGGCCCAGTCAGCACATTTGGCATCGGTTTTCATCCTTCCGCCATTCAGGTATACATACCACTCTCCATCTTCTTCCTGCCTGGTATCGATGGCCAGCACCACGCACTGGCTGCCAAACTCATTCGACAGATCCTTTACCAGTTGCGGATTTTTAAAAGCCGCGGTATTCACGGAAATTTTATCGGCGCCATTTTGCAGCAGCGCACTTACATCATCCACACTGCTGATGCCGCCACCCACGGTAAAGGGTATGTTGATGTGATGCGCGATCCGGTTCACCAGTTCGCGCAATGTTTTACGTTTTTCAACCGTGGCTGTGATATCCAGGAACACCAGTTCATCGGCGCCCTGTTGTGCGTATAAGGCGCCCAGTTCTACAGGATCACCGGCATCACGCAGGTCAACAAAGTTGGTGCCTTTTACCGTGCGGCCGTCTTTTATGTCCAAACAGGGTATGATACGTTTACAAAGCATGAAATTGTTTTAAGTCGTCCAGGGTAATGCGGTTTTCATAAATGGCCTTCCCCACTATCACGCCACGGCAACCGGCCTCCGACAAGGCTTCCAGGTCTTGCATGGAACTTACACCGCCGCTGGCAATAAAATGCAGGTTGGGAAAACGCTCAATGATCTTTTTATACAGCTCCACGGCAGGACCTTCCAGTTTGCCATCTTTACTTACATCGGTACAAAACACTTGCTGCACACCATGATCGATGTATTTCTTTAAAAAATCGTAGATAGAAATATCGGTGGTCTCGAGCCAGCCGCCCACGGTGATCTTTTCTTCTTTTACATCGGCGCCCAATAAAAATTTTTCAGCGCCATACTGTAATAACCATTTCACAAACTCAAACTCATTCTTCACCGCCAGGCTGCCAATGGTAGCCAGCGCAGCGCCAGAATCAAATACGATGTTTACATCTTTTTCGGTTTTGATACCGCCGCCAAAATCGATGACCAAAGAAGTTTTACCCGCCAGGGTTTCCAACACCTTCCAGTTCTTTACTGCACCGGCTTTGGCGCCATCCAGGTCAACCAGGTGCAGCCGTTGCAAACCGGCGTCTTCGAATTGCCGGGCTACTTCCAGCGGATGTTCGTTGTACACTTTTTTTTGCGCATAATCGCCCTGGGTGAGCCGAACGCATTTGCCATCGATGATGTCGATGGCCGGGATGATTTCCATATTTTGTTGCTGTAATTGTTTTTCCATGATAATAAAATCAAGCCCGTATTTCTGCCAGGGCTGTCCGGTTGCATGCATCCCGAATTTTTTATACAGGGCTGTGGCCGACAAACGGGCATTGCACCAGATTGTTTTTTTACCGGAAGTCTTTGCCCAATCCATCACATGTTGCAACAGGACGGTGCCGAAACCCTTGCCCTGCAAATGGGTTTTGGTAGCAAATTTCCGGAACTGAACACGACCCTCGTTGTCAAACAGCGATATCACCGATACCAATTCTCCTTCCACATACAAACCCAGGTGTTTACCAGCCTCATCATCGGGCAATCGAACAAAATCCAGGCTTTCCTGCGGATACATAACTGCCTGCCGCATCAACCATACATCTTCCAGTGGTATTTCCCTGATATGCATTATAAACTCAAAAAGTTTTTGATGATCTGTTCACCTACGGCAGCGCTTTTCTCGGGGTGAAACTGCACACCATAAAAATTATTGGTATGCAGGGCGGCGCTGTAGGGTTGTATATAGTCGGCGGTAGCAATGGTATGTTCACCTAAGGCAGCATAATAGCCGTGCACAAAATAACAATAACTGTTTTCGGGCAGGTGGGCAAACAAGGGGCTTTTTAGATCATAGATATTGTTCCATCCTATCTGCGGTACCTTTAAATCGGTGGATTTAAAGCCACGTACCCTTTCTCCGAATATACCCAGGCAGTTGGTATCGTTTTCTTCGCTGTAGGCGCACATCAGTTGCATGCCCAGGCAAATGCCCAGCACGGGTTGCTGCAGGCCTTTGATCACATCATCCAGCTTATGTTCTTTCAGGTAACGCATAGCGCTGCTGGCCTCGCCTACACCGGGAAAGATCACCTTATCGGCCTGTTGTATTGTTTCGCGGTCATCGGTTACCAGGGCTTCCACACCAATGCGCTCCAGCGCATAAAGTACCGATTGAATATTGCCTGCGTTGTATTTTATAATTACCAGGTTCATCGTACGCCGCTTATAAAAGTTTTTACTGATTGTTCTATATCGTTGGCATTTTCCAGTGCCTTGATAAAAGCGCTGCCAATGATAGCGCCATTGGCGTATTGACAGGCCGCCTCAAAACTGGGTTTGTCTTTGATGCCAAAACCCACCAGCACGGGATTTTTTAATTTCATATTCTGCAGCCTTTGTAAATAGGCATTCACGGCGCTCATGTCTTTGTCTTTACCAGTGGTGGAAGAAGAAGACACGGCGTATAAAAAACCGGTGCTCAGGCTATCCAGTTTACGAATACGCTCTTCGGAGGTTTCGGGGGTAACCAGGAAAATAAAATTTAAACCGTAACGCCGGATGATGGGACCGTATTCGGTTTCAAATTCGTATTCGGGTAAATCGGGCAATATCAGTCCGTCTACCGGCATATCGGCTGCATGCTGACAAAACCGTTCAAAGCCATATTGCAACACGGGGTTCATATAACCCATCAAAATCACCGGTACATATATTTTCTGGCGAAAACCGCGCAGTTGGTCGAACAGTTTGGCAATGGTCATACCGTTGGCCAGCGCTTTGGTGCTGCTGGCTTGTATGATGGGACCATCGGCCAGCGGATCGCTGTAGGGCATGCCCAGCTCAATGAGGTCTACACCGCTGTTTTGCAAGGCCTGCATCACAGGTACGGTGCTGTCGAGTTGCGGATACCCTGCCGTGCAGTATACATTCAGAATATTGTTTTGCTTATTGTTGAATAGATCCTGTAAACGGTTCATTGATTGTTATTTTTTGTCCATTGCTTTCATATAGGTAGCCATATCCTTATCGCCCCTGCCGCTTAAACAAACCACTACGGTGGAATTTTTATCGATGATATTTTTTGCTTTCAGTTCGTTCAAACCGGCCAACGCATGCGCGCTTTCCAATGCCGGTATAATGCCTTCCAATTTGGCCAGGTTAAAGGCTGCCTGCAATGCTTCGGCATCGGTGGCGCTCAGGAAACGGCCACGGCCACTGTCGAATAAATGCGCATGCAGGGGACCAATACCGGGATAATCCAAACCGGCAGAAATACTGTGCGGTTCCACCACCTGCCCGTCTTCGGTTTGCATTACCAGGCTTTTGCTGCCATGCAATACGCCGGGTTTGCCCAGCTGGGTAGTAGCAGCGGTGAGGCCGCTGTTTACACCATGACCCGCCGCTTCCACGGCTACCAGTTGTACGCTGGTTTCTTCCAGGAAATGATAAAAGGCGCCCGCTGCATTGCTACCTCCGCCCACACAGGCAATTACATGCGAAGGCAGTTCACGACCCGTTTTCTCCTTCAACTGCCATCTAATTTCTTCACTGATCACGCTTTGAAAACGCGCTACCATATCGGGATAGGGATGCGGACCTACCACGCTGCCGATGATATAATGGGTATCAACGGGATTGTTGATCCAATCGCGGATGGCCTCATTGGTGGCATCCTTTAATGTTTTGCTGCCGCTGGTGGCGGGTATCACCGTGGCGCCAAGCATTTTCATGCGAGCCACATTAGGCGCCTGGCGTTCGATATCTTTTTCACCCATGTACACAATGCATTCCACACCTTTTAACGCGCATACCGTGGCAGTGGCCACTCCATGCTGACCGGCGCCGGTTTCGGCAATGATGCGTTTTTTGCCAAGGCGCTGGGCCAGCAAAATTTGCCCGATGGTATTGTTCACCTTATGCGCGCCGGTATGGCAAAGGTCTTCGCGTTTCAGGTAAATGGTGGTATCGTATTGCTGGCTTAAGCGCTGTGCATAATACAGGGGCGTTGGCCGGCCGGCATAATCTTTCAGCAGGTTGCGGAACTCTTTTTGAAACTCCGGGTCGTATATGATCTCCAGGTATTTCGATTTCAGCTCTTCCACGTTGCGGTGCAACATCTCGGGGATATAGGCTCCGCCAAACTTTCCGTAATAACCCTGTGTATTGGGTTGTTGATATATTGGTGTGGTCATGTGTATTGTTTTTTTTCCACCGGTTGCATGGCTTTTACCAGGGCTGCCAGCAATGGATGTGGTTTTTCAAAACTGCTTGTATGCTGGGGCACAAACAAGGTGGCAATAAAAAAGGGATGCGCCTTCAATTCCAGTATACGCGCCTCGTTATGTTCATCGCTGCCCACCATACAAAAACCGGCGTTATGGATCTGTTGCTGGTATTCGGGATTCAATCCAAAATTGCAATAGTATTCTTCAGTTATGGTATCGGTTTTTAATATGCCGAATACCTTTGAATCGTTATCGATAATTTGTATTTGCAGCGTCTGCCCTCTTAAGGAGCAGCTCAGCGGGTTGATCACCAGCCGCGATGCATAAGGATTGGTTTCCGCATGTTCGGCATCCTGTATGCCCAGCACATTGCGGACAAATTCAATTACCATATGCTGAAAACCGCCGCAGGTGCCCAGTGTGGGTACGCCATGCTTACGTGCATATTCTATTATTTTCAATACGCCCGTCATACTGTTATACGGGCTGCCGGGTGCAATCAAAAAACCATTACAGGATTGGATGATGGTATCAAACTCTGCTTCCACCCTATCGGTGTTTATCCATTCGTACAAAAACGAATTACCCACATGTTGCAACGCATTATCCGTTGCCACATGCGAGGCATTGGATGCCTTGTAATCGCCTATGATGCCAAGCTTTTTCATATAATGTTGCCGGGTGTTTTTAATATCAATTGCATAAAAACCAAATCGAGCCACCTGCCGAATTTATAACCCACCTGTTTAAAATGCGCCACCTGCTCAAACCCAAACTGCCGGTGTAATGCTATACTGGCTTCGTTGGTGGCATCGATGCCGGCTATTATGGTATGCAGTTGCAATTCTTCCGCCGATTCGATCAGGGGAGCCATCAACATCTTTCCAATACCCCTTCCTCTCTGATCGGCCGCAACATATATTGAATTTTCTACCGAATATTTGTAAGCGGCCCAGGCTCTGAAAGGTCCTATGGCACTGAAACCAACCAACCTTCCATTATCTTCAGCCACAAACACCGGGAAACCCTGTTGTTGTTTGGTGCGGAACCATGTCCGCCGCATGTCCAGTGTATGCGGCTCATAATCGTACACAGCCGTTGTATGTACAATGATGTCATTGTAAATGGCGAGCATGGGCTCCAGATCACTCTCAACGGCTTGTCGTATCAGCATTATCCATTTAATTTTTCAACAAATGCTTTCACTTTGTCCATATCCTTGATACCCGGACTCACTTCAAACTTGCTGTTGATATCCACCGCAAACAGGGCCTTGCCTACAGGCAGCTCGGTAAAGGCTTTCAACTGTTCTTCATCACCGGGCTCAATGCCGCCGCTTAAAAAGAAAGGTTTTCCAATGCTGGCATCTTTCAGCATATTCCAGTTGAATTTTTTACCGGTACCGCCATAACCTGCCCCCATGGTATCGAACATAAACATATCGCACACATCCATATAGTGCTTTATCATCCATTCAATATTGTCGTTCTCGCTTACCCGGAATGCTTTTACCACCGATACATAATCGGCGATCTTTTCGCAATACTTCGGTGTTTCATCGCCGTGTAACTGCACCATATGCAAACGGCACTCATCTACCATATGCAATACTTCTTCAATACTTGCATTCACAAAAACCCCTACCTTGTTCACATTGTTTTCTTTCCTGATTTGCGTAGTGGTCATGTGTTTGAAAACATAGCGCGGACTTTTAGGATAAAAGATAAAACCGGCAAACGTTACGCCCAGGCCCCCCAATTGTTCCAACTGCTCGGGTAATGTCATACCGCAAACTTTTACTCGCATAGCTCATCCAATTTTAAGTGTTAAGTTGTTTGGCCAAGCAGCGTTACAAAATCCCGGAATGCGGCCCCGGGATCCTTTGCTTTCATAAAGTTTTCACCAATCAGAAAGCCTTTGAAATCGTGTTGCTTAAACAGCCTGATAGTAGCCGGATCGCTGATACCGCTTTCCGCCACCTTTATTTTCCCTGCGGGAATACGCGTAGCCATGTTCAGGCTTCTTTCAATATCCACCTCAAAGGTTTTCAGGTTGCGGTTGTTGATGCCTACCAGTTCTGTTTCATCGCAAATATGCGCCAGTTCTTCTTCGGCATGCAGTTCCAACAATACTTCCAGATTCAACGAACGCGCAAACGCTGCCAGGCGTTGCACTTCGGCCGGTGTTAAACAGGCTGCTATCAATAAAATGAGGTCGGCGCCCATGGCCCGGGCCTCTATGATTTGATATTCATCTATTACAAAATCCTTGCGCAGAATAGGCACCTCGTTCACACGGGCCTGCACCAGGTCGCCGGTGTGGCCGCCAAAAAATTTTGTATCGGTGAGCACCGATAAACCCGAGGCGCCGTTACCGGCATAAGCCGTTGTTACTGCCACCACATCTGCATCACCATTGATCACGCCTTTCGACGGTGATTGCCTTTTGAATTCCGCAATAATACCAGTGCGCGAAGGGTCCAGCAAAAATTGTTTCAGCGATAAAACGGGTCTGGTAAAAAAGGCCTGTTTTTCCAATTCCTGCACGGGCACGCGTTCCTTTCTTTCGGCTACTTCCGTTTTTTTGTGTGCGATTATTGTATCTAAAATGTTCATTGCAGTGCGATCAGTTTTTTTAATGCCTCGTGTGCCTTCCCGCTTTCAAGGCTGTCTACCGCTTTTGCATAGGCCTCGTCATAGGTTTTGAAATGTCCGGTGCATTGCAGGGCCATGGCGGCATTGGCCAGTACCACGGCGTTTTGCGCCCAGGTGCCTTCTCCCTTCAATATCTTCACAAATATCCTGGCAGCCTCTTCCACGGTAGAGCCGCCGTAAATATCGGAAGCATTCACCATTCGTTTACCCAATTGTTCGGGCGTCATCACTTTTTCTCCTTCATTGGTGATCACCTTGGTATCGTTGGTGAGCGAAATTTCATCATAGCCATCCAGCCCATGAATGATGGTAAAGGCCTTATCGCTGAGTTGCAACAGGTAATTGTAAATACGCGCCATCTCCAGGCTGTATACCCCTACCAGTTGATAGGCAGGGAAGGCCGGGTTGACCATGGGCCCTAACATATTAAAAAAGGTGCGCATACCCAGGTTTTTCCTGATGGGGCCTACGGTTTTTAAGGCCGGGTGAAATAAAGGCGCATGCAGGAAACAGATATTGGCCTGGTCTACTTCTTTTTTTAAACTGGCCGTATCGTTTTTCATTTTATAACCCAACTGCTCCATCACATTCGAGGCGCCGCTGATAGAGGAAGCGCCATAGTTGCCATGTTTGGCCACCTTTTGACCTGTACCTGCCACAATAAAACAACTCAGGGTAGAAATATTAAAGGTGTTCTTGCCATCGCCGCCGGTGCCTACAATGTCTACCACGGGAAAACCGTCGAGGTCTACCCGCACACAAAGTTCCAGCAGCGCATCCTGGAAACCCTGCAGTTCTTCGATGGTCACACTGCGCATGAGGTATACGGTCATAAAGGCGGTTACCTCATGTTCGTTGTATACCCCCTTGCCGATATTTATCAGCACTTCTTTTGCCTGCGCGCGTGACAGGGTTTTATGTTCGAATAAATATTGTAAGATCTTTTTCATGCCTGTTATGATTTTAACCAGTTACGTACAATTGCCTCTCCTTTTGGTGTGAGCACACTTTCAGGATGGAATTGTACACCCTGTACATCGTATTGTTTATGTTGAAGGGCCATGATAAAGTTGTTATTGTCGCGGGCGGTGATCTCCAGGTCGGTGGGAAATCCTTCTTCACCGATCACCCAACTGTGATAGCGGCCCACTTCAATTTCTTTTGGCAACCCTTCAAACAAACCGGCCTTGCCGTTCACGATGGTAACCGGTGTGGCCACACCATGATATACGGTACTTAAATTGATCAGCTGCCCGCCAAACGCCTGGCCTATGGCCTGGTGACCCAAACATACACCCAGTATGCTTTTGGTAGCGGCGTATTCTTTGATCAGGGGCAGCAGCAGCCCTGCTTCTTCGGGTATACCCGGACCGGGGGATAAAATGATCTTATCGTAATCCTTTATTTTTTCCAGCGGTATCTGGTCATTGCGGTGCACCTCCACTTTACCATGAATGATCTTTTCAACCAGGTGTACCAGGTTATAGGTAAAAGAATCGTAGTTATCGAAAACAAGGATCTTCATATATTAATTTATCTCCTGTGCAAATAAGATGGCCTTTTTCAAAGCGCCTAATTTATTGTTTACTTCCTGCAATTCGCTGTCGGGTTTGCTGGCGGCTACCACACCGGCGCCGGCCTGGTAGGTGAGTGTATTTTGACGGCTCAGGAAGGTGCGTATCATAATGGCGTGATTGCAGGTACCATTAAAACCCATAAAACCAATAGCGCCGCCATAATAGCTGCGTGCGGTAGGCTCGAATTGATCGATGAGTTCCATGGCTTTGAACTTGGGCGCCCCGCTGAGCGTACCTGCGGGAAATGTTTTGGCCACGAGTGCAAAGGGATTGCTGCCGGACCGCACTTTACCGGCCACCTCGCTTACCAGGTGAATTACATGAGAATAATACTGCACCTGGCGGTAATGTTCTACTTTCACCTCATCGCATAAGCGGCTGAGGTCGTTGCGGGCCAGGTCAACCAGCATCACGTGTTCGGCATTTTCCTTGGCATCGGCCAGCAGGCGTTCGGCTTCTCGCTGGTCTACCTCGTCGTCGCCGGTGCGTTTAAAGGTGCCAGCTATAGGATGCACTACGGCCTTGCCGTTTTGAATGATCAGTTGCGCTTCGGGTGACGAGCCCATGAGTTTATAATCGCCATAATCGAAAAAGAACAAATAAGGAGAAGGATTGATGCTGCGCAGCGCCCGGTACACCGCAAATTCATCACCGGTAAACCCCTGTTGAAAACGGCGGCTTAATACGATCTGGAATACATCGCCGCGGAAACAGCTTTGAATGCCTTTCTTTACCATCTCCATATAGTCCTGGTCGCTCATATTGGAGGTTTCATCGCCTTTTACGCGGAAGGGATAAACGGGTACGTCTTTGCTGCGGATCAGCGATTCCACCACGGCCATTTCACTGTCCACACCGGGTATGATGTTCTCGCAAATAAACAGCTCGTCTTTATAATGATTAATGGCAATCACATATTGATACAGGCGGTACCGCATAAGGGGTATCAGTGGTGAAGCCTGCGGGCGGCCCTTGTCCAGTTGAATGGTATCAAAAAACTGCACGGCATCGTAGGTCGTGTAACCATACAGCCCCTGTGCAAAACGGGCTTCGCGGCTGGCGCCATTTACGTCAAACCGTTGCATAAAATCCCATAACAGTTGCGGCACTTCGCTGGCCTGGCCAATGGCGGCTTTTTCGGGCGGCAGACCGGGCAATTTGAATTCGATGTTTTTGGAAGAGCTGATCTCGATACCGGCAATGGCGTTGATGCCAATAAAGGAATAACTGTTTTCGGCGGCGTGATGGTCGGTGCTTTCGAGCAATACCGTATCGCGGAAGCGGTCGCGTACCCGCAGGTAAATGCCTACGGGGGTAAACACATCGGCCAGCAGCTTTTTACAGTTTGTTGTTATTTGAATCCGTTTCATTTGAGCGAATATGGATGGTAAGTTTCTGGAAATAAAAAAAGCCCCGATATACATCGAGGCCTGAATATGTTGTAATAAGCAACAGCAGCAGCTTACAAGCCCCGATCAAGGTTTGTATGCCACCACCAATGATTATTTTGAAACTGCTTTTTCATTAGGCTACAAAAGTGCTTTGCAAAAATGAATTGACCAAATTTTTTTTTAATTGTTAAATTAGCGGCGCAAATTGCACAACCCCTCGACCGCTTGCCCAAAACTAATTAATTATAACTTCAACTATGGTAATCCAACACAAGCTGCTTGGAGGCAAAGGCATGTTTTATATGGGTCATGATGGGGGGATTTTAGCGGAAATGGTATATACTTTGGCAGGAAACAAAATGGTGATCGAGCATACAGAGGTGAATGTGGAGTTGGAGGGTCAGGGTGTGGGCAAGAAGATGGTGGAGACGGCCGTGGAGTATGCGAGATCGCATGAGATGAAGATCATTCCTTTGTGTCCGTTTGCGAAATCAGTTTTTAGTAAGCGGAATGAGTGGCAGGATGTGTTGGTGGTTTGAGCGGCGGTTAACCCAGTTGCCGCTTATACATCTGTATGACATTTTCATACCCCAAATACAACGCATCGCAAATCAGCGCATGCCCGATCGATACCTCCAGTAACCCCGGCACCTGCTGCTTAAAATAAGCCAGGTTGTGCAGGTCCAGATCATGACCGGCATTGATGCCCAGCTTCAACTCATTGGCTCTTTTGGCAGCCGCAGCATAGGGCGCCACAGCCTGTTCCCGGTTCTCGTGGTAATGCCTGGCATATCCTTCGGTATACAACTCTATCCGGTCGGTGCCCGTTTCGGCAGCGCCATTCACCATCTCTATAACAGGATCAACAAAAATGGATACACGTATACCGGCCGATTGAAACAACTGTATCATCTCCTTCAGGTAATCGCGATGTTTAATGGTATCCCATCCATGATCGGAGGTGAGCTGGCCTTCGGCATCGGGCACCAGCGTCACCTGGTGGGGTTTTGTTTCCAGCACCAGGTCAATGAATTTCTGCTCCCGGCAATTGCCTTCGATATTAAATTCGGTGGTAATGATCTTTTTTATTTCCCGCACATCGGCATAACGTATATGCCTTTCATCGGGACGGGGATGCACTGTCACGCCGTCGGCGCCAAAACGCTGTGCATCGATGGCGGCCTTTACTACATCGGGATTGTTGCCCCCACGGCTGTTGCGCAGGGTGGCGAATTTGTTGATGTTTACACTGAGCTTGGTCATGCGCGAAAATACAAAAAACCCCGGCCTTCGGCCGGGGACAGTTCGCAATGTTGAGGGTATGGGGGCTTAATCAATTATTTTCCTTTGGTAAGCTGTGTACTGTATAATATCTCTCCTTCGAGATCGATAAAATCCAGTGAATAATTTCCGATGGGCAGCATTTCCGTTTCACCGATATTGGTGATATTGATCCCTTTTACCAGAAACCAACTAAACATCTTTACGATCTTGTCGTCTTCGTTGAACATACGCACTATCACATGCTTTCCTGCAGAGGCGGTTACATCGAGTGTGATAGAGGTATAAAAAGGATTAGGGCGAACAATCACTTTAGGGATCATAGTAAGTCCGTTTGTTATATCCGGCTGCGTATGGTCGGCCTGCACCTCGTCCATTTGCAGTAGCCGGTTCAGTCGCTGCCGGATGGATGAATCCTCCGCAGTGTGTCTTTCTGGTGTCTGATTAGTGGTTAATGGCATCACAATTTGATTTAATAACATCCGGCTACAACAGTGCCATATTCATACGGAATGATTGTCAGGCTATTGATGGCTTAGCGGCTTTATACTTTTCCCAAAAATGGAAGAAAATGTCCATATCCGGGAACTGCTCACTATTTCACCACCCTGGTGCTGCACAATACACGGCCATCCTGGTCCATCACATCTACCATGTATTTGCCGCTGGCCAGCCTGTTCAGATTGCTGATATTACTGATGTTGATCCCTTTCTTTAATTGCCAAAGAAAAAGCTGGTAGATCCTTCCATCTTCACCGGCCATACGCACCACACCGGGCTTGTCTTCAGTAGTGGTAATTTCAAGGGTAATAGAGCTCACAAAGGGATTGGGGCGGGTAGTAATTTGGTTATGCATCGCAATCATAAGAATACGTTTGCGGGAACCTTTACCAGAAAAATGCCAATTCTGTATTTAATTGATTATAAGCAAATTGTAAATTTAAAACCGATCAAATTATTCCCATTTCAGGAAAACAACCTCTTTTTGGGATATCAAAACCGGGCTACCAGCTTCAGGTTCAGCAGCCGGGGTGTAAGCCGGTTGGGCATGGCAAATACGGTGTTGGAGAAATCCTTGATCAGCATGTAGGAAATGGTATTGTCGCGGTCGATGAGGTTGAATACTTCGAGGGTGGCCCATATGTTCTCAAAGTTTCTGAACGGACTATGACTGCGCCGGTTGCTTTTTTCGCTGTCCAGCAGCAGGGCGCTGAACCCGATATCAATGCGTATATACGGATCGATGATCATCGCATTGCGGTACTTAACATTGTCAGGAATGTTATAAGGCATATTGCTGCCATACAGGAAGTTCAGGTATACCTTGAAGTTCTTGTTGGTACTGAGATAATCCTGCAGGAACATACCAAAGGTAAACAGCCGGTCGGAGGGACGGCGCAGCCAGCCTGCTTCGCGCAGCGTGCTATCCTGCACCACGTTGTTCGAATCGAGGGTATAATCGAAATAGGTATCGTTCTCCAGGTCTTCGCGGGTGCGCATAAAACCCAGGCTTATCCAGCTTTCGGCATCCTTTACCAGTTCGCCAAACAAACGCATTTCCAAACCGGTAGCATAGGCCCGGGCACGGTTCTCGCCAAAATAACGCAAACGCACATTGTCTATATCATAGGGCACCACATGCCACATATTTTTGTAATAAGCTTCGGTAGTAAGCCTGAATGGCCGGTTGCCCGATTTGAAATTATAATCCATACCGGCCACCACCTGCCAGCTTTTTTGCGCTTTCAGGTCTTTGTTCACGCTGCCATCGTAACGGCGCAGTTCGCGGTAAAAAGGAGGCTGATGGTAGATGCCCGCGGCGCCGCGGAAGATCACATCCCTGCGCCAGTGCGCGGGCTTCCAGCTAATGCCCATACGGGGCGATACCAGCAACTCGTTGTTGAGGGTATTGTAGTTGTATCGAACCCCAGCCTGCAAGGCCAGCCCCAGGCTATCGTGCACCAGGAAATTGTCCTGAATATAACCGGTCAACCGCGTAATACTAAAACCGGCCCGCGATTTTAATACCTTGTTCATCACCAGCTCATCGGGATTATGAGGCAGGTTGTAACCGGCCGAATCCTGGTATTCCCATTCATGCAGCTTGTCGCTGATGCTTTGCCTTTCTACGCTTTGCCCCCATTGCAGGTAATGCCGGCCCTTATCGAGCATGCCCTTATGCGAGGCATTCCATACCTGTATGTTAAGTTTATTGCGTGCATAGGTTTGATACAAACCTGCACCCAGCGGGTTGTTGATGAGCCCGAAATCGGGTTTGTTTTTATCGAACTCCCGTTCGCCAAACAGGTAGGCGCCGGTAATGTCCAGGCTTTCCCGCTCATCGTTCTCAAAACGGCTCACCATCCATTTCAGCCGCAGGTTATTTTGCAGTTGTTGGGTGAGCGAGAGTCCCACCATGTTAGTGCGATAGCGGTCTTCTTCCCGGCCCTCGAAATAAATATCCAGGCCCAGGTTGGCGCTGAAATAGGGTGAGAATACCGAGGAAGTAAGCTGGCTGAACTCGGGTATGAGGGTGAATTTTGTTTGGGAGATATTACCCAGCAGTTCCAACGTGTTGCGGGTATTCAACTGGTAGGTAAGCAGGGCCTGCAGATCGGCCGAGGAGGGCACATAGTTGCCCTGGGTTTCCTGGCTGCTGAGCAGGTTGCGGTTGCTGCGGTTGCGGGCGCCTACCAGGTAGGTAAAGCGGCTGTTCTTTGAAGTGCCTTCGAGGTGCAGCCCCTGTTCCAGCAAACCGATATAAGCCGAGCCGCCAAAACGCTTTGGTTTTTTGTACTGGATGTCGAGTACCGACGACATCTTATCGCCATAACGCGCCTGGAAACCGCCGTTATAAAAATTTACATTACGCGCCAGTTCGGGATTGATAAAACTAAGGCCCTCCTGCTGGCCGCTACGCACCAGGTATGGACGAAACACTTCAAAATCGTTTACATATATCAGGTTCTCGTCGTAGTTGCCGCCGCGTACCGAGTACTGGCTGGTCAACTCGTTATTGGAACCTACAAATACCTTGATGAGACTTTCTATTCCACCCGTGGGGGCCGGGATATTGATCGCGTTCTTTGGATTGATGACCACCAGGCCTGCCTCACGCCGCTGGCGCTGGTCGGTGACCACCACCGCATCCAGTTCACGGGCGCCGCGTTCCATGCGCACGGTCACATATTCTTCTTCCCCTTCATTCAACAGGAAATTGCGTTGTTCAGTTTTGTAACCGGTATAACTGAACACAATGGCAAAGGCCTTATCGGCGGGTACCTGCAGGCGAAATGTACCCGAATCGCTGGTGGCCACACCCTTTTGCCGGCCCAGTATCACTACCGATACCTGGCTCACAGGCTGTTCGTTCTCACCCACCACCCTGCCCGAAACCCAGGCAGTTTTTTTCTGTGCTTCTGCGTGAAAGGAATAACAGGCCGTAACAATAAGCAGTAGAATTCGGATTAATTTCACCCGCCGAAATTAGTTGAAATATATATCACTCTAAAACTTAAAAACGCCCGATTTATTATACCCGGAGACCCCGTTATACACAATATTTGAAAGCCTGGTGATCTGCCCTATCTTTACATCCTACCCTAAAGCCCCATTTCTATGCTTCGAACCAATTTCATATCGATCCTATGCCTTGCTCTATCCATAAGCGGTTGTTACGATGCCGGCACGCCCTCTGCCTCGGAAACTAAAAAAAAGGCAAAACCGGGCTTCGAGTTCAATGAAACCATCGTAACAGGCCGGGATACCGGTATGAAAAGCCTGTCCCGCTTTCATAAATCGAATATCGCCGATGTATTATGCCAGTATTGGCGGTCGGAAGAATTTGGTGATTATCTACCTAAGGACCTGCCGGGCGAACTGCGCTTATTCAAAGACAGTACCCTGCTTGAAAAACCGCGTGGAAAGATGCGCACAGGCCGTTGGCGTGTGGTGATGATCGGGGAAAACCCGGTGCTGGAATTGTATTACCAGGGCGCTGAAAAATACCAATACCGGATAGGGCAAATTGAATGGAACCGGTTAAAGCTGGTGGATATAAAAAGAAAGGAGCAACTGCCGATAAAACTGATATCCAATGGCGTGGTGCACCAGAATATGTACAACGATCCTTTTCATCCGGCCAATAACCAATGGCGCATAGCCCCGCCAAAGGCCGAAAACGATTCGGCCATTCATGCCAGGGTAAAACAGTGTGTACGTTTTTATGCGCTGTATTTCCGGGATAATATCAAACGCCAGGAAAAAGTGATCAACTTTGCCGGGCTGCCTGCCATATTTGAATGGTATAACCGCGGTATTGGTTTGCCCAACCGGAAAGCAATAGACGATAGCTGGGTAAATTGTTTTTATAACCGCGAACAGGCTTTAAAAGGATATGACATACTACGAAAGCTAATAGTTGACTACGAATTCACCTGGCCCGATAATGCACCTACCTGGGTACATGAAACACGATCGGTGCTGGAGCAAATGTATCATAAACTATAATCACTTCCTTAGCGCATCGCCATATCAAATGTCCGCTGTATCCAGCCCGTTGTAAATCCAACGATCACGAGGGCTATCAGCAGCAATAGAACGATGGCCCATCCTGAACCTGTTCTTCTGCGTGCAGGCTCCCTGGTGGAGGTAGTGGTATCTGCTGTATTTCCATTCCGATTCAGTTCATTATCTGTTACCACGCGGGCCTTGATCACATAACCGGCATAACGGCTGGTAAACTGGTCGGCCTCGGCCTGGTTTTGAACCATTTGTTCTGCAACAAACAACTCACCATTCCCCGAAGGTTGAAACGCCTGTACTACCACAGGAAATTCTCTTTCATTGATTACCATAGCAAAACAATTTGTTACATACATATTGCAGCAAAATAGCTGCCACCGCAGGTTGTGAGTATTTTTTTTCTCAGGAGCGGACTCCTATTTATACAGCTTTTGTTCACGGGTATAATAGGTTTTCCTGGAATTCAGGGTGGTACGTTGAATGGGCGCCCCACCGGGGCTTTTTTGCTTCTTACTATTGTGCACTGCCATGAAATCACGTAGTTCCCCACCAATGATCGCAGGGTCAATTTTACGTATTTGCTTTTGCGCATTTTTTAAAACCGTTTTGATGGAACGGGCAAGCTGTTTCACTTGTTCACCGGGTATCCTGTTGCTTTTGCTCATCGGTGCAATACGCGCATGATACAGGATCTCGTCGGTATAGGCATTGCCCAAACCGCGAATGGCATCCTGGTCGGTAAGCACCGTTTTTACCGGCCTATCAGATCCTTTTAAAAGTTTTTTCAGAAAAGAAGTATTCACCTGTTTCGATAAAGCATCGGGCACCTCGCTTGGTTCGGGATTCAGTTTAGGTGTGGCCTGCCTTTGAACGTCGGTAACCGCCAAACCGGTACCGTCATCAAATAATAATTCAAGCACGGTGTATTTGTGGTTGTTCTTTTTTTCAAACCATTCCAGTTTGCCGCGCAGCATGAGGTGCAGGCTCAACACGGTACCATCTGTACATTCAAAAAATAATTCTTTGCCCGACCGGTAAACACCTGCAATCGTTTTTTGCTGCAGTTGTTTTTGTAAAGTAGCGGCAGGTACTTTTAATTTTCTTGATTCCAGCACCCTCACCTTTTTGATGGTTTTACCTTTCAGTTTTTTGTTGAGGTTCTGGCTGAAAACCTCCAGGTCGGGTATTTCAGGCATTGCTTTTCTTTTTGGCTGTTTTGCGTTTGGCAGGTGCTTTCTTTTTACCCGGTAACTTTTTGGTATCGGGCGCCTGCTTTATATTTTCCGGATCTTTTTCCAGTTGTTTGATCAGGTTTTGCAATACCTTGATCAGGTGTTTGCGTTGTGTTTTTTCCGATACGCTCCATGTATCCTTATCGGCCCGCTTATGCGCCAGCTTGTATTTTAAACCGGTCATCGAGGTGGTATATGTATTGGCGTCCAGCTTACGCACGTTTTGATGCGCCAGTATATACCAGTGATATTCCGTTCCCACCGGCACACCCGAACCTTCGGGCGCCTTACCCTTACGGCGTTTATTAACGGCATAGCTGATGGTCCACAGGTCGGGGGTTACCTTGGTTTCCTTCCACTGTCCCTTATCGTAATACCAGTAATGGCTGCGGCCTATTTTCATGCCGGTATAGAACTGCCCCTCAAAATTCTTGAACTCGTTATAGGTTTTTGCCAGGTCTGCGTCGGCTTCTTTTTGTTGCTTCTTTTTGGTTGTAGCCATAACACACTGTTTTATGTTACAGGTACATGCAAAAAATGCCGCCCATAAGGCGGCATTTTAAAACGGGTTTTATGTAGAATATTTTGCTCAGGAAAGCGGCCACCTGATCGGCCTTCTTTCTTTAGTGCTTTGATAAATGGCGGAAAATAACTCCACGGTTTTGCGACCTTCATCGGCTGTTACCAGCGGTTTGCGGTTGGCGGCAATGGCTTTGATAAAGTCCTGGTCCTGTAAACGGATATAATATTCCACCGGGTCCTGTGCGTTGAACTCCCGGGTGTCTGATTGTTTCCATTCATTCAACAAAGCCTCTTCGCCGGGTACCGTCCACAGGTCGTTTAAAGGCGGCTCCAGTATGGTAGACTGGCCGGCAATAAACATGGCCCCGCCATCGGTTTGCACACCGGCTGTGGCGCCATTGCTGCCGTGTATATGCACCTTACCATAGATTCCGGGCTTTTGCGAATTGCTGACCACGATATTGGCCACCGCGCCATTTTTAAACCGGATGATGGCCACGGCCGTATCTTCTACTTCAATGTAAGGGTGATTAATATTCTGCCATACGCCATACAGCTCTTCCATCTCGCTGCCCATATACCACAACAACAAATCGAGCTGATGCGGCGCCTGGTTTACCAGCACACCCCCACCCTCTTCTTTCCAACGGCCCCGCCAGGGATCGCTGCTATAATATTTTTCATCGCGCCAGCCATACATTACCACCGTACCCAGCATGGGGGTACCCAGTTTACCGGCGTCAATAGCATCTTTGATACGGCGGCACGAAGGATAAAACCGTCTTTGACTTACCATGCCTACCTGCCTGCCGTTTTGAGCGGCGGCCTGCATCATGATATCGCAGTCTTCCAATGACACAGCCAGCGGTTTTTCCACCAGTACATGTGCACCGTTCTGCAGCGCGGCCAAAGCGGGCTCTCTATGGGCAGGATGCGGTGTGCAGATCACCACCACATCAATCCCTTCCTGTTTTACCATGGTGGCTACGTCGGTATAATGTTTTACGCCAAAACGGGCGGCCGTAGCGGCTGCCTTTTCTTCGCTGCGGCTTTGCACAGCCACCAGTTCGGTTTCGGGTATGTTTTGCAAAGCCTGCGCATGCACCTGCGCAATTTTACCACAGCCAATAACAGCAGATCGTAACTTTTTCATATGATTCATTTATGGGTGCAATACTACTTTCATCAATCCTTTTTCTTTGTTGTATAATCGTTGAAACCAGTCGGCGCCCTCGGCCAATGGCGCTTCGGCGCTCAATATAGCTTCCATATTCAATTTTCCCTTAGCAATCAAATCCAGTATGGCCGGGTATTCGCCATTGATGGCGCAGGAACCCTGCAAACGCAATTGCCTGGTCACCACGGCCTGCAAAGGCAGGTTAACCTGGGGCGATAAATTGCCCAGCAAGGTAAGCGTGCCGCCTTTACGCAGCAGGGTAATGGCATGTTGTATGGTGGCATTTACACCCACCACTTCAATGGCTACATCGGCGCCCCGCTGCCCGGTCCATTCCAGCAGGGTGGTGTTTAAAGCATTGTCATCGGGCGTAAAACAGGCATCGGCGCCCAGGTTTTTTGCCAGCGCCAGTTTTTCTTTTTCCAGGTCAATGGCAATGATCTTTTTACAACCCGTGATCTTTAACAACTGGATCACAAACATACCCACCATACCGGCGCCAATCACCACTACCACGTCATCGGGTGTAATGGCGCTGAGTTTGATGGCATGCAGTGCCACAGCAGCAGGCTCTACCAGGGCGGCCTGGGTAAAACTAACGCCTTCGGGTATCCGGTACAAAATATGTTGCGGCACGGTTACGTATTCGGCAAAGGCGCCGTGCTTTTTGAATTCAGGGGTAGATACACCCAGTACCATACGGCCATCGCTCAGGTTGTACATGCCCTGTTGGGTATACCAATCGTCCTGCCGGTAAATGGTGGAGTCGAAGGTAACCCGGTCGCCGGTCTGCCAGCCCTCTACCTTTTTACCGGTAGCTTCAATCACCCCGGATGCCTCATGCCCCATGATGATGGGTGGTAAACGGCGCCCGGTACTGCCATCCATACCATGTACATCGCTGCCACAAATGCCTACGGCCCGTACGCGTACCAGCACTTCGTCGTCGTTTATGTTGGGGGTGGGTACATCCTGGTATACCAGCTTCATGTATTCTTCCAGCATCAAAGCTTTCATAATTCGTTTTTTATACTGTTCCTGCTTTTACAAACAGGGGGAAATAAAAGTTTTTGGTTCCGGCCGGCCATAATTGCTCCAGCAAAGGCGCCAGCTTTTCAACCGGGTTGTATGCGTTTTGTTTGACAAAATGCTGCACACTCGACCAGGTATTCAAATAACCGGTTAACTGGTTTAAATCCCAGGTCACCTGTATCTGCATATCTTTTCCGGGTAAGGGATTATAGGGAAAGGGCACGGTGGTATAATGTGCATCTATATGTTTTCTCTCTGCATCCCAGTAAGGCCCTACCTCGTTACGGTAAAATTCGCCAATCAAATCGTTGATATTTTCATCCTCACAAACAATAAGTCCGTAGCCCCACACGGCTATTACCGCACCGGGTTTGGCCACCCGCATTACTTCTTTATGAAAGGCATCGAAATTAAACCAATGATAGGCCTGCGCCACGGTGATGCAGTCAAAAACCTGATCGTCGAACGAGGTGGCCTCAGCAGCACTTACACTGTACCTGATCTTTTCGTGTGGCATGGCCTGCTGCAACTGTTTTTCGCTGATATCGGTAGCCATTACCTGGTTGAAATAATGAGCCAGTTCAAGGGCAGCCTGCCCATTACCAGTAGCACAGTCCCAGGCGGTGTTTTTTTCTTTTACAAAGGAAACAATGTATTCAAACAGTTCGCGCGGATAACCGGGGCGGTACTGCGCATATATGGAAGCCTGTTTGCTGAAAAGGTCCTTTGCCAATTATGCAAGTTTTTTGAGTGCTGCAATGGTTGCTTTGGGATCGGGGGATTTGAACACGGTGTTACCCGCCACCAGTACATGCGCACCGGCATCGATGATGCTTTGCGCATTCTGCAGGGTTACGCCTCCATCGATCTCTATCCTGGTAGCCAGCCCCTTTTCATCGATCATGCGGCGCAGCTCTTTTATTTTCTGCAGGGTTTGAGGAATGAATTTTTGTCCGCCAAAACCCGGGTTTACACTCATGATCAGCACCAGGTCAATATCATGCAGCACATCTTTTAATAACTCCACGGGTGTATGCGGGTTCAGGGCCACACCGGCCTGCATGCCCAGTGATTTGATCTGCTCGATATTCCTGTGCAAATGAACACATGCTTCGAGATGCACGGTAAGCACATCGGCGCCTGCCTTTTTAAAGTCTTCCACATATTTTTCGGGCTCTACGATCATCAAATGCACATCGCAAACTTTTTTGGTAGTGCGCCGTATGAATTCAATGATCATGGGGCCAAAGGTGATATTGGGAACAAAACGGCCATCCATTACATCCAGGTGAAACCAGTCGGCCTCGCTTTCGTCGATCATTTTACAATCGGCTTGCAATGTCAGAAAATTGGCAGATAAAAAGGATGGCGCAATAATGGGCATGTTCGTTGTGTTGATCGATGAATGAAGATGCTATGGTGCTGCAAAAGTAAAGGCTATGGGTAATTTTTCCATCATCCATTTTTCAGCCGCCTGATGCCTTCGATGGCTTCCCCGAAATTATCGTCGATGGCCGCCGCACGCTGGTAGTTCAACAGGGCCTCTTCCTTATTGCCCAATGCCTCATATCCGCGGGCCAGCCAGTAATAGGCATCGGGGTTGCGGTTGGCCACCGTAACCGCCAAGGTAAACACCTGTACGGCCGAGTCGATCTTTTTTTGTTCGTACAGCAGGATGCCTTTTTCGATGTAGGCATCGGCATATTTCCAGTCGCGCCGTATACATTCATTAAAAAGCTCGCGGGCCTTATCGTATTGTTTGATATCGGAATAATATCTTCCTTTCAGGTAGAGTATGTCGTTTGAAGCAGCGGTGGTGTCTTTTGCCAGCAGTTGATCGCAGATCTCCAGGGCGCGCGGGTTTTGGGTAGCGGCATAAACGCTGGCCAGGGCCAGTCCATTGTAGTTGATGGGCTGCAGGGCAAATGATTTCTCAAGGGCCTCTATGGCAGCGCCGGTATCTTTCATTTTTACCAGCATCAATCCTTTTTCGTACCAGGCTTCAAAATTCATCGAATCCTGTTGCACCCATTCATCCATTTCCTGTTTGGCTTTTTGGCTCTCCCCTGTTTGATCGTAGATCTCGGCCAGGCGCCGGTGCAGATCGCCATAGTCGGGCCATTTCGATTTACAGGCTATCAGCAGATCGATGGCCTGCTGCGGTTTGTTGACCAGCATCAGGTTCGACACATAATGCATGGCTACAGGCGGAACAGGTTGAAGCTCCCATAACTTTTCATAGTCTGCCGTAGCCAGTTCATGCAGGTCGTTTTGCGAAAGCAATACGGCCCGTTGCATGTACAGCTCCGGTTTATCGGGAAACTGCTGAATGCTGTCGGTAAGCACTTTGAAAGGTGGTTGCTGCAGTATCTTACCCGGATCTTCCTTATCACTGCTTTTACAACCCAACAGCAAAACAATGACATACAACCCGTACAAAAACAAGGACTTCTTCATCAATATAAATAAGTTTTGAGGGCCCCGCGGCGCCCTTCCTTATGACAATATTCTGACATGTATGCTATTTAACAAAATTATCTTCATTTAAATAACGTTAATACCGGTCACATATGAAAAAATGGATGCTGTTTTCTTTAATAAGCAGTTGTATGGCATTGGCAAAGGCACAAACAGCCGATACGCTGGTTTATCCCGAAGAAAGCCATTTTAAAAATATAAGGCAACTTACTTTCGGTGGCGACAATGCGGAGGCCTATTTCAGTTACGATGGGCAATGGCTGGTATTTCAACGTACCAGCGCCAAAGATGGTTTGGCCTGCGACCAGATCTTTGTTGGGAAAATACCCGCGCCGGGCCGGCCTTTTGAATACAAAATGGTGAGCACCGGAAAAGGCCGCACCACCTGCGGATTTTTTACCAAAGACGGTAAACATGTCATTTATGCATCTATGCACCTGGGTGGCGATAGTTGTCCGCCGGTGCCCGACCGCAGTAAATATGGCAACCGTTATATCTGGCCGCTGTACGGCAGCTACGATATATTTATGGCCGACCTCAACGGTAACATCGTAAAACAGCTTACCCATAGCAAGGGCTATGATGCAGAGGCGACGCTTAGCCCCGATGGCAAAAAAATGGTGTATACCAGCGTGAAGGATGGCGATTTGGAATTGTACATCATGGACCTGGCATCTGGCCAGGAAAAACGTATCACTCATACACCGGGTTATGATGGCGGGGCCTGGTTCAGTCCGGATGGGAAAAAGATCATCTGGCGGGCTTCACGCCCTCAAACGCCGGAAGAATTAAAGGAATACAGGGAGCTACTGGCCGACAACCTGGTGGCGCCCACACGCATGGAGGTGTTTGTGGCGGATGCCGATGGCAGTAATGTAAGGCAGGTGACGAAATTGGGCCAGGCCAACTGGGCGCCGGCATTTATGCCGGATAGCAGGCGTATTATTTTTGCGTCGAATCATGAGTATAAAAGGGGTTTTCCTTTTAATTTATATACCGTGCAGGAAGATGGGTCGGGGTTGACGAAGATCAGCAGGGACAAGGGTTTTGATGCGTTTCCGATGTTTAGTTATGATGGGAGAAGGCTGGTATTTTGTAGTAACAGGAATAATGGGGGGACAAGGGATACGAATATTTTTATTGCAGATTGGGCAGATAACCCCTAAGCGACATTATATTTTGATATTCAACCCTTCACCCATAGCTTTGCCTCCAAATATTTGCTTATGGCTACCGGTATGCTCCACCTTCACAACATTCTTCGCTGGGTTATTTTAATTTTATTGCTTGCCTCGGTCATCAAAAGCTTTACAGGCTGGCAATCGAAAAAAGCACTCACTAATGGTGATAAAAAACTCTGGTTGATCACCATGGTGTTTGTGAATATTACTTTCGTGGTTGGTTTGTACCTGTTGTTGTTTGGCCGCTTTGGCATGTTCACCACTACGCTGCCCGAAGGCACCAGCGTTATGAAAGACAGCTTCTACCGTTTCTTCTGGGTAGAACACCCCCTCCTAAACATCATCGCCGTTGCGCTTATCTCCATCGGCAGAGGCCAGGCCAAAAAAGCCATCCCCGATACCACCAAATACAAAAAAGCATTTTGGTTCTTTTTTATAGCGCTGATCGTATTATTGATAAGCATTCCCTGGCCGGGTCGTGAAATAGGCCGTCCCTTGTTCCCTGGCATGTAATTCATTTTTATAGAAGCCCCACCACACGAGCTCGTTTATGCATACCGGTTGGTATGCGTAAACGGGTTCCTTATTTTTACGCTGTCCGGTATCGTAATTCTACCAGTATGCTTCCGGATAGTTGGTATGCCCATAACCCATATATTTGTTCCCCGGCAAAGCGTAGCAAAGGCATCTGTTTTCCCATTAAAGAAGGTGATCATGTAATGTATCTGACGAATTTCGGCAGGCTTTTTGAATTTCAAATAAAAATGTAAACGTTCCCATGACAATTAATCCCTTATTTGTAGCGGCCAAAGCAGTTTGGGTATCTTTTTTTCTCCTCTCATTTACAGTGCTCTATGCACAAAACCAAACCATGCACGCCGTGTTAGCGGGCAGTGAATACACACCCAATACCGAATCAGGCGGAATGGAAAGAAAAGATCATGTTTATTATTTCCGCCCCGATGCATCTTTTTGCAGCGAACTGGATAAGGCCGACTGGCAGAAAAAAGTTACCGGCACCTACTCCATCGATGGTAACCGGTTAAAAATGAAATGGATGAGCGATGGGGCAGAAAAAGTGATCCTCCTCGGTGTTACCGGCACTACCGGGCAAATGGGCGCTGCCACCTTTATAAAAATGGAGGTAGCCGGCAAAGTACCACCGGGTTTGTACAAATATACCCGCTCCAGCGGACGCCAGGAGGAACTTTACTTCGACCCTTCGGGCCGTTTTGGACGTTTGCGTTTCACACAAGGCACGCCCGCTTCATCAAAAGGCAAAAAAAGCAAACCGTATAATGGCGATGGATTTTACACGCTTGCACAAAGTGTGCTGACCCTGCAATACGACAATGGCCGTACCTCCACACAGAGTTTTTTTGTAAGCGAGGATAAGATCACCATAGCCGTAATAGACGGCAGGATATTTTACCGCGAAGAAGAGAACAATGTAGCCCAACAGGCGCCTGATACACCCTCAACAGCCAGTACCGAAACAGCCAATGCAGAAACCGAACCGGGACCGGCAGCAGATCCTTCCACCGCCATGATCATTTTACAAAGCGCCAACAGGGCACATGGCGGTGCCTTCCTGGATAATATCAATACCATGAAGGCGGTGATGAACACGAATAACCTGACCATTACCATGCAGGCCGATTTTCAGCAACACTTCCTGCGTATGGAATCGGCGGTGAACAACAACACCATCCTGGTAGAACAGCTCGAAGGCAGCACCGGCTGGAGTTACGATGGCAGTGGATATACATCCTTATCGCCGCAACGCATTCGCGAAATGCAGCATACCCTGTATTGTGGCCAGTTAGGGCTTCGTTCAGATGTACTGGCCAAATCGACGGCCACCCTGCAAAAACAACAGTCAGGTCTTTCTTCGGTAATGGTTCAAATAGATAACCTGCGCGCCGGATACATCATCAACAACCAGAACAACCACCTGGAAGCATTGATCCTGGCGGGCGACAATAACGCCACTTCCAGCATCACCTATTCCGACTATAAAAAGGTAGATAATATACTGCTGCCTTTTACCGAAACCATTCAGTCGGGCAACCATACACAAAAGATCGTATACGACAAGTATACCATCAATCCTAAATTAAGCAAAGAAGACTGGGCCAAACCATAAACGGTACCAGCCTACACTATAAACCGGCAACCTGCAACAGCAGCCTGCCGGTTTTCTTTTTACTACCGTTCGATCGCCCTAAATTTGACGCCAGATTAAAACACTATGATCACCTATAACACCAAAGACTGGTTCACATTTATTTTTCGATTTCACAAGGCCGACACCTTGCGCAAACTGACGCCCATGATCATTGCCATTGCCATTTACACGGGGTTGGTGGCCTACCTGGAACTGGAGTATTTAAACTGGTCGAAAAACGATCACGTGAAAAACCTTACCAGCATGCATACCTTGCTGAGTTTTGTGATTTCCATGCTGCTTGTATTTCGTACCAATACCGCCTACGACCGCTGGTGGGAAGGCCGCAAGTTGTGGGGCATGCTGGTAAACAACAGCCGTAACCTGGCCATCAAGCTGCACGCCATGCTGAGACCGGAGGAAGAACAACACCGCGCGTTTTTTCGTAAGATCATTCCCATGTATGCCTCTGTTTTATCGCATCACCTGCGGCTGGAGATCACCCGGCTGGCGCTGGACGAACATGAGCATCCCGAATTAAAACACCTGGATAAAAACAAACACGTGCCCAACCAGGTGGCTGCATTGATGATACAGCGTGTGAACAGGTTGTACGAAGAAGGCACCATCAAAGGCGATCAGCTGATCGTTCTGAATGCCGAGTTGCAGTCGTTTACCGATATCATGGGCGCCTGCGAACGCATCAAGAATACACCCATCCCCTTTTCATACAGTGTGTTCCTGAAAAAATTCATTTTCTTCTACGTGATGACCCTGCCGCTGAGCTTTGTGATCATCATGGGTTATATTGCCATACCCGTGGTAGCCTTTATTTTTTATGTATTGGCCAGCCTTGAACTGGTGGCCGAAGAAATTGAAGACCCTTTTGGCGGCGATGCCAACGATCTGCCCACCGATATCATAGCACAGAATATCAAAAAACACGTGGCGGAAATTTTGTAAATTTTGAGTAAACTTGTTTAATGGCACACATCCTTGTTCTTTTTGCACATCCTGCGTTTGAAAAATCCAGGATACATGCCCGTTTGATCAACCACATCAAACATGTACAAGGTGTTACCTTTCACGATCTGTATGAATCTTATCCCGATTTTGATATCAATATAAAAAGGGAGCAGTATTTACTCACCCTGCACGACATCATCATCTGGCAGCATCCCTTTTACTGGTACAGTGCACCTGCCCTTATTAAACAATGGCAGGACCTGGTGCTGGAGCATGGCTGGGCCTATGGCGCCAAAGGAAAGGCGCTCACCGGTAAAAAAGTATTCAATGTGATATCTACCGGCGGTACCCAGGCGGCTTATACCAAAACCGGCCGCAACCGTTTTACCATTAAAGAATTGCTGGCGCCTTTCGATCAAACGGCCCACCTCTGCAACATGACCTATTTACCGCCCTTTGTGGTGCAGGGCACCCATAAACTGCACACGGCCGATATTGAACTGCACGGCCTGCAGTACGCACAATTGCTCACCGCACTGGCCCACGACCGTATTACCGAAGATGAATGGAAAAATGTGAAGTACCTGAACGAACTGGTTCCCATTCCACAACCTATTCAGTCCTGATATTATGGATCAACAATCGTTTTTATTCCAGGCCATGGTTTACCTGGCCGCCGCCGTCGTGATGGTTCCCCTGGCCAAAAAACTGGGGCTTGGTTCGGTGTTGGGTTACCTGCTGGCAGGCGTGGTGATAGGCCCTGCGGTAACGGGGTTTATCGGCAACGAAGGGGAGGATATAATGCACTTTGCCGAGTTTGGCGTGGTGATGATGTTGTTTATCATCGGGCTTGAACTGGAGCCAAAACGCCTTTGGAAACTGCGCAAATCCATTGCCGGTTTGGGCAGCCTGCAGGTACTGGCAACCGGTATTGCCGTTGCCGGGTTGGCCATGGCTTTTGGGCTGCCCTGGAAACAGGCATTGGCACTGGGCATGATCATGTCGCTTTCTTCTACCGCCATCGTTTTACAAACGCTGAACGAAAAAGGATTGATGAATACCGCAGCCGGACAAAGTTCATTTTCCGTGCTGCTGTTCCAGGATGTTGCCGTGATACCCATGCTGGCGCTTTTTCCTTTGCTGGTTAATTTGCCCGATACCACGGTGGCAGCAACCGATCATGTGCGTACCACCTGGGTAGACCATTTATCGGGTTGGGGAAAAACACTGGTGGTGCTGGTGACTGTAGTTGTGATCGTACTGGCCGGCCGTTTCCTGGTGCGCCCCCTGTTCAGGATCATTGCCGCCACCAAACTGCGTGAAATATTTACCGCCACCGCCCTCTTGCTGGTGATTGGTATTGCCGTGCTGATGATGCAGGTAGGTTTAAGCCCCGCGCTGGGCACCTTTCTGGCCGGTGTGGTGCTGGCAGATAGTGAATACCGGCACGAACTGGAAAGTGATATAGAACCGTTTAAAGGGTTGCTGCTGGGTTTATTTTTTATTGCGGTAGGCGCTTCCATCGATTTTCAACTGATACTCAAAGAGCCGGGGATCATTGCCGGTGCCGTGTTGCTGGTGATGGCCATTAAAGGCATCGTGCTGTTCGCATTGGGAAAGGTATTTGGCCTGAATCGCGAACAAAACCTGCAGTTTGCCGTATCGCTTTGCCAGGTGGGCGAATTTGCGTTTGTGCTGCTTTCGTTTTCATTGGAGGAAAATATTCTGCCCGCATCGGTAACCGACCGGCTGGTGGCCGTGGTGGCCATCAGCATGGCGCTTACACCATTGATCATGCTTATTAACGACCGGCTGGTATTACCATTTGCAGGCAGGCGTGTGCGCCAACAGGTAAACGAGCGCGAAGCCGATGCCATTGAAGAAAGAAACCCGGTGATCGTAGCGGGCTTTGGTCATTTTGGAAATACCATTGGCCGTTTTTTACGCGCCAATAACGTAAAGGCCACTTACCTGGATAATGATACCGACCGCGTGGAGCTGTTGCGCAAAATGGGTTTTAAAATTTATTACGGCGATGCTTCCCGCTATGACCTGCTGCAGGCAGCAGGCGCCGAACATGCCAAGGTGATCGTGATTGCCATCGATTCGCCGGAGAAAAGACTGGAGATGATCGAGACCATCAAAAAACATTTCTCGCATTTGCATATGTTCGTCCGCGCCCGCAACCGTTACGATGCCTACGACCTCATGAATGCCGGTATGCTGCACGTGTACCGCGAAACGATAGACACGTCGCTGCGCCTGGGACAGGATGTGCTCACTTTTTTAGGTTACCGGGCTTACAAGGTGCATCGCGCCGCGCAAACATTTTTAAAATACGATGAACGGGTGTTGAAAGAACTGGCCGCTATCAGGGATGATGACGAATACATTATCGCCAGCCGCTCGCATATGGAAGAACTGGACCGCCTGTTGCAGGCCGATCAACAAAAACAATTCACCGAGCTCGAAAGCGGCTGGGGCGAAGAAGGATTGATAGCCGAGGCGAATAAACCGGCGGAGTAGTGGCATAAAAATTTTAGCCACGTACCAATGGCTTTTTTCTATGCAATTTTATTTTGCCTGCTCTGTATTCAACCTGTAATGGGCCAGTCCAGCGGCGCCCATCGCCCGTCGCTGTCCGTTATTGCCTATTACTCCGGCAACGCCACAGATATTGACAAATACGACATCAAAAAACTAACCCACATCATTTACAGTTTTGCCTTGTTGAAAGGCAATCAACTGCATGTAAGCCCTGCAGCGGGCGCCATTCTCAAAAAACTGGTATCGCTTAAAAAAAAGAACCCTCAACTAAAAGTGCTGCTGGCCTTTGGCGGATGGGGCGGCTGTAAACCCTGCTCTGAATTGTTTGCCGCAGACTCTCACCGGAAAGCATTTGCCCAATCAGTATCACAGGTATTGAAACAATATCAACTGGATGGTATCGATATCGATTGGGAGTATCCGGCCATACAGGGCCCCATTGGTCATCCTTTTGCCCCATCAGACAAACGCCATTTTACTGAACTCATCAAGGCCGTACGCGCCGAATTGGGCAACACAAAAGAGATCAGCCTGGCCACAGGCGCCTTTACCGAATACTTACAACAATCGCTCGACTGGCAGGCCGTAGCGCCATTGGTGAACCGCCTGCACCTGATGACCTACGACCTGGTGAACCGCAACAGTCCTGTCACCGGCCATCATGCCGCATTGTATTCCACCAGCCGGCAAAAAGAATCGGCCGATAATGCCGTGCGCTACCTGGACTCGCTGGGCATTCCACGTAATAAGATCGTGATTGGTGTGGCCTGTTATGCGCGGGTATTTGGGCAGGCCGATAGTGTGAACAATGGATTGTACCAGCCCTGTCAATTTCAAAAATTCACGGTGTATAAGGCTTTTCCAAAGGCTTTCTCCGGCTACCAGTGTTTTTGGGACGATGAGGCCAAAGCGCCCTTTTGTTACAACTCAGCAAAAAAACTGTTTGCCACCTTCGACGATAAACGATCGGTGCGGCTAAAAACCCAGTATGCTATAAACAAGGGGTTAAATGGTATTATGTTTTGGGAATTGCGGCAGGATCTTACCAGCAATGGTTTGCTGCATACGATTGATAGCACTATCCATCAATAGCCCGGAACAATTTTTCCAGTTGGGGGTTAGCCGTTTTTATTTCCGGGAACAGGGCTACCTGTTGTTTAATGTTTCCAATACGCGCATCGAATACAGGATGTGTGCTCAGCAGGGCGGGTACATCGGGTCCCTTGCTTTCCTGTTGCAGCATTTGCATCAATTGCAGCATGCCCTGTGTATTGATCTTACTTTTAAACATCAGTTGCAACCCCCTGTTATCGGCCTCGGTTTCCAGCGAGCGGGAGTATTCCAGCCCCTTCAATTCATCGGCATGGTTGATGGCCACGGTGAGCATACCCGAATCGCCGCCAAACAAAAACATCAGGAAACTTTTTCGTGCCAGGCTGCGAAACACATTCCTGAGTGAATGGCGTAATGCCACATGCGAGCTTTCATGCGCCAGCAATGCTGCCAGTTCTTCGGGCGTTTTCATTTTTTGAAGAATGGCATCGTATACCACGATATGTCCGCCGGGTATGGCAAAGGCATTCATTTCAGGAGCCTTTACAACGGTGATCTGTATGGGATAATCTACTTTAAATTGTAATTGTTTATAAAACTCATTTAATAATGCCGTTTTATGTTCATCGGTTGTAAAACCAGGTGTCATGGATTGGTACATTTGTTCGCCCAGGTTGATCTCGTCTTCTTTTGAAAAACTCATGGCCGCCTTTTCGCCCAGCCAGGGAAATAGCCACAGGTAGGCGGCCAAAAACAGGGTTAACAATATACCACCTGCCAGCGCCAGTTTGGCGCCTGCACTGCTGAACAGCTGTTTACGGCCAACATGTTTTTGTATGGCCTGTAACAGGGCTTCGTCTCTTATTACCAGTTTTTCATTTTTGTACTGCAGTTCCGCGCTCATGGCCTGCTGGTTGATGCCGGTAATATCTTTCACCAACCAGTGTACATCTTGTTGCTGGTTGGCTTCATCGATATATCGTATGCTAATGGTAACCGCAGAAACAAAAATGGTGGCCTGGTAAAAACGGCCGGTAGCAGTATGGTAGGTGGCGGAGTATGTAGTATTCATCAGGTGCAAAATTAATTTTTCTCATTGTACTGCACCGTATACCTGCCCGGTTTGATGGGAGCATTTACATGCTGCGCCCACACCTTGGTAAAACAGGCGCCGTAATAAAAAATAAAAGAACTGTAAAACACAAACAGCAGCATCAGCACCATCGAGGTAGAGGCGCCATAAATGGTTTGCATATTGCTGTAAGAAAGCAGTACACCCAATATCAGTTTGCCGCAGGTAAATAAAAGCGCCGTAAAAAAACCGCCGGTAAAGGCCACCTTCCATCGTGGGCGCCCATCGGGTAAAAAGCGAAACAACACAGCAAACCAGGTGGTCACCACGGCAATCGATACCGCCTGGTTAAGGATCACATCCAGCACCCCATGACCGCGCCGCCATACTTCCTGCAGGTATTCCTTCAACACCGCCATCGATGCCTCTGCCAGCATCACCACCGTAAACAGGAAACCGGCCAGCAATATCACCACAAAACTCCGCACCCGCAATTTGAGCGCAAACAGCACACCGGGTTTATCGATGATCCTGATATCCCATAACTGGTTCAGCGAATCTTTGATCACCTTAAACAAAGTGGTGGCCACAAAGATCAAAAACAAAAAACCGGCGGTAGCTATATACCAACTGGTGGCCAGGTGCCGCACATTACGCAGGGTTTTGCGCAGGTCCTGCACGGTACCCGCGCCAATAATATCCGACAGGTGTTCCAGCATATGCAAACCCACCGTACGGCGGGAGAACACCATACCCAATACCTGTATTAAAATGATGAGGATGGCCGGCAATGCAAAAGAGGTAAAAAAAGCCGTAGCCGCAGCCAGCCGCAGGGGATCGTTGCGCTGCAATTCCTGGAATGCCTTTTGTAACAGCCTGAACAGCTTTGTCATGCCGGTTGAATGCTTTTGAGGGTCAATTTACAACCCCGTACGGAAGCCCGGTGCAAATTTTTTATATTTGTCGTGCAAATTACCACTATGAAACTGATTCCTGTTGTAGCCATACTCATATCCCTTGCAGCGTGTTCCGGCCCCAAAAAAGTGACCATTGCTCCCACACCCACTAACGAAACGGCCGCCCGTCTATTGCCACCGCTGCCCACTTCCCAGATATATATCCCTATTAAGATTTATATGAAGCCGCTGCTGGCCATGATGGACAACTCCACCGCTAAAGAATTCACCAATACCAAATGGCCCAACTACGATCAAACCAGTTGCGATTTCCGCTATAAATACCGTTTTGTGCGTTCGCCGTTTTCATTCAGCTGCGTGAACAATAAAGTAACGATTGGTTTTCGCGGCAACTACCAGATTGCCGGCAGCCGCACGGTATGCGCCTTTGATAAACAGGTATCGCCCTGGGTAAGCGGTAGCTGTGGTTTTGGCAGCGAATCGTTGCGCCGGGTAGATCTCAACATCAGTTCACAACTTACCCTGCTGCCCAACCATCAAATCATCACCAACACCAAACTGGATAAGCTGCACCCGCTGGACAAATGCCAGGTGACCCTGATGCAAAACGACATGACCACCGAGATCATGGACAGCATTCGCGCATCGGTGGAAAGTTATTGCCATACTTTCGACCAGTTTGTACAGGACCTCAACAACAATCCGCTGTTGAATCAATGGCGCAGCGGTGGCAGCCGGGTGATGCCCATCAGTACCTATGGGTTCCTGAACCTGAACCCAACAGGATTGCGGGTAAGCAATTTCAACGTGTATAAAGACACCCTGTATTTTTCGATAGGTTACCAGGGCCGGCCGTCGTTTTCGTCAGACAGCCAGCGGCTGGTGACCAATGCGCCCCTGCCTCCAATCAACGGCTCCAATTATACCACAGGCATCAATACCTACCTGGATGCCGTGTATGAATACAAGTTCTTTAACAAACTGCTGAACGACAGCCTGGCCAATAAACCTTTCGAGGTAGAAGGCCGCACCTTTGTGATCAAGGACGTGAACATCAGCGGCACCAATGAAGGCAAGATCCGGGTGGACGTGGCTTTTACCGGCAACCGCAAAGGCGTATTGCACCTGAGCGGTACCCCTGTGCTGGACAGCGCCAAACAGGTATTGACCATGCCCGATGTGAGCTTTGCCCTTGACACCAGGGATATGATGGTGAATATCGCCAAGGCCCTGTTCAGGAAAAAGATCATGAAACAGTTGCAAAACCAGTCGGTATTTGATATTGCGGCGCTGATCGAAAGGAACAAAAAGCTGATAGAAGCCCGTCTGAATCAAACCGTTACGCCGTGGATGAGCACCACCGGCAGCCTGCAGGAGCTGAAAGTACTGGGCATTCTGCCGCAAAAGGATTATATTCAATTACAATTATACATCAGGGGCCACCTGATGCTGACCGGCCAACCAACAGATAAAATATTGAATATTGAATATTAAATATTGAATATTAAAGTGTTATCTACTTCAACATTCAATATTTAATATTCAATATTCATTATTTTCATACTCCGGCAACCTCATGTATTACGTCTCCGTATCAGTAGGCGAGTTATAATGTAATACCTTTTAGCAAAGTAAATTTCTGCAAACCAACCAATACCCTTGCTAGATAACTCGAACATTTCCGCCTTATTGAACGGCTGCCGCAAAAACGAACGGAACAGCCAAAAGGAGCTGTACAACCTTCTCCGTGGCTTTGCTATGAAGATATGTTACCGGTACACCAATGCCATGGAGGAATGCGAGGAGATCGTAAATGAAGGTTTTGTAAAATTGTTCAAAAATATCGGGCAGTTCGACGAAACCAGGCAGGAAGACACCCTGTTGTCGCTGAAAGGTTGGTTCAAGCGCATATTGATCAATACCTGTATAGATCATTACCGGAAAAATAATTCGTCTGTGAATGGCCATGTGTTGAATCATGAATCGGAATCGATACCCGACCATGCGGAAACCGGCATCGATAAATTGTCGTATAAGGAGATCATTGAAGCCATACGCCTCCTGTCGCCGGCTTATCGTGCCGTATTCAATTTATTCGTGATTGAAGGTATGAGCCATGAAGAAATTTCGCAAACACTGGGCATTTCAGTGGGTGCGTCAAAATCCAACCTGTCGAAAGCCAGGGACAACCTTAGAAAACTTTTGATGACCAAAAACCATTTTAATGCGTATGCATCCCCTCCACGATAAAGACCTTGACCGTTTGAGTCGCAATGCTGCCGAGCATTACGAGATGGACTTTGGTCCATCAGGTTGGGAACGTCTTGAAAAACGGCTCGACCAGGAGCTGCCGCAGAAAAAAAGGCGGCGTTTCCTGTTCTGGTTGTTCTTTATTGCCATTACCACAGGCGGCGCATTAACGGGTTTGCTGATCAACAGCCAGCCGGTGGTGCCGTTGGCATCGAACCGTATCGAGGCTATGCCTGAAAAGGTGAACACCTCAACCGCCAGAAACGACAATACCGTACGTATGGCTACACCTGAAGCTACGAAGGAAAAACCTGGTTTAACCGAGGTTAATAAGAAACCGGCCATTGTTAACCATACTACTGAAACACCCGACCTGGTTAAACCAGTACGGGCCAACTCAACCAATACCGTAAAAAAACCGGTAACCCGCAGTTCTTCGCCAGTGGAAGAAAATGATGATGTAACGTCTACGGAAACGCAACCTGAAACAACCGGAACAGCCGTTGCTACAAACAAACCCCAAACAAACGTACCCGCCACCACCAACACAAAAACCGAAAACAAACCACCAATACCCGATTCCACAGTTGCTGAAAAACAGCCCCCCATACCGCATACTTACAAACAGCCATTGGAAATAGGCCTCGTGGCCGGTCCCGATGTAAGCATGGTATCCTTTGGCCCCTTGTACAAAGCGGGTTACAACTTCGGCATCACCGTAGGCTACCGTTTCAACAACCGCTGGTCGGTAAACACCGGCGCCATTTACACCCGGAAATACTACCAGGCCGATAGCAATACCTTTACAGCACCCAAACACACCTACATAGCTTATGTAGACCTGGACGTACTGAAAGGCTATTGCGCCATGTGGGACATCCCCGTCAATGTTCGATACGATTTTTCATTTAACGATAAACGCCGCTTTTTTGCCAGCGCCGGCGCCTCTACCTATCTCATGAAACACCAGAGCTACGATTACTGGTACTGGCAGCGTGGCACCGGCAACTATAAAGACAGCGCCTGGGGCAGCAACAATAGCAAACAGTATGTTTTTTCGGTACTGAACCTGTCGCTGGGTTATGAAAAAAAGATCAGCAAACATTTTTCCATTCAGGCAGAACCCTATTTAAAAATACCGCTGCAGGGATTGGGTTATGGCGATATGAAGATCGGCAGCTATGGCATGTTCTTCTCCCTGAAATACCGGCCCGTATTCAAGGCGAAATGATCAGCGGGCATCGAACCACAATGGCTTGGTATCGTTCCAGTTGCCATTGTAATTGATAAACAGCTCCTCGCCCGCTTTGATGGGCCGCACGGTGGTGATCGTCATCAGTTCGCTGGCATAATCCATTTCATACTCGCAATTGCTTTTATACGAATGGTTGTACATGGGTATATAACCCAGGGCCATGCAGCATTGCTTTTTTTTCTCCCCCCATTCAAAAATATAGTCGTGCAAACGGGTTTGATCGAGCAGCAGCCGGTCTTTTTGATCCATGACGATCACTGGTGAAATTTCTATGACAGTGCGGGATTTGATTTTTTCCGATGTAAATACGCCGCGCCCCATACTGGTGGGCGCAATGTACAGGCAAGGTAAGATCATGGCTGCAATTTAGGGGTTTGGATGATTATAGCGCAGCCTTCATACCCCTTTGCAGCAGGATGACCTTTTACGGCCGAAACGGGCTAAATTTGGCCCATGACAACGGAAATTGAAAACCTCCGGGAGCAATTCCTTGAGCTCGTCAGCCGTGAAGAGGTGTTGCCCATACGGGAATTCCTGAATGATCAGAATATCAGCGAGGTAGCTGAACTCATCAATGAACTGCCGGAATTTGCCAGCCAGATCATTGGCAATATGAGCATTCACCGGGCAGCCAGCGTATTCAAGATCCTGGACCTGCCGGCGCAGAAAGACATATTCCAGGAACTGACCCCGTTCAAGGCAGCCGAGCTGTTGAACGAGTTGCCGGCGGATGACCGTACGGCCTTCCTGGAAGAGCTGCCCAGCGAAGTGGTGAAGGAGCTGATCAAATTGCTGGACCCCGAAGAAAGAAGGGTGACCCTTTCGCTGCTGGGTTATCCCGAAAGCAGCGTGGGCAGGTTGATGACGCCGGATTATATTGCCGTGCAGGTAGACTGGACCATGCAGGAGGTGCTGGACCATATTCGTGAGGTAGGCAAGGACAGTGAAACCATCGACGTGATTTATGTGGTGAACGACCGCGGCGAATTTGTGGATGATATGCGGATACGCGAAATATTGCTCACCCATCCGCAAAAAATGGTAGAAGACATTATCGATAACCGTTATATCACCCTCAATGTAAACGACGACCAGGAAGTGGCCAACCAGATCTTTAAAATGAACAACCGGGTGGCCCTGCCGGTAGTGGATGATAAAAACATTTTGCTGGGTATTGTCACTATCGACGACGTGTTGTGGGTGGCCAACGAAGAGTTCAGCGAAGACATTCAAAAGATCGGTGGTACCGAGGCATTGGACGAACCCTACCTGGAGATGCCTTTGATGCGGCTGTTTAAAAAACGGGTGGTTTGGCTCATCGTATTGTTCCTGGGTGAAATGTTAACGGCCACCGCCATGGGGTATTTTGAAGATGAAATTCAAAAGGCCGTGGTGCTGGCCCTTTTTGTACCGCTGATCATATCCAGTGGCGGCAACAGCGGTTCGCAGGCGAGTACGCTTATCATACAGGCCATGGCCGTTGGCGAGATCCATATCAGGGACTGGTGGCGGGTGATGCAGCGTGAAATTGCATCGGGGCTGATGCTGGGCGCCATATTGGGACTGATTGGCTTTTTACGCGTGATATTCTGGAATATGATCTTTCATACCTATGGCGATCACACGATGATGATAGGCGCCAGCGTGGGATTTTCGTTGATCGGTGTGGTGCTGTGGGGAACGATAGCGGGCTCTATGCTGCCCATCATTCTTAAAAAGCTGGGCGCCGACCCGGCCACCTCATCGGCGCCATTTGTAGCAACGCTGGTGGATGTAACCGGATTGGTGATCTATTTTTCGGTGGCCTACATGTTTTTGAAGGGGATATTGCTGTAAAAACTTGCTAACTTAACCACATGAGAATACCCGTTTGCCTTAGTTTACTGCTGCTGGCCCAGCTATCCTATAGCCAACTACAAACCCTCACAGTAGAAAAGATCATGCGCGACCCGAAATGGATAGGCGCCTCCCCTTCCAATCCATTTTGGACAGCCGACGGCAAATACCTGTTGTTCAACTGGAATCCGGAAAAAGCAGACAGTGATTCGGTATATTATATCACACCTGCAACGCACACACCGCAAAAAACCAGCTATGCCTTCCGGCAGGCGGCCATAGCCAATGACCAGGTGCATTACAATTCAAACCGCAGCCAGTATGTTTATATCCACGAAGGCGATATTTATTGGGTACAGGTAAAAACAGGCGCCCGGCAAAGGATCACCCACACCACCGAAACAGAAAGCGACCCGCAATTTTCATTCAGGGATAAAAAAATTGTGTACACCAGGGATCAAAATTTGTATGCCTGGGATATACAGACCGGCTTAACCACCCAGCTGACCAACTTCCAGTCCATAGCAGCACCGATAGCCGGTAACAATACACCCAAATCGTCCCGCACCGGCAACAACAACCAGGAAAAATGGCTGCAGCAGGAAGCGCTGGAAACATCGGATGTACTGCGCCGCCGTAAGAAAAAGAAAGACCTGGCCGACTCCATGCTCAAACAATTCATCAAAGAAAAAACACTGCGTGTTATTTCTATCGAAGGAAAAAACCTCTCGCAATTGACCATCAGTTTCGATGGCCGTTTTATTGCCTACCGGTTAAGCACTACGGCTACCGGCAACAAAACCGCCATCGTACCCAACTATGTTACCGAAACCGGCTTTACCGAAGACATCAGTACGCGCACCAAGGTGGGCGCCGCCCAAAATAAACAGGAGTTGTTTGTATTCGACACGCTAAAAGATACCGTGTGGCAGGTAAAAACCGACTCTATCCCCGGCATTCGCGATTTGCCCGATTATTTAAAAGACTATCCATCGGTATATAAGGAACGCTCCAAACAACCGCCCCTCCGGCTTGTAAACTTTATACGCACCAGTTGGTCGCCGGGCAATAACAACGCCGTATTGGAACTGCGCGCCCAGGATAATAAAGACCGCTGGCTGCTATTGCTGCAACCCGAAACCGGTACACTCACCCTGCTCGACAGGCAGCGGGATGAAGCCTGGGTGGGCGGTCCGGGTATCAGCGGTTTTGGCGGCAACAATACCGGCTGGATCGATGATCATACTTTCTGGTTCCGGTCTGAAGCTACCGGCTATTCCCATTTGTACACCATCAACACGGCCACCAAAGAGAAAAAAGCCCTCACCAGCGGTAATTACGAAGTCATAAACACAGAGCTGTCTACCAGCAAAAAATATTTTTACATCACCACCAACGAAGTGCATCCCGGCGAACAGCATTTGTACCGCTTACCCGTGCATGGCGGCAAAGCCGAACGCCTCACCACACAAACCGGCGCCCACCAGGCCACCATTTCGCCCGATGAAAAATGGATCGCCATTTTATATTCCTATGCCAACAAACCCTGGGAACTGTACCTGCAGCCCAACACATCTGCCAAACCAGCCAAACCCATACAGGTCACCCGCCTGGGACAAAGCGAAGAATTCCGATCTTATCCCTGGCGCGATCCCGAACTGATCACTTTTACCGCCCGCGACAGCGCGAAGGTATATGCCCGCCTGTACCGCCCCGCGCAGCCACATCCTAAAAAGCCGGCCGTTATTTTTGTGCATGGCGCCGGCTACCTGCAAAATGCCCATAAATGGTGGTCTACGCCCTATTTCAGGGAATACATGTTCAACAACCTGCTGGCCGATAACGGCTATACCGTGCTCGACATCGATTACCGCGGCAGCGCAGGCTATGGCCGCGATTGGCGAACCGGCATCTACCGCTATATGGGCGATAAAGACCTGAGCGACCAGGTTGACGGCGCCCGTTACCTGGTGGAACAATGCGGTATTGACCCGGAACGTATCGGTATCTATGGCGGCTCGTACGGAGGTTTTATTACCCTAATGGCCCTGTTTACCCAACCCAGGGTATTTGCCGCCGGCGCCGCCCTGCGGCCGGTAACCGACTGGGCGCATTATAACCATGGATATACTTCCAATATTCTCAATGTACCCTTCAACGACAGCATCGCGTACCAACGCAGCTCACCCATCAACTTTGCATCGGGACTAAGCGGTCATTTGCTTATATGCCATGGCATGGTAGATGTGAACGTACATTTCCAGGACGTGGTACGGTTAACACAACGCCTGATTGAGCTGGGTAAAGACAATTGGGAACTGGCCGTTTATCCCGTGGAGGACCATGCCTTCACAGAACCCGAAAGCTGGACCGACGAATACAAAAGGATCTTCCGCCTTTTTGAGACCTGGTTAAAGAAGTAGCCCTTTTTCTGTACGCCTTTTATATTGGGTATGTTGTTTGCTCATATTTGCCCATTGCGGGATTTTGCAAACTGTATTACCCATTTTTTGATAATTTGCGCAACCGTTTGCACTGTTGGGCAGGAAAACAATTATTTGATAACCAACCGGGCTGCCACCCGGGCCATAAAACTTTATTAAATCTAACTTATGTGCGGAATTGTAGCATACATTGGACATAAAGAAGCGTACCCTGTTATCCTGAAAGGATTAAAAAGGCTGGAATACCGTGGCTACGACAGTGCGGGGATTGCCCTGCTGAACTCGGGTTTAAAAGTGTATAAAAAGAAAGGCAAGGTGGCCGACCTCGAAGAGGCCCTGGTAGGTAAAGACCTGCACTCTTCCATAGGCATCGGTCATACCCGCTGGGCCACCCATGGCGAACCCAGCGACCGCAACGCCCATCCCCATGTTTCTTCCAATGGCAAAATAGCCATGATCCATAATGGTATTATAGAAAACTATAACCAGTTAAAATCTGAACTGGTGAATAAAGGATACGAATTTTCAAGCGATACCGATACGGAAGTACTGCTGAAATTCATTGAAGACATTCATAAAAACAATGAATGTAGTATGGAAGAAGCCGTACGCATTGCACTGAACCGTGTGGTGGGCGCTTATGTGATCATCCTGCTCGACCAGGATAATCCCGATACCCTGATAGCAGCCCGCAAAGGCAGTCCGCTGGTAATTGGTATAGGTAAAGACGAATATTTCCTGGCCTCCGATGCCTCGCCGATCGTAGAGTATACCAAACGCGTGGTATACGTGAGCGACGGCGAAATGGCCATCCTGAAGCCCAATGAGTTTGTATTAAAAAACCTGGGCAACGAAAAGATCACGCCTTATGTACAGCAGTTGGATATAGAGCTGGCAGCCATTGAAAAAGGCGGTTATGATCATTTCATGGTAAAGGAAATATTCGAACAGCCGCATACCGTATTCGACTGTTTACGCGGACGTGTAGATGCCGCCAATGGCCGCATTACCATGGCAGGCGTAGAGAATAATATCGAGCAGTTGAAAAATGCACAACGCATTATCATCATTGCCTGCGGCACCAGTTGGCATGCCGCCCTGGTGGCCGAATATATTTTTGAAGAATTGTGCCGGGTACCGGTTGAAGTGGAATATGCCTCTGAGTTCAGGTACCGCAACCCGGTGGTGCGCAAAGGCGATGTGATCATTGCCGTATCGCAAAGCGGTGAAACCGCCGATACCCTGGTGGCCATTGAAAAAGCCAGGGAACAGGGCGCCCTGATCTTTGGTGTGGTGAATGTGGTAGGTTCTTCCATTGCCCGTGCCTCGCATGCCGGCGCCTATACCCATGCCGGCCCTGAAATTGGCGTTGCCAGCACCAAGGCCTTTACCGCTCAGCTGGCCGTGCTCACCATCATTGCCCTGAAACTAGCTTACGAAAAACAAACCATCGATAACAAACGTTTCCTGCACCTCTTAAACGAATTGCAGGATATCCCTGAAAAGATCCCGGCCACCCTGCAACAACAGGAAACCATTAAAAAGCTGGCAGAAAAATACAAGGATGCACACGACTTCCTGTACCTCGGCCGTGGATATAATTTTCCCATCGCGCTGGAAGGCGCCCTCAAACTGAAAGAGATTTCTTATATACATGCAGAAGGTTACCCTGCCGCGGAAATGAAACATGGACCTATTGCCCTGGTCGATGAATCGCTGCCCGTGGTGTTTGTAGCCACCAAAGACTCCTACCACGAAAAGATCATCAGCAATATCCAGGAAATAAAGGCCCGGAAAGGAAAGGTGATTGCCGTGATCACCGAAGGCGACGATACCATAACCCGCATGGCCGATGATGTGATCGTTGTACCACAGGCCGATGAACTGGTGGCGCCCATGTTAAGCGTGATTCCATTGCAACTGCTGGCCTATTACATTGGCGTGGCCAAGGGATTAGATGTAGACAAGCCAAGAAACCTGGCTAAATCCGTAACCGTGGAGTAATCACCAAGAACGAATTACCATGAACAAGATCACCCGCAGTCCGCTGCATTCGCTGGGTTATAATTTTATACCCGCTAATTATCTGCCCAAGGGCAAAGACGAATATTACCTGCGCAATCAACAAAATACAAACGGCATTCATTACCGCCACCTCACCGCGCATGAAATAGAAATGCTGGTACGTAACCGCAATACCAGCGACGACTGGAATAAAATTCTCGTGTCGGATAAATTCAACCCCGAACTGGTGCAGGATTGCAAGTTTTATGGGTTGGTGCGTATCGGCAAACTGGAACCTTTTTACCTGGAGTTTCATAACCTGCGCAGGCCGGTGGGTTTGTACAACAGCACCATCATCAGTTGCGATTTTGGCGACAATGTAGTGGTGGACAATGTAAACTATATCAGCCATTATATCATTGGTAACGATGTGATACTCGTAAACGTGAATGAGATCGCCACTACCGATCACTCCAAATTCGGTAATGGCATCCTGAAACAGGGCGAGGAAGAAAACATCCGTATATGGATGGAAGTATGTAACGAAAACGCCGGCCGCAGCATATTGCCTTTTGACGGTATGTTGCCGGGCGATGCCTTTTTATGGACGCATTTCCGCGACAATGAAAAGCTGCTGAACAAGTTTAAAGAGTTTACCGCCAAAAAATTCGATGACCGCAGGGGTTATTATGGCTCCATCGGCGACCGTACCGTGGTAAAAAACTGCCGCATCATCAAGGATGTGAATATTGGCAGCGATGCCTACCTGAAGGGCGCTAACAAAATAAAAAATGTCACCATCAATTCTTCTCCCGAAGCTATTACGCAGGTAGGTGAAGGTTGCGAACTGGTGAACGGCATCATAGGTTATGGCTGCCGTGTGTTTTATGGCGTAAAGGCCGTTCGTTTTATGTTGGGTTCTCATTCCCAGTTGAAGTACGGGGCCAGGTTGATCAACTCTTACCTGGGCGATAATTCCACCATCTCCTGTTGCGAGGTGTTGAATTCCTTGATCTTTCCCCTGCACGAACAACACCATAACAACTCCTTTTTATGCGCAGCGCTGGTACAGGGGCAGAGCAATATGGCGGCAGGCGCTACCATTGGCTCTAACCATAATTCGCGCAGCCCGGATGGAGAAATTCTGGCCGGCCGTGGTTTTTGGCCCGGCCTCTGTGTAAGCCTTAAACACAACTCGAAATTTGCCAGCTATACCATTATTGCCAAGGGCGATTATTCCTGGGAACTGAATATTCCCATCCCCTTCTCGCTGGTGAGTAACGATCATACCACCAACCAGCTGGTGGTAATGCCGGCTTACTGGTTTATGCATAATATGTATGCGCTGGCCCGTAATTCGTGGAAGTATACCGACCGCGATAAACGTACCGACAAAACACAGCACCTGGAATTTAATTTCCTGGCGCCCGATACCATCAACGATATCGTTAAGGCCATGCATTTGATGCAAAAGTTTACCGGCAAGGCCTGGCTGAAACGCGAAGGCAATCATAAAAAGCTGAGCGATGAAGAACTGATGGATATCGGTAAAACCCTGTTGGATACCCGCGATCCTGTAGTAGATGAACTTACCATACTGGCAGAAGGATTTGAGAACAGCGCCCGTCCGGTGCGTATCATCAAAACCATGCGGGCTTACCACCTGTTCAAGGAAATGATCATGTACAATGCCGTGCAGGAGTTGTTGAAACACATCGAGGGCAAAAAGATCAAAACCACGGAACAATTGCTGGAAAGCCTGCCGGCTAAAGTAAGTCTGGCAGAATGGATGAATGTAGGCGGCCAGTTGATACTCCGTTCAGAGGTTGATAAGCTGATCAAACTCATCAACACCGGCAAACTCAAAGGCTGGGATGCCGTGCATGATTTTTACCGCGAGCAGGCAAAAACATACCAGCAGGAAAAGCTCGCACATGCCATGGCGGCTGTGTATGAATTGTTTGAGATTGATTTGAAAAGGGCATCGCCGGGATTGTTAAAGAGTTTGCTGAATCAAAGTATTGCTACGCGTGAGTGGATGGTGAAGGAGATTTATGAAAGCCGCGCTAAGGATTATCGTAATCCTTTCCGCAAGTTGGTGTATGAAACTACCGAAGCCATGGAGAAAGTGGTGGGCAAGCTGGAAAACAACAGTTTTATCAGGCAGGAACAGGCTGCATTGGAAACGTATAAAAAAAATATCGAGCAATTGATCAGCAAATTAAAGCTGGGTGCGCCCAAAGCAAAAGCTGTATAATTAGTAAATCGAGTAGGAAGACCACCATTAATTGATGGTCTGTCCTCTCACACCACCGTACGTGCCTGCGGGCATACGGCGGTTTGTCAGAATAATCTGGTCTGCTTCTCGTTCCGTTGGTGATACAGGTCGTAA
>Ga0065721_10048924_pt1 | contig 60150 bp, 58 predicted proteins | sample Mesricmetagenome_FD_59108 | JGI IMG/M metagenome (GOLD analysis project Ga0065721, IMG submission 59108) | Mesophilic microbial community from rice straw/compost enrichment Sample: eDNA_1 v2 (version 2) | ecosystem: Engineered > Solid waste > Grass > Composting > Bioreactor | place: USA: Davis... | reverse complement strand
GATGCAAGCGTTCAATCCTCTGCAAGAGCTGCTTAAAGCGGACGCCAATCCCGATGTCGGGATCGCCCAAGAAGAGGAACAGGCACAATTGGAAAACACGGTTGTCAACTGGCTGTCGATCGAACTGACGGAGATGCAGCAGAGATTCGGAGATTACTTCGACAACTATTACGTCCTGACTTTGTCGGACAAGCTGTACGGAACAGAAAAGGAAGTCGGGTTGATCCACTTGAAAGCGTATCCATTGCTTCCTTTCGAATTCCGCCATGTTCCGGAATGGGCTTTCTTCACGGATAACGATCGATTGGCTTGCGTGATGAACATTTTCGAAACCTCGGAAGAGGGGACGACCAGCAACCTCCTCGGGATGCTGATCGTGACCCTGAACCCGGACAAGGTGACGTCGCTGTACGAGGAGTACGAGGAGGAGAGGTTCCTGATCACGAACTCCAACAACCTGGTCGTCTCCTCGGTCGACAGAAGCCAGATCGGCAAAGTGCTGGACAACCGAAACAACGATCTGATCGTGCTCAAGCAGAAGTCGAGAGCCTCCGATTTCGTCTACATCGATCTTTTCCATTCCACTACCGGCAGCGTCGTTCGCAACCAGATCGAATTCGCTTCTTTGATCACGCTGCTGGCGTGGGCTATCGTATTTATCGTTACTTACGTATTTCTTCGCAAAGTCACTATTCCGATTCAAAGGCTGACGCGGCTGATGCGCAAGGTGGAGCAAGAACAATATTTTCCGATCGAGGAGATCACGTCCAGTGATGAAGTGGCCATTCTCTGTCACGGCTATAATCAGATGATTCGTCGAACGAAGGAACTGATCGACACCAATTACAAGAACGAGCTGCTCAAGCAGGAAGCGGAGCTTAAGGCGATTCGCATGCACATTAATCCGCATTTCCTGTACAACACGCTGGAATATGCGAGCATTATGTCGCAATCGGCGGAGCGGGCACGGCTCGTTCCGGACATTTTGCACAAGTTGTCCGCTATCTTCCGCTTCTCGATCCATCCCGGCAGCATGTTCGTATCGCTCGAGACGGAGCTTGGCTTCGCCGAAACCTACCTGGATATTCACCGCTACAGATACGGGGAACGTCTTCGTTACGAGGTGACGCTGCCCGGGATGCTCCGCAATGCGGCCGTGCCGAAGCTGATCCTGCAGCCGTTGATCGAGAACGCCGTCATTCATGGCATAGATCGATTGGAAGACGGAGGTATCATTCGCATTCGTGCGGAAGAGCGGGATTTCCAGATGCTGATCGAGATCGAGAACAGCTCCTTGGGCGAGGAAGAGCAAGCTTCGTTCTCGAGAAGGACCAACAAGCCGCCAGGTCTGGGTTCCGGTCTGGACAATGTGAACTCCCGGCTTCGCCACCATTACGGAGGAAATTACGGCGTAACGCTGCAGCGCGGAACCGGCAGCACGACCGTCCGGTTAACGATGCCGATCCAACTCGTCGAAAAGGAGAACTGACATGAGAATTCTGGTAGTGGACGATGAGAAGGAAATTCGCGATTACATTTGCAGCATGACGGAGTGGGAGGCATTGGGGTGCGTCATCGCAGGCTCTGCGGCCAACGGGGTGAAGGCTCTCGAATTGTTTGAGGAGATACGCCCCGAGTTGCTCATTACCGACATTCGCATGCCGGAGATGGATGGGATCGAATTGGCGGAGAAGATCAGGGAAACCAGGTCCGATCTTCCGATTATTTTTCTTACGGCCTATAACGAATTTGAATACGCCAAGAAGGGGATCAAGCTTGGGGTAGCGGATTTCCTGACGAAGCCGTTCCGGGGAGCCGATCTGGTCCAGAGCGTCGAGGCTCTGATTACTCACCGGAAGGAAACGCGATCATGGCTGGAACAGGAGGAAGCTTTCGACCTGTTGACGAGCGATTCATTGAGCGACGATGAGAAGAGAGAATGGCTTTCCGAGCAGGCGTTGGCAGGGGAGACCTGCTTGCTGCTCTATGTCGAGGTGGACCATATCGTAAGCACCGCGCCGGAGAGAACGCCGTTCTCCAAGCTGATTTTGAAGCGGGAAATTGGGGCCTCTGTTGAAGAGAGCGGACTGAAGGCCTGGGCGGCCACTACGGCTTCCGGGGTATATTTGCTGCTCTTCGCGCGCAGCGGGGCGGTGCCTGGCGAGCTGCACGATCAGGCGATGACTCTCGCCCGGAAGATCATTGAGCAGACGGATCACGAAGCGTTCACATTATCCGCTGCGTTGAGTCGGGAGTTGGCCACGCCGCTCGATCTGCAATCGGCGATCGAACAGGCGGCCCAAGGAATGGAGTACCGGATGCTGCTCGGCCGCAAGTCGGTCATCTCCTTCGATGCGCTCGAGTCGATGCTCGCCGAACGTAAGAAGGACACGGAATTCTCTGTATTGAGGCTGGGAGATCTGATTCGCCGAGTCGATACGGAAGGCATTAAGGCGCTGCTGCGAGACAGCTATCGTCAGTTGTTGTCCACGGGAGCGGGCAAGAAGGAGATGCAGCATGTCTGTCTTAGTTTATTGGACAAGGCCGAACAGGTGCTGCTGGAGTCGGAAATCCTCATCTCCAGCGAGGCGAGAGTGGACATTCGGGAACGGTTGCTGAGCTGCGTTATTCTGACCGATCTGATGACGCTGACGGAACGGCAGCTTCTCGACTATGCCGCGCGCATGTCGAGTACGCTGGGCCAGTCGTCCAAGTCGCTGGTGCTGGAGACGAAGAGAGTGATCGAGCAGAGCTACATGGAGGATATTAATCTCCAGACGACAGCCAAGAAGCTGAACGTCAATTATTCGTATCTTAGCCGGTTGATCAAGCGGGAGACGGGCAAAAACTTCAGCGACTTGCTGTGGGAGCATCGAATCGAGGAAGCCAAATCAAAGCTTATGCGCGGGGATTTGAAGGCGTACGAGGTCGCCTACTCGGTCGGTTTCAAGGACTCCTCCCATTTCAATATTTTGTTCAAGAAGATGACCGGCTTTACCCCCAATGCCTTTCGCGCTCAAGCCGAGCAGCGACCGAAGCCTTAATTACGGAACCTGTCGAATCGGTCAAACGGAGCAAAGAAAAGGCAAAACCCAACCATCCGAAAATCGCTCTGGAAGCGTTATCTTAAGAGAGAAGATATCTTAAGAGCGAGTTCAAAAAGTCCGATTTTCAGCACCGAGAAGGACTTTTTGAACAACCACTAAAAGGGGGATTACACCATATGAAGTCAAGCAAAGCCTGGATGGGATTAATGCTGATTCTGTGCTTCGGTCTCGTTCTGTCCGCGTGCGGCGGAAACAAGAATAACAACGCCTCTCCGAGCCCGAGCGCCAGCGAAGCTCCGGCGGCAAGTCCTTCTGAATCCGCTTCCGAGGAAGCGCCGAAAGCGGGCAGCGACAAAGCGTTCACGATTCGCGTAGGTGCATGGTTCATCGACGATCGTTCGTATCAAGTGGCCTTTAAGCAAGGGATTGAGGATAAGTACAAGGAACTGTATCCGAATGCCAAAATTCAGTGGGACATCACGTTGGGTCTCCCTTATTTCGATAAGCTTAAAGCGCAGCTCGCCTCCAGATCGGCGCCTGACGTTATCTTCTATCAGAACCAAGAATATGTGGTTGATGGATACTTGGAAGACTTGTCCAACGAGCCTTGGGTAGCCAGACTGAATGAAGCGGGTCAGACAGACCTGCAAACCCATTTCCAAGGCAAAACGTACGCCTTGCCAATGGGGGGGAGCATCGGCGGGGGCGTATGGTATAACAAGAAGATTTTCGCAGATCTCGGCCTTCAACCTCCGAAGACGACACAGGAGTTCATGGATGTCGCCGAGGCGATCAAACAAGCGGGAATTACGCCGATCGCGCTTGGGTTCAAAGATGCCTGGACGGCACAAATGTTCGCCACTAATTGGCTGCAGCCGTATTTGTTCAGCGAAGATCCGGATTTCGGATTGAAAATCTACAACGGCGAGAAGAAGTTGGACGATCCGCTCATTCAGGAAGTATTCCTTAACTTCCAGAAGATGAAGGAGAACGATTACTTCAACAAAAACGCGCTCAGCATCGACTGGCCGCAATCCGCTCAACTATTCGCCAAAGGCGAAGCGGCGATGATCATTCAGGGACCGTGGATGCCTGGCGCGAACAAGGAAAACATCGCCAACGGCGGCTTCGAAAGCTTCGATATCGGGTTCTTCCCGTTAATGGACGACAAGGGAAATACAGCGATGATCATTGGCAGCAATGAGGCGCTGGGCGTTAACGCTCAGACGGAATTGATGCAGGAGGCGAAGGACTTGGTTAACGTGGTCGCCTCGCCCGAGCTGTACGGTCCGTATCTCGTAGGCGGCGGAGCGTTGACCATGTTGTCGGACGTCAGCGTCACGTATGACGATCCGGTCGTCTCCGAAGTCCAGGAAGCGGTGAGTAAGAAATCCCTGCCTGTACGCTTAGAGAGCTATCTCCCGACAAGTGGAGCTAACGCGTTGATCGATGTCACGACGAAGGTCGTATCCGGCGTGAAGTTTACTCCCGCCGACTTGAAGCCGATGATCGACAGCCTCGAGAGAGACAAAGCGACAGTAACTTTACCGGAATAAACGCGACATTCAAGCACATGAGAGGGTCCAGCCGCCAGCCGCTCGCGGTTGGGCCTTCTATGTCCAGTACCGGAAAGCGGGTGACATCCAATGAATCAAAACAGAAGATTATACTTGTCGGGGGTTTTGTTCCTATTGCCCGCGCTGCTTATATTCGGAATGTTTTTCTATCTTCCTTTTCTGCAAAGCATCTACTATTCGTTCACCGAATGGAATGCGCTGAAGCCGCCAAGATTCATTGGCTTCGACAATTATGTTAACTTGCTTAAAGACCAAAGGATGAAGGATGGCTTCTTTAACACGATGAAGATGGTCGCCTTCGGGGTGATCGTCCAGAATACGCTCGCTCTGTTTCTGGCCGTTATGCTGAATAAGCCATTTCGCACGAAGGCGTTTCTGCGAACCAGCCTGTACTTGCCGATTGTGATCAGTCTTGTCGTCACTTCGATTATTTGGGGGCAACTGCTCAATTACGAAGGGTTATTTAACGGTATTCTCATTCGGTTAGGTCTGGAGTCGATTATTCAGGACTGGTTGGGCACCGTTCAAACCTCGTTCCCGACGATCATTCTGCTTACGCAATGGCAAGGCATCGGATATTGCGCCATTATTTATTTGGCCGGTCTGCAGTCCATTCCGAATGACATCTATGAAGCGGCCGAGATTGAAGGGGCTAAAGGGTTTACTTTGTTCCGGACAATTACGCTGCCGATGCTGATGACGACGGTGTCGGTCGTGCTTTTCCTGATTGTCGTGGGCGGGTTGCGCCTGTTCGAGCTGCCGTATATTTTGACTAACGGCGGACCGGGAACATCCTCCTATACACTGTTCCTGGCGGTCTACAACGCGGCCTTCCAGAATACGCAATACGGTTATGCAACGGCTGCAAGCATCGTGCTCGCCTTCTTCATCATTATCGTTGCGATCGTCCAGCTCAGAATCACAAGCAAGAGGGAGGTAGAGCTGTAATGGGACAACTCCGCAAGCCTCCGCTGCTCGTAGAGGCGTTAATGCTGCTGCTCGCGCTGCTCTTCCTGCTTCCCGTATGTTATTTGCTGATGATGAGTATTAAACAGCCGGCGATCTTCTATGATCCGTTCAAGCTGCCGAATCAGCTGTACCTGGAGTATTACAAAGCTGCCTTTCAGGATGTCGCTTTCTTCCGGGGGCTCGGCAATACGCTGTACGTCACGTTAGGGGGGCTTGTGCTGACCATTCTCGTCGCCTCTATGTCGGGATTCGTGTTGGCGCGGATGAATCAGCGGTTTTTCCGCTACGTCTTCCTGTTCATTCTGTCCGGTCTGATTATTCCGACCGTCGGATCGTTGATTCCAATGTTCAAGCTCGCTATCGCGCTTGAGCTGATCAATACCCGCACATTGCTCGTGTTCATGGCGGCTGCAGCGGGCATTCCGATGGCGACGTTCCTCTATTCGGCGTTTACGAAATCGATTCCGCGCGAGCTTGAGGAATCGGCTGCGATCGACGGCTGCGGACGACTGCGTCTATTCTGGATGATTATCTTCCCGCTGCTTATGCCGGCAACAGGCACGTTCGTCATTACGAACATCTATGCAGCATGGAACGATTTCGTTACGCCGCTTATTTTCCTGAACGATCCGTCGAAGATGACGCTTATGCCGCAGATCGTACAATTTATGGCCAACAAGCAGTCGATCAATCTGGGGCCGGTATTCGCGCTTAGCGTACTCTCCGTGCTGCCGTTGGTCGTGCTGTTCCTGTTCACGCAGAAATATATGCTCAAAGGGTTAGTAATGGGATCTGTGAAAGGATAATGACAAGTACCCCGGGAGGAATTCAGATATGAGCCGCAAACCCTATGAAGTCGCCGTTTACTATTTTCCGCAATGGCACCCCGATCCGACCAATGAGAAGCAGAAGGGCAAAGGCTGGACCGAGTGGCCTTCGCTGAGAGCGGCCAAGCCGCGATTCCCCGGCCACGAGCAACCGAAGACCCCGCTCTGGGGAGAACTGGATGAATCCGATCCGCGCGTCAGCGAGAAGCAGATCGACGCGGCCGCCGATCACGGCATTACATCGTTTCTGTACGACTGGTACTGGGATCTGCAAGGCGCTGAAGGTCCGTTCTTGCACCGGGCGCTGGAAGAAGGGTTCCTGCAAGCGAACAACCGCGACCGACTCCGCTTCGGCATCATGTGGGCGAATCACAACGAGCTTAACAGGGAACGCTTCGATGCGATGACCGATTACTTGATCGAACGATATTTCGGAGAGCCGAATTTCCTGAAGATCGACGGCAAGCCGTACTTCTCGATTTACGAGACGCATACGCTCGTCGCCGGGCTGGGCGGCATCGAAGCGACTGCCGACGCGCTGGCCGATTTTCGCCGCAAGACGGTGGAGGCCGGTTACCCAGGGCTGCATCTGAATTTGATGGAATGGGGCTTGCAAGCGAAGCATAAGGCGATCATCGGCGATGACCCGAATGCCATTATTCGTCTGTTCCAAGCGGACAGCGTCACTTCCTACGTCTGGATTCACCATACGGAGCCGGAGTCGTTCCCTCATACGGACTTCGGCGAGTATATGGAAGTGGCGATGGCGAAATGGGACGACCTCCGCGAAGAATATGCAGTGCCCTACTATCCTAACGTGACGATGGGATGGGATCCGTCTCCGCGATGCGGCGCCGACGCTCCTTACGAGCTTGGGGAATATCCGTATACGCCGGTTCTGTCCGACAATGCTCCGGGCAAGTTCGAAGAGGCGCTTCGTCGTTCCAAGGCGTACGTGGATCGCATAGGCCTCGAACCGCCGATGATTACGGTGTACGCTTGGAACGAATGGACGGAAGGCGGTTATCTGGAACCGGACACGAAGCACGGAATGGCTTATTTGGAAGCGATACGCGATGTATTCGGCAAGACGGAAGATTGATAGAGAAGCGAGAAGAGCTGTCTCATAAGTCCTTGCAACTGGCGTCTCCGGCGGCAATTTGGAGGGAGGAAATACGTGGGTCACGTATTCCTCCCCGTCCAAATGAACGAAGAACAAAATACAGCGGAAAACCGACATGGACGTCGCTCGCAAGCGGCCAATCCCGAACGGGACGCCATCTACAGCAAATTAATATAAATCCCGCCCAGAACGGTCCGGTTCTGGAATCCGCTATAGCGCGAATGTTTGACTTGGTGCGGGGTGGAGCTGTAATACCAGTCGGTGATCGGCACGCGCTCGGACGTTTCGCTGATGAAATCCCAGATGGCTTTGTACAAGCGTTCGCGATACTCGCCGTTGTCCGTAAACACCGTCGTCCACGCCAGCCAATCGAGCTTGGTGTAGTCCGAGCGCGAGTCCAGCGGCACGCCGTAACGGTTCATTTTGGCGGAATACAGCCGGATTTCGCTTTCGTATACCTCTTGGTCGAACAGACCGATACCCAACAGTTTATCCCACACGATGTTGTACTTGAGGCTCCAGGAATCCAGCTGATCGAAGGCCAGCAAAGAGCCTTCTTCCTTCCGGGCTTCCGTACACCATCTGTCCGCCATCGCCTTCGCGGCCGCGATGTATTTCTCCTCGTTCACAAGCTTGCCGTACGCCCCCAGCGCCACGATCGCCTTCATGCTCAGGTTGCAGTTGTGGGCCAGATGTCCGGCAAAATCGTCCGTGCACAGCTGGTTGCCCGGGTCATAGCCGTTCACCAGCAAGTAATCCGCCCATTTGTCCAGCAGCGGCTTCTCTTGCAGCGCGAATTCGTTCGAGCCTTCATAGCGCGACAGCGCCGCCACCGACAGCAGCATATTGCCGCACTCTTCTACCGGCATTTGATATTCGAGTTTGTTCTCGCCGTACACTTGGCCGTTGCACAGCGGATATTGACCGCAGTCGTGCGGAGCAAAATCGAACGTCCAAGCGTCGGTTCTCGCATATTTCAGAATCGGGCGAAGCATTCCCTTGACCAGCTCCGGATTGTATTTCAGGAACAGCGGAATAGAAGGATAGGTGACGTCCAGCGTGGCGATGCAGCCGTTGCTGAAGCACTCCTTGGACAGAAACAGAGCCTCCCCTTCGTGCAGCACGAGCTTATGGGCGGCGATCGTCTGCCGGTAGGCCAGAGCCGCGATGTCCGCGTAATATCGGTTCACTTTCGCGGTCTCGCCATTCAGCTTCTCCTCGAACTCCGCTGTCCAAGCGCTCACTTGCCCATAGTCGGATACGGCTTGCTTCAGCATGTTGTCGAAGGTTCCGTATTCTTTTTTATAGTAGGCATCCACCTGTTCCCCGAAATATTCGATCGACTTGATGTCGTCGTAGGCAAGGCAGATCGTATCGGACAGCTTGTCGCTGATCAGCGCGATGCAGCGATATTCGCTGGCAGGCTTGGGAGTGTCGCCATCGTCGTCCACCCGCGCAGCTTCCCCGCCGGTCAGGAAGCGATAACGTCCGTCATAGTCGGTCACGAACGCTCCGGGATGCGCTACATGCAGATAACCCCAGTCGATGCGGATATTGTCTCCGCTGGCGTTAAGCGGCTTCTGCTCCGCATTGCCGCAGTACACGGAATCGGCGCCGCGGCGGAAGACGACCTTCTGATCCATCGTATTGACGCTGCATTCTCCCGCAATATCGAAATACACTTCAATCTCGTGCTGCTGCCCGTCTTTGACGGCGATGTCGTAGCTGATATAGGAGGCGGGACGAGACAGAATAGGAAGCCGATCCGGAAGAAGAGGCGTTAGAAAAGTTAAGGTCAATTCGACCTGCTCGTTGGCAAAGGTGTAGATCGTGCTCAGCGGCTTCACTTCCGCCTTGATCTGCGGAATGACCTGCGGTTCGGCGTAATAGCGTTCGCCGAAGGCTTCCACTTTTCCCATGAATCGATATACGGCGCCGTCGATCTTGATCAATCCGACCATGCCGTTGCGCTGGCCTGTCCAATGACGCGTGTGATCGTCGTACAAACGATCGGCGAAGGACCAAATGCTGAAATACGGATCTACGGTAATCAGAGGAACTGCCGAGGGTCTGAAGCTCATTCGATCATCTCCTGTTCTGTTCGATTCACATATAGTATACTGACGTTCATAGGGGCAAGGGATAGATAAAAACGATGATCGGATGAGGAAAATGCGCATGAGAGAAGAAATCTATTCTTTCAGGGAAAACGCTGCCGGACCGTTCGGCTTGCAGTTCGAGATGGCCGGAAAATCTTTTTGCGACGGAAGCTACCGGATAGATCGGCCCCGTTCGGCGGTGAGCAGCATCGAGTATATTATTCGGGGACGAGGCACGGTCAGAATTGATTCTCAGGAATTTTACCCGAAGGCCGGGGACACGTACTTCCTGCATCAAGGGCAAGATCACCTGTATTTCTCGGACAAGGACGATCCGTGGATTAAAATCTGGGTCAACGTCAGGGGAGAGCTGTTGACGGATCTGATCGGCAGATACGGGCTGAAGGGCTGTTACCATATCCCGGATTTCTATGCGATGAATTATTTGCAGCGAATTGTTCATAACGCGCAGGTCAACGACGACAATGCCGTGCTGAACTGTACGCTGGCCGTGCATGAACTGCTGGTCAAGCTGAACGAGCATCTGTATGCGCCGGCCGTTCTGTCGGATGCGATGCGGCTGAAAACGTACCTGGACCATCGGGTATCGGAGAACGTTTCTTTGTCCGAGCTTGCGGCGGTCATCGGGAAGTCCGAATCGCAAACGATCCGTCTGTTCAAGCGGGAATACGGCGTTACGCCCTATCACTATCATCTGCAATTAAAGTTGGATTTCGCGCAAAAGCTGCTGAGGAGCACGGGCATGACCGTACGGGAAGTCGCGGCTCATCTTTCCTTCGGGGACGAATTCTACTTTTCCAATCTGTTCAAAAAGAAGCTGGGATCGGCGCCCAATCATTTCCGCAAAATGAGGCTTTAAGCTCGCGTCTTCACAAGGGCTCGAATCAGGTCACAAAATTGGCATTCCAGGTCACAAACGGTGTAGCCGCCGCCCCTTGGTCTGGTGTAAGATGAGAAATCAAACGTCGCTCCCGGAGGATGCTGCACATGAACCGACCCATCAAATGGAAAGCGTTTGCATCTGTTGTCGCTCTGCTGACGGCGGCACTGTGTATCGGAATATGGGCGTATGAGCGGAGCGGAGGGCCGGATCGGCATGTGCCGGACCAGCGCGCGCCGGAGTCGTCCGGCAGCGCCGACGGCAAGAAAACGGCGGGAGCCTCGGCCGATACCGATAAGCTCGTGATGGTGTTCCCCGCAGGCAACGTGCCTAAGGACTTGGAACTCGTCGAACGGGCCATGAGCGACTATTTAATGAAGAAAATCAATGCGACGCTGGATATCCAGACGATAGATATGGGCTCGTGGTGGGACAAGACCGGGCTGATGTTCGCATCGGGAGAGCAGATCGACCTGATGTTCACCGCGGGCTGGATGAGGTTCGCGGACGAGATCGCCAAGGGCAAGTTCATCCCGCTCGACGACCTGCTGGAGCAGTACGGCAAAGGGATCAAGGACATTCTCGACCCGTCGATTCTGGAAGCGGGCAAAGTCGAGGGAAGCATTTACGGCATCGTCACGAACAAGGAGTTCGCCTCCAGCAAAGGGCTCGTGCTGCGCAAGGACATCGTCGACAAGCTGAAGATCGACTTGTCGGCGGTCCGCGAGCTGGCGGATTTGGGCCCGGTGTTCGCAGCCGTCAAGGAGAGCGAGCCCGGCATGGCGCCGCTCCAGGCCCGGGCCGATCGGAGTCCGCTGACGTTCCTGATGCAGTACGGCATGTTCGACATGCTCGGAGAAGGGCCGGGCGTGCTTCATCGGGACAGCGCCGCAGGCAAAGTCGTGAATCTGGCCGAGACGGACGAGTTCATGGAATATGCGAAGCTGATGTACGAATGGAACCGCGCCGGATATTTCAATGCGGACGCGACGACGTCCAAGGATAACGAGTTCGACGCCGTCAAGGCGGGCAAAGCGTTCTCCTACGCGGAATCGCTGAAGCCCGGCTTCGAGCTGCACGCCTCGCGCGATACGGGATATCCGATGATCAGCGTGGAGCTGACCAAGCCGTATACGACGACGGCCGATACGACGAGCGCCATGTTCGCGATTACCCGGGGCGCCAAGCATCCGGAGAAAGCGATGATGCTGCTGAACCTGCTCTACACCGACCCTTATTTGCTCAATCTGCTCGATTGGGGCATCGAGGGCGTGCACTACGTCAAGCTGGCGGACAACGTCATCCAGTACCCGCAAGGGGTCGATTCCAAAACGGTAGGCTACAACCTGAACCAGCCGTGGATGTTCGGCAACCAGCTCAACTCCTACTTGTGGCAGAACGAGAATCCGCGCTTGTGGGAGGAGTACCGCAGGTTCAACGAGTCCGCGGACCAATCGAGGGCGCTCGGCTTCGTTTTTAACCCCGAACGGGTGAAAGCCGAGATCGCGGCCTGCTCTCTCGTGGACAAGGAGTTCATGCCCGCTCTCAACACCGGGGCGCAGGACCCCGAGAAAATCATTCCGATGTATCTGGAGAGGCTGAAGATCGCCGGAGCGGACAAGGTCGTGGCGGAAAAGCAGCGGCAGCTCGACCGCTGGCTGGCCGCCGGACGGCAGACGAACGGCTGAGGAGGACGAACATGAGACCCGCGACGATGCGCTCCAGACTGATTCTCGGCTTCGCTCTCGTCACCGTTCCCCTCGTCATCGCGCTGCTGTGGAACAACCTGTACGCGACCAAGGTCGTGCACTCCCAGGTGGCGCAGTCGAACCGGAACATGCTGACGATGTATATGAACGACATGGATCAGGTGCTCGGAGAAATCGAGAACTACCTGTACAAGACCGCCGAGCAGGACCAGAGCTTGATCTCGCTGAGCCAGTACGGCAAAGAGAGCTGGGAGTATTATTTGGCGACGACCCAGACGGCGAACGATTTGAACCTCAATATCAATTACTACGATGCCGCGGACATCCTGTTCGCCTACGGGGCGAAGCATGACGAGCTGCTCGTCGCCCAGCAGCAATCCGTGACTTACGAGAGGAAGCAGCTCATCCAGGAGAAACTGCGCGAAATCTTGACAAGCTCGGCAGACGGAAGCGGCAGACGCTGGAGCCTCGTGGAGCAGAACGGAGAGTACGCGCTGGCCCGCATCGTCGATACGCACTACGATTCCTACATCGGCGCATGGGTCGACCTGAACCGGCTGATGGAGCCGATGAGAAGGCTCGGCCAGGATGGCAAGGGCGAAGCGCTGCTCGTGTCGCGGGATGGTGTACCTCTATCAGCAACGGGAGCCGCCGTCCGGGATGCGCTCGGCTCGACGGACCTGTCCGCCTATCTGGACGACGGGAAAGCCGCCTACAATATCGTCAAGCTGGGCAAGCCGTATTTGTTCGTGGCGAAGAGCTCCAGGATGGCCGAGATGGATCTGCTGCTTATGTTGCCCGAGCGCTCTCTGCTGGAGGGGCTGCCCTTTTTCCGCAATCTGACCTACTTGATCCCGATGCTCGCCGCCGTCATGCTCGGCCTGTACTTGCTGTTCCTGCAAAACTCGATCGTCAAGCCGATCCATCAGTTCATCAAAGGCATGCGCAAAATCCGTTCCGGGGACCTCAGCGTGAGGATGGAAGATTACAAGCTTCAGGAATTCCTTGCGCTTAAGGAGACGTTTAACGGAATGGCCCAGCAGATCGAGCACCTCAAGATCGACATCTACGAGGAGCAGATCCGAACGCAGAAGGCGGAGCTTAAGCATTTGCAGGCGCAGATTCATCCCCATTTCTTCATGAACTCTCTCAATATCGTCTATCAGCTCGCGCAAATCCGCGACTACGAGGTCATACAGAACATGGCGCTGCACCTCGTCCGCTATTTCAGATACACGACGCGCACACAGGTGTCGACGATTACCGTCAAGGAAGAGACGGAGCATATCTACCATTACCTCTCGATTCAGAAATACCGCTTCCCCGAGACGCTGGAATTCGAATTCGACGTGGCTCCCGGGACGGAGGACGCGGGGATTCCGCCGCTGATCATTCAGCCTCTTGTCGAGAACGCGATGGTGCACGGCTTCTCGATCCGCACGGGCAGCCCGTTCCGCATCCGCGTGAAGGTGTCGCAGGAAGGCGAAGGCAGCGACCGGGCGCTGCTGATCGAGGTCGAGGACAACGGCAAGGGGCTGTCGGACGAACAGGCGGCGCAATTGCAGGCAAGGGTGCACGAAGCCGAGCCCGGGGATCGCAGCTTGGGGCTGTGGAACGTCGTTCGGCGAAGCAGGCTGTATTTTAAGGGACCGGTGAAAATGGCTTTCTCGTCCGCGGAGCCCCAAGGGGCGCTCGTTACGCTGCGGCTGCCGATCGGACAGGGACAAGATGACTCCAAGGGGGGATAAAAGATGATACGGGTACTGATCGTGGACGACGAGATTTACGCGGTCAAAGGGCTGATCTCCGGCGTCAGATGGGAGGAGATCGGCGTGGACGAGGTGCATGAGGCGTATCATGCGCCGATGGCGCAGCAGCTTCTTCGCGAACGGGAGATCGACATCGTCGTCTGCGATATCGAGATGCCGGAGATGAACGGGCTCGAGCTGATGGAGTGGGTCAAGAACGAGGGGCTGCATCCGGAGACGATCGTGCTGACGTGCCATTCTGAATTCGCGTACGCGAAGGAGGCGGTCCGCCTCGGCAGCCTGCAATATTTGCTGAAGCCGGTCGTCTACTCGGAGCTGGAGCAGGCGCTGCTGGCGGCGATCGGGAAGGTGAACGAGCGAAGAAGGCTGAACGAAGCCGACGAGCAGTACGGCAAAATCGTCGAGCTGTGGAACAGCCGCAAGCCGCTTCTGATCGAGCGCTTCTGGCAGGATGTGCTCGAACGCAGAATTTCTCCTTCTCCCGTATCGGTCGAGCGGGCTCTATCCGCTTACGGCATGAATTTGAACGAGTTGAGCGTGGTCAGGCTCATTCTGATCAGCGTCGAAGGCTGGGACAAACCGCTGAACGAGCGGGACGAGCTGATCATGGAGTTCGCCTTGCGCAAGGCCGCGGAGGAGGTGCTGCTGCCGGGAATGGCGGGCAACGTGATTGAGGATCACCGGGGCAACATTCTCGTCGTGCTGTACGAGGGGGAGCAGGAGGTTTCGGTGGAGGAGCTCGAAGCTCGCTGCCGCGAATATTTGGAGGCTTGCAGGCGGTATTTCTTCTGCCGGGTATCCTGTTATGTCGGAGAGACGACCGCGCTGGCTGATGTCCTGAACGGCTATTTGAGCCTGCTGGACCGGGAATACCGCAACGTCGGCGTCGCCAATGCCGTCATTCGGGGCGCTGCCCCCGAAGACGCGGCACAGCCGGGAACCGTGCCAAGCCTGACCGAGCCGATGCTGGATTGGGCGGATCTGCTTGAGCAGGGCTTAACCCGCGAATTCGCGCTCGGGCTGGACGAATGGCTGGGGCGTCTGGACGCCGGCACGGCGACGGTCGATACGCTGATCTCGTCTTACCATTCTTTGCTTCAGGTCATCTACTACGCGATGCACCGCAAAGGGCTCCAGGCCAAGCAGCTGTACGAGATCGCCGACTGTCCGGGAGCGGACGAGGCGACCCGGTCGGTAGCCCGGTTCAAGGAATGGGCCGGTTGCATCGCCGGGGCCGCGGGCAAGCTGTTCTCCCATTTGCAGGCCGAAAGCCCCGTCATCCAGAAGGTCAAGGCGTATATCGCCGACCATCTTGAGGAGGATTTGACGCGCGAGCAGCTCGCTTCGGTCGCTTTCGTCAATCCGGCGTACTTGTCCCGGCTGTTCCGCAAGGAGACGGGCACCGTGCTGACCGATTTCATCCTGCGGGAAAAAATGCGCAAAGCTGCCGAACTGCTTGCCGCAACGGACGACAGCGTCAGCGAAATCGCGGACCGGCTCCATTACGGCAACTTCTCGTATTTCGCCAGATTGTTCCGCAAAGTTCACGGCGTCACTCCCCACGATTACCGGAAGTCTTTTCGCAGAGCGGGATTGTGAATGGGGGTGGCTTCTCTCGCTCAACGATATAGTCACGATTTTATCGGAACGGGTCACAAAAAGAGCAGAGCGCGCAGCGGCTAAACCGTTTCCGAATATGGAGGCGGTTTTTCTATGACTGTTCATTGGCCTATGGCCCTTCACCAGGACCTCGACAGATGCCGATACACGATTCTTTAGAACAACGTCCTCCGTTTGAACGCGATTTGAGAGCCGATACACGATTCTTTAGAACAACGTCCTCCGTTAGAGCGCCATTCGGGAGCCGATGCACGATTTTCTAGAACAACGCCTCTCGTGAAGAGCTCAAAAGCATGGTGTCCATGGGTGCGAATGGGTCAGTCGGAGTTTTTTTTCGCCTGTCCGAGGAACTCTGAACCGATTGTCGCGTTATATGTATAGCTGATGACATAGAGGGAAGATTCGGGAAGGAGAAACCGATGAGAGCCAGAGCCGTTTACTTGATCGCTGCGGCGCTGATTGTGGCCAGTTGGCTGGCTAATTACGGTTATTACCGGTACTACCGGCTGCCTGAGCCGGGATTTCTCCGACATTATATCGAGACGACATATACGCCTTCGGTCGCCTTCGACCTGCTGTACGTCGCCAACAAGGATGACAAGCGCAAGCCGATATCCGCGACGGCCGAAGGGCTGGAGGCGCTGAGGTTCTATCCCGTGCAGGTGCATCAGGAACTGCGCCGTCAGACGATCTACGCCTTGCGCGGATATTTCGACGAGAACAGGATGCAGGAACGCCAAGAGGGCGAGCCTCTCCGGTTAAACGCGTTGAAGGTACAGTATAGCGACGGCAGCGTGCGGGAGGAGAACGTGGGAGAAATTATCGCGTACCGCCCGGCCTGGCCGCCGGATAAGACCAAGGAACCGCCGGTTCGTTTCAGTTCCGGGAGGGGCTCGAGCGACAACAGCGGATCGGCCGCCGTGACGGCGGTCCGGCCGGCGACGCTCTCCGGCGTCTCTTCCGCGTGGCTGGAGAAGCTCGGAGGGGCGTTCCGGTACGAGATCAAGGCGAACGATACGCACGGAATGCCGCAGCAGCCGAGCAGTGCGACCGTTCCTCTGGAGATGGACACAGGTCAGATGCTGTCGCTCGATTACCGTTTTCAACTGAAGGAAGCGGCAGACGTCTTGTCCGTCTACAATGTGCAGTTAAGAGAGCATTTCACAGAGCCGGACGGCAACCAGTACGACTATATCGTGTTCGCGAACTATACGCCGTATCCGACCGACGCGCAAATGCGGGCCTACGTCCGAGAGATGAGGGGGAGGGAGGAATGAAGATAGCTTTTTCCCGGATCGCTTGGGGGCTGGCGCTGGCGCTGATCGACATCACGATTAACGGGTTCGATCTGCTGCCCGACGTCGTCGGGTACGGATTGCTGATGGCGGGCTTAGCGAAGCTTGTTTCTAGGAATCGCATGTACAAGCTCGCATGGAACGCGGCGGCCGTGCAGCTCATTCTGTCCGTTCTTGCGCTGCTGGGACTGACGCGATCGGGCTTCTCGCTGACGGGCGGCATAGAGCCCTCGCTTAACGCGCTTGCGCTGACCGCGGCGGGACTTGCGATCGAGTTGGCGATGCTTTACGGCTTGTGCGAGGGAATTCGTCTGGATGCGCTGGAGAGGAACAAGGAACGGCTGGCCCGATCCGCGAGGAACCGCCGGCATTTCGCCTTCGCCTCCGGAGCCGGAATGCTGTTCCAGCTTCCTTTTCAACTTAACCAATCTTTGCAGGAGATGCTTCCTTTCGTGATCGTGCTGGCCTTGTGCGTGCTGTTTGCCTGGCTGTCGATTGTGGCGCTAGCGCGGCAAGCCGGAAGGGAGATCGCGGGCAACCCGGGCAGCGGGGGCGGGGGGCTCGACGACGGGGAAGGCTCGGTGATCGATGTGAGGATGTAAGGGAGCCTGGCTTCCTTGAAATAGGGATACAAGAGGAGTGATGTTCGTGGGAAACGACATACAAGCATTGGCGCTGGGCAATTATTCGGACGCGATCTACCATCCGTTTGCGGGAGTGGACGAGGAGCTGCGGCAAATTTTCCGGGAACGGATAGACGTCAGGTGCACCGGGGATTACGGGATGCTGAAGGAGGAATATTTGGCTCCTTACCGGTTGTTCATATCGTATACGGAGTTTCTGGAGGAGAAGCTGCTGGCCGAGCGTACCGCGGCTCTGCTGGCGTACGTGGCGAGAGGCGGCGGCTTGCTGGCCATTCACAACGGCATTTCCTTGCAGAGAAATCAGGAGCTGGCGGCGCTGCTGGGCGGCAAGTTCATGAGCCATCCCGAATTTACCGCGCTTCCGATCCGGATTCGCGAACCGAACCACCGAATCATGGACCGCGTCGAGCCGTTCACCGTGGAGGACGAGCCTTACCGCTTCGAATTCAATCCGCATATCCGCACGACGATTCTGGCCGAATACGAGCATGACGGTGCGTACTGGCCCGCGGCCTGGACCCACGATTACGGACTTGGCAGAGTCGTCTATCTGATGCCCGGCCATCGGGTAGACGCGTTTCGGACGGAGAGCTATCGCAAGCTGATCCTGAACGCCGGCCTGTGGGCCGCCAAGGCGATGTAGCCCGGAGCCGACGGACCCGGGAATCGAACAACCGCAGATGCTGAACCCGCCGCAAGTCCCGTCCCGCTCTGTCACTCGAGTCATGCATGACGCGGCACGTGTCCGCCGTCACTAAAAGACGCTCCCTTTTTCGGATACACTGGGGTTAAGATTTCACGTATGCCAAAGGAGAGGTTCGAATGAAGGGTTATCGGACAGCGGGTCGGGACGGCGTATTTAAAGCTTTGTTGACGGGGGCGGCCTTGCTGATTTTGATCGGAATCTGGTCGGTGTTCGTCGCGTGGAGGGCGGATGTGACGCCTTCTCCCTCGACGGAGTCCCCCGTTATGAGCGCGGGGAGTTCCTCCGCCGATGGGGAGCAAGAGGGCATTCAACTGGCGAGACGGATCATCGTTTACGTGACGAACGCGGATTCGGAAGGGGATACCGCAGAGGGTTAAGCAGGGAGCAACGGCCGCCGATACGGGCGGTCGTTCTCGTGCGGTACGTCCGGCATAGGAGTGGGCTTACTGAGATAGGAATAGAAAATGCAAGGCAGCAGCGTCTCCGGCTCTCGGCCGAAGGCGCTTTTTGACGTATCCCGGATCGTCGATCGCCGCGGCTGCGAAGGAAAATTGTGGTTTGTTCCTAAAAAATTGTGTATGATTAGGCTGAGTTGCCCAAATGAGAAGTTGTTTACAGTTTACGCAAATCATCTGTGGTAAGGTTTGGAACATAAGCCTAAGAGGAGATGAAGACTGTGACGATCAAAGAAGAATTGAAGGGCAAAAACATCATCATCCCCGATAATCCGGTATCGAACTTTCTGTTCAACAACACGAGGTCGGGACTGCTGTGGCTGGTTATCCGCCTTTACTTGGGTTACGCGTGGCTGATCGCCGGATGGAAAAAGGTGACTAACGAGAAGTGGGTCGGAAGCGAAGCCGGGGCAGGGTTGACCGGGTTCGTGAAGGGAGCGATCGGGAAGGCGGAAGAGGGCAAAGACGTAACCGGCTGGTACGCTTCGTTCCTGGAAAACGCGGTGCTGCCTAACGCGAAGTTGTTCTCTTACTTCGTTGCGTTCGGCGAAGTGCTGGTCGGTCTCGGACTGATTCTCGGTCTGCTTACGGGGATTGCGGCATTCTTCGGAGCATTCATGAACGCGAGCTTCCTGTTCGCGGGCACGCTGAGTACCAATCCGCTGCTGTTCATTCTCGCCACGTGGATCGTGCTCGGCTGGAAAGTAGCGGGCTGGTACGGGCTGGACAGATGGGCGCTGCCGCTGCTCGGCACGCCGTGGAACCGCAAGAAGTCGTCGGATTCAAGCGTATCCGGATAAATAGAAGCAATAGGGAAGAGGCTGCGCAGCGCGCAGCCTCTTTTTAAGTGGTGATACAGAGTTTGTAAGCTTCGCTCTCCATTCCAATGATTAGAATTATGATAAAAGTAAAAATCATACAACTTTTTCCATGGTTATCCGTCTAGTAATTGGAATTCATATAAAGAGATTGGAGTTGGATTTGTTGAAAGTCAATGCTCAAAAAGGTACATTGGCGAGGTTTCGATGGTCGATCCTGCTCGCCGCAGGGCTATCCTTGGCGTTGTCTTTGCCGACATTGGCTGCGCCCAAGCCCGATGCCAAGCCTGCCGTTATCGCTTACGATTATCACAGCGTTGTTCGATCGTCGGATGGGTCGATCTGGTATTGGGGAGGAGTAGCGGACGTCGTTAAAGGCAAGTTCACATTCCGAGATAACACTCCCGAGCGTATGACGAACTTAAAGGATGTTGTCGATATTCAAGCTTTCCGAAACGATCATATCATTCTGAAAAAAGATGGTACGGTATGGGAGTGGAAGTCCGAGTTAAAGGTGCTCTCAGAGACGCCTTATGAGGCGGTTACAGAATTTCTGGAACCGAAACGGATCGAGGAATTGTCCAATATTGTAAAAATCGCGGGCGGCGAAGTTTATTCCGCCATCGACAAAGACGGATCCGTATGGGTATGGCATCCTTTGGTATTCTACAATGGGGTCCACAAGCTTGAGAATATAATCGATGCTAAAGATATTTCATGGGACGGCAATGCCGGGGTCAATATCTTGAGGAAAGACGGAACAGTATGGAAATGGACGGCTTATGGCGAAGATCTCAAGTTTGTCCTGGCGGATAAGCAGTTTAGAACTCATAAGTTTACAGAAAATAATAGTTATGCCGTTCGTAATATTGAGATGAATCCGAGTTATTCCGCCGTTAAGATTGAGGGCTTAAAAGATATCGCTGCATTATCGAAAGGCAGCGGGCACCATAATTTTGCCGTTAAGAAGGATGGAACCGTCTGGGGATGGGGGAAGAACTTCAGAGGCAATCTGGGACTGCCGGAAGAGACGGAAATCGTTGATCGACCTGTGAAGATTGCCGGTTTATCCGATGTTTCTTCGATTGCCACCAATCGGTTATCCACGTTGATTCTGAAAAAGGATGGCTCTCTCATGGTCTTGGGCAACAATATTGGCGACTATCCTATCGAATTTAAGAAGGGGCATGAACTAAGACGAATTGTCGGATTAGAGAAGGTTACCTCGATGGCCCTGGGAGACCAGCATGCCGTAGCGACTACGGAAGACGGCAATCTATGGGCGTGGGGAAAAAATAATGCCGGACAGCTGGGAGATGCGAGCTTTAAAGACAGTTTGACTCCAATTCTAGTTAAAAAGCTTCAATAGAGGATATCGATGGAAAAAAGAGTGGTATCTATCTCCTGGAGACTGCCTCATACGGTCCTGAAATCACCGATTCACGGGTTTACCGTTCCCATTTCAGGATCGTATAGCAGCGGAGGGAGATAGATACCCATTGCCATTCACCTATCGATAATTGTTCGGTACGTCTCTTTTGACTTAGGGGATACCCCAACAAACGCCGGTTAAACGGGGAACAACCCGTCAATGCTGACTGAGGAAGGAGGCGAGCGCGTGGAAATCTGGTTTATGGGAACGAGCGCCGGCATGCCGATCGCGGAGAGGAACGTGACGTCCGTCTTGCTGAACCTGACCCGGGCCAAGGGGACGTTCTGGATGTTCGACTGCGGGGAAGGGACGCAGCATCAGCTGCTCAAAGCTCCGCTGAAGCTGAGCCGGTTGACAAAGCTGTTTATTACGCATCTGCACGGCGACCATCTGTTCGGCGTGCCCGGCTTGCTGAGCAGCAGATCGTCGCTGGGAGGCTCCGAGCCGCTTGACGTATACGGTCCTCCGGGCTTGCGCGAATTTATCGATGCCGCGATGAACCTGTCCGGCACCCATCTCGATTATTCGCTTAATGTGCACGAGATCGAGAAGGAAGGCCCGCTGTTGAATTGCGAAGGATATACCGTCGAATGCGCCATACTGGACCACCGAATCGTCTGCTTTGGTTATCGGGTCGCGGAGAAGCCGCGCTCCGGCGCTCTTCGCGTCGACGTTCTCGCAGCGGCGGGAGTTCCTCCGGGACCGGCGTACGGCAGGCTGAAGGCCGGGGAAGACATCGAGCTGGAGGACGGTACGATCATTCGCGCCGTCGATGTGCTGCATGACCCGATTCCGGGCCGCGTCGTCGCCGTGATGGGAGACACCCGGCCTTGCGAGGGGGCGATACGTCTGGCAAGAGGAGCCGACGCCCTTGTCTACGAGGCGACGTTCGGCGCCGATCTGGCGGAGAAGGCCGACATGTACGGCCACTCCACCTCGGTGCAGGCGGCCGAAATCGCCAAAGCCGCGGGCGTCTCCCGGCTGCTGATGACGCATTTCAGCTCGCGATACGGAAGAGAAGACCTCATCTTGCTGGAGGAACAGGCCCGAAGCGTGTTTCCCCGATCGGACGCGGCGTTGGAACTGGTGCCGTATCCGGTGCCCGCCTCTTCGAGAGGAGAACGCAGCCCCTCCTCCGGCGCATAGCCTCAGCCGGGCGCTGGCTGCCGCGGCGAATCGCCCAACCGAGCGCCGTCGCAGAGGCGAACAGCTCGGGTCCTCGGCTTCCGCGGCTAATTCGGCGAAGCTCCGGCGTGTTTGCGCCGGAACTGGCCTGGAGCCACCCCCTTCTCGCGAATAAATACGCGCGTAAAGTAGTGAACGGATGAGAAGCCCGTCGCCTCGGCGATTTCCTTGATCGCAAGATCGCTTCCGGCGAGCAGCTCGGCCGCTCTCCGAACGCGCTCGCTGCGAACGTAGTTCGTGAAGTTTTCCCAGATGCCTCCCGAGAACAGGCGGGAGAGATGGCGCTCCGAGACGTTCAGGTTGCCGGCAATCTCCCGCAGGCTCAGATCGCGGGACAGATTGTCCCGGATGTACAGCTTGGCCTGGCGCAGCAGGACGTCCGAGCTTCCCGACGAGCGTGCCGGGGAGGAGGCCTCGCTGCCGAAGAGGCCGGGAAAGCTTAGCAGCAGAGCGCCGGCGGCTGCCCGCAGGGCATCCGGAGACAGACGGCCTCTGCCTTCCTCGCGCAGCAGCAAGCTCTTCCATAACAGCGAAGACGGCAGATTTCCTTCGTCGTCGTGAACGCACGCTTCCCCGTATCCGGCCAGGGCGTGGAACGGTTCGATCGCCGCGTCCCGCGAACCGCGCTCATCCGCCTCGAATGCGACGTACAGCAAATACATGCCTTCCAGCGAACGGATCTGATGGTCGATGCCGGGCCTGGAGCAGAAATGGGTTCCCGCCCGCAAGGGATAGTCGACTCCCCTCTCCGAATACTCCCCTTCTCCTTCCAGAACGTAGCAAATTTCGAAAAAGGAATGCCTGTGCACCGAATTGCTGAAATGGCGGGGGTTGACTCCCCAGTAATGAATTTTCAAATCCGTCCCGTTCCCCGTCCGCACGTTCGCCGCCAGCTCGTTCAACAGCGCCTGCGTCTCGTTGCCGAGATCCATTTTTCTCCCCCGTTCCGATCTTTATGTCCTTATTGTGCAAAAAACGGTCGCCTGCGGTCAAAGACCGTATCTGTCCGATAGCTATACAATAAAGCCGAAACACCAAACAATTCAAGCTCATCGTTGCCTAGGGAGGAATCGGCATGATACGTGCGGAGGATGCGGAATTTTACAAAGATAACGGGTATTTGCTGGTCAAGGGCGTCTTCAATTCGGAAGAGGTCGCGCTGATGCGCAAAGCGGTGGACGGCATTATTCAAAGGGCGGCCGAGGCCAATCGGGACGAGAACGCGGCCTGGCAGGGCGACTTCCTGCCTCCGGAGCAGCTGAAGAAGCTCGTGCTGAAAGGCTTCCACGACGTTCATTACCACGATGCGGCGTTCATGCGCGCGGCGATCCATCCGAACATGGCGTCGGTTCTGACGAAGCTGATCGGTCCGAACGTGCAGTTGCACCATTCCAAAATGCTCGTGAAGCCGCCGGAGAACGGCGCGGCTTTCCCGATGCACCAGGACCAGCCTTATTTCCCGCACGAGAAGCATACGATGCTGGCCGCCAGCATCCATCTGGATGACGCGGACGAAGAGAACGGCTGCCTCAGGGTCGTCCCGGGATCGCACAAGCAAGGCCCGCTGCCGCACGTCGGCAGGCACTATCTCGATCACAAGACTTATCCGATCTCGGACGGTACGATGTGCCAGGCCGAAGCCGGAGACGTGCTGTTCTTCAACTACTTGACGATTCACGGCTCGGCGGCCAATCGGAGCGAGCGGACGAGAAGGAACGTGCTGTTCCAGTACCGTGATCCGGCCGATTTTCCGACTGAGAACGTGCACTTCGATTGGGGCATGGGCTTGATGATCAGCGGGGAAAATCCCAACTTCGACAAGGTGAAGCCCGACTATCGCATTGTCGGCTAGCCGGACGAAGAGACAAGAAAAACGCAAATGAAACTTGGTTTATCGGAAATACACCGGGACCCGAAACTCTTATGATGAAGCCATGGATCACAAATCCGAATAGAGCTGGGGAGTTGAGTCCGATGTTGAACGATAGCCAATTGGCCGAATTCGAGCGCAACGGTTTTCTGAAAGGCGGAGTCGTGTTAAACGACGACGAGGTGGAAGCGCTTCGCGAAGAGCTGGAGCTGGTCATGTCGGGGAAATCGGTGAAAAAGCCCGTTCTGGCCCACAACATGCTGGCCGACGGAGAAGAGGGAGCGACTCCCTACGATGGAATGAAAATGATCGTGAACGAGAAAGTCATTCAGATCGTCAACATCTGGATGGCCAGCGACGCGTTCTTCCAGCATGCCGCGAACAAGACGATCGTCGAGGAGATCGCCCAGCTGTGCAACACCGATACGGTGCGCATCTGGCACGACCAGATCCAATATAAGCCTCCGGTGACGGGAGGACCGACCGCCTGGCATCAGGATCATCCGCTCTGGCCGATCATCCAGCCGGCCGATCTCGTCAGCGCCTGGGTCGCCCTTGACGACGCGGTCGTCGAGAACGGCTGCATGTGGATGGTGCCGGGCAGCCACAAGTGGGGCGATCAGCAGAAATATTTGGCGAGCGACAAGGATTTCATGCCGTACCATCGCCGCCCGGAGCTGCTGCCGGAAGGCGCGGAGGTTAAGGCGGTGCCGTTCGAGATCAAGAAAGGGCAGGTCGGCTACCACCATAGCCTGACCTGGCACGGCAGCCCGAACAACCGGTCCGAGAAGAAGCGGCGGGCGATCGCCGTGCACTACATGCCGGGCCATACGAGGTACGTGCCGTCGAACGACCATGTCATGCTGTCTTATGTCGGCGTGAACAAAGGCGATATTTTGCAAGGGCAGCACTTCCCGGTCGTCTATTCGGCCGCCGGCGTGAGCTGATTGCAGCCTGGAGCCCCCTCCTCCCGCTCGGGACGGAGGGGGTTTGCCGTTGCGGGAACAAGCTGCATTCCTTACGATAGAGGAGAAAATAGAGAGAAAGGGGCGCTGGCGGGATGGCGGAAGAAAACGGGAACGATAACGGGGAAAACAGCCGGGAGCGGGAGGAGACGATGCCGGGCGGATGGCCTTTCGTGCACAGCGTGGGAGACGTGTGGGCCGCGGCGGGGTCAGTCCTCGGAGAAAGATGGCTGACCGACTACGAGCTCGTCTACTTTCCGGACGGCTCGGCGACGATTTACCAAACGGGCGGCGAGACTTACAGGCTCGATAAGCCGTGCTTTATTTTTACCCAACCGGGCGAACGGCATCGGTATCGCTTCGATCCGGACAAGAACGTTCGGCATCTGTTCGTTCACTTCGATTACGGGGAGCTTCGGCAGGGCGACGCGCGCTTCGAGTCGCTGCTCGCCGGCTCTCCCCTGCTTCCGGTGAGCGGTAACAGCTTGCTGCCCGCGCTGTTGGGGCAGATGATGAGAATTGCCGACTTCCGGTTGGCGCATTGGAAACGGAGGCTCGCCGTGCTCCTGTCGTCGGCGCTGGAGGAGCTGTGCGCTTCCGCGGACAACGCGCTGGAGGAACTCGCCCGGCCGCTGCCGCTGCCGATATCGCAGGCGCTGACGTATATGGAGGAGCATCTCGAAGAGCCGATTACGATCGAAGCGATCGCCCGGCAGTCGGGGTGGTCCCACGAGCATTTCACGCGGATGTTCGTCGCTTCCGTCGGCCTATCGCCGAAGCGGGCATTGCTCGAACGGAGATTGCGGCGGGCGGAGCTGCTGATGCTGAGCGGCCGGTGGACCGTCAAGCAGATCGCGTACCGGGTCGGCTTTCGGGACGAGCACCATTTCTCCAAAATGTACAAGCGTCTGCGGGGGATGACGGCCTCGTCCTATATCGAGCGCTGCGAGAATTCTCTGGCCCGGCATGCACTGCCGGCTCCCGATACGGTTGCTTCCGTATCCGCCAACCGGCATGTCCTCGTGAACGAACAGATCAAATAAACACCCCGAAATCGAGGTTCCGTCCATTGAGGGTCCGTGCGCCATATTGCACAATAAAGGCAACGACGATCATGGAGGGTTTGGGAAAATGGGGATTCCTTATACGCCGAAGTCGCGCGAGCACGACAACCGGCATTTGGTCAGCGTGGACGATTACGTTCATTATCATCGCAACGGCTACTTGATCGTAAGGGGCTTGCTGTCAAAAGAAGACATCGCGGAGCTGTACGATTTGGCGGAACGCACGCGGCTCGGTTCGGCGAAGGCGGAGGGAGCGGCCGCCAGGGACGACGATCCGCTGAACCAAGAGTTCGCCGAGCAGACCCGGGTTCACATGGTGTCGAGACGGGACGCCGCGGCCGAGAGAGGGATGCTGCACCCGCGCATCCTCGACGTGACCGAAGCGCTGATCGGGCCGGACGTGTACGCGCTGCAATCGATGATGTTCCTGAATCCTCCCGGACGGGGAGGGCAGGGCTGGCACCAGGATTCGTACTACATCAAGACGCATCCCGACACGATGCTGGGGGCATGGATCGCCCTGGAGGACGCCGACGAGGAGAACGGCTGCCTGTGGGTCGTGCCGGGTTCCAACCACGAGCCGATCTATCCCCCGGAAGGGCAATATTCGGGCAGCGTTCACGCCGTCGATGCGTTCAAGGATCTGCACGGCGTGGAGAACGTCAGCCATCTCGACGACGAGGCGAATACGCTGTCGCGCGTCGTAGCAAAGTACCCGCCTCCGATTCCGGTGCCGCTGAGTCCCGGCGACGTGCTGTTTTTCCACTCGCACCTGCTGCACCGCTCGTACCCGAACCGGACGACCGATCGGTTCCGCCGCTCTTACGTATGCCACTATTGCAACGCCCGTTCCTGGATTCCTTGGGACCACGACGGCTACGAGGGCGAGTCGGGCAACTACCGGCACATTCTGGCCCGCGGCCGCACGCACTTGCCCTACGCGGAGCCGGCCTTCGGCACGGAAGTGTTCTTGTCCGAGGGCGAGGAGGAAGGAGACAGCGTCCGCATGATGGGCATGGAGGACGGCATGATGATGCCGGTCGTTCAGAAGAAGGAGTAACGAAGAGAGCCCCGGACCTGCCGAATTGGGCGGCGGTCTCGGGGCTTCAAAGGTTTTAAATAAGGTGAGGATTCGGTCAGGTTCGGGTTGCAGATTTGTAGACGAGCGGATTGAGGGGACTGGAGACGAGGTCTCCGGGTTGCAAGCCTGGCAGCCATTGCCCCAGATCGCTCCTGCGCGCGTTGCTGTCCGGTTCGGCTACCGTCGTTCCATCCGCGACGTAGATGATCGTCATCACTTTGCGCATCAGCTCCGTAGGATTGCCCGGCGCGCTATGGATCGTCCAGCCGCTGTGGAAAGTCGCGTCGCCCGCTGCCAGCGCTCCGTAAGATACTTTCTCAAACCCTCGCCCGTCGATGAATTGTCCGAGAGTGCGATGAGATTCGTCGGATATTTGCATTTTGTTGATGTAACCGAGTTTGTGGGACCCGGAGGCGAACGTCATGGAGCCGACCTGTTCGGGCACCGGAACGAGCGGCATCCACATCGTAATCGTCTTATCGGTATCGAGAGGCCAGTAGATTTGATCCTGATGCCATGGCGTATGTCCGCCTCCCGGTTCCTTGTACAGAGCTTGATCGTGGTAGATTCTAACCCCGTCTACGCCCATCAGCTCCGCAGCGACTCTCGCGAATCTTCTCGCGAGCGTGAAGCGGGCAAGCTCTTCGTGTCTCTCCCACAGATTTCCGATTTGTATAAAAGCTTTCCCGTAAGTGTCCCTCTCCTCCAGCGGTTTATCGTGGTTGTTGAGCCGTCTGACCCAGTCGCTGATAAGCGGCTCGTAGATCGAGACCTCCGCTTCGCTAGCAAGCCCGCGGACGACAGCGTGCCCCCGTTCTTCATACTGCTCCCGCTGTTCTTGGGAAATTTCATAATCATCGTTCAAAGACGGATAAACGGAAGTGGATTCGGCCATGCGGTTGCCTCCCGACAGATGAAATGCGATACAGGAACATCTTATCGGCTAAACGATGTTTCGGTCATTGTCAATCTTTCTTTTGTTTTTGTATAAATCAATTGATAAGCTGAAAGGCAGGATGATTTCTTCTGTTGAAGGGAGAGGGCGACGATGGCGGATCTGGAGGAGCTTCTGGAGGAGAACCCGATCGTTCCTTATATTCGCGAGAGCGATTTTGCCGTACGCAAGCCATGGAGGTCGGCTGCGCGCCGGTTGCTGGACTATCTGTTCATCGGCGTAAGGGAAGGGGTATTGCAGGTTGAAGCGGATGGCCGCGAGTATCGGTTCGAATCGGGCCAGTTCTGCCTGATTCAACCGGGAAGCGTTGTCGTTCTGGAAGGAGTGACGGACACGATTACTCCTTTCGCGCATTTCGATATGTTCTATCGGCCCGACAGGGCGGACAGCTTCCCCACCAAACCCGGTCAATTGGACTTGACTCCCTATGGGCATCTCCTGCAGCCGAGCTTGCTGGAGGCGTTCGGGCTATCCGTGCCGGTTCGGATCGAAGCAGCCCAGCCCGCCAAATTGATGGATACGCTGATCATGACCGTCGAACGATGGCAGCAGCGCGATCCGATCATGCAGTTGAGGGCGTGTCTGTCGATGCACGAACTGATCGTCACGATTCTGGAAACGTACCTGCACAGCGGGGGTTCGATGAGGGCCGGACGGGATCCTTTGAAGTGGATCGTTGCGCATTTCTCGGCGAATCTGAGCGAGCCGCTATCGCTCGAAGCGATGGCGAAACGCGCGAACCTATCGGTATCGAGATTCAGCGTTCTGTTCAAATCGAGGTACGCCGTTACGCCGCATCGGTACTTGTTGAACATGCGACTGGAGCATGCGAAGGAACTGTTGGGCAACACGGATCTGTCCCAGGAACAGATCGCGCAATATTGCGGATTCTCCGACGTTCACCATTTCTCTAAGGCTTTCCGGGGCACTTACGGACTTACCCCGGGCGAATGGAGAAAAGGTTTCCCGCAGGCAGTTGATCCTGCAAGCGTCAAATAAGAAGATTCCCTTGCATTCTGAATTCGGACGGAGTCAATCCGGTCAGCTTCTTGAACTGGTGGCTGAAATAGTGGATGCTCGTGAACCCGAGGCGCTCGGCCAGCGACTCGATTTTCTCGCCTTGAAGCAGAGCCCGCTTGGCCTGCTTGACCCGCTCTCCGATGACGTACTGCTTCGGGAGCAGGCCGATTTCTTCCTTGAACAGCTTGGAGAAATGAATCGGATGGTAGCCGCACATGGCCGCCAGCTCGGCCACCGTCCAGTTTCTGCCCGGCTGCTCCTGCATCGCCGCGATGGCGGGCTCGATCTTGCTGCCGGCGGTAGACGCGGCGCGGACGTTCAGCAGCTGCCTGAAGACGTGCGTCAATGCCTGGGTCATGAGCCCTCGCAGGGCGGCTCCGTATCCCGGCTGCTCCAGCTCGTACTCCTTGACGATCCTCGTCAAGATCGGCTCCAGCCCCGAGACGGTAAAATGCGTCGGAAGCGCCGAGGGGCCGTAAGGAGGAATGTCGGGAGCCGGCTGGATCGGCTGTCCGTCCGGCACTTCCCGACCGGCGTAACGAATCGACAGCCCCGGATGGACCGGAGCCGTCGATTCGTGCCGCCAATGGAAATGGATGCTGTAGTAGTCCGTTCGTTCCGCCGCGAACAGCTCGTGAGGGCATTCCGGGCCGTAATGCACGCACTCCCCGTTTCTGACCTCGTACGTTTTTCCTCCGACGGACAGCTCCGCATAACCGGACACGACGTAGAAGAGCTGGCTGTCCGGAATAATGCGCCTGCCCCACTTCGAATCGGCGGACGTCGTCGCCCTGCTGGCGAAATTAACGGTAGGCATAAGCTCGTCAAGCGACCGGATCGTCATGGCGTTTCCTCTTTCGTTGTCGATAATTATCCTTATAGCAAGGAAGAAAGGAGCCGTCCGGCATCGGATTACGCAGCGAACGACATGAGAGACGGCATAGGAGCGTTCCCTCGAGGAGCTTCCGCCCGGCGAGAGACGGCCGACCGAAGCTGTCGCGAATGCAGCAGGCCAATGGCCGGTGCCGGCTCGGAGTCGATCGCGGCGAAGGACGCCAGCATCGCCTCGACGTCGCCGGCCTCGTAGGCGGCCGCGATCGCCCGCGCATAGGCGGCCAGTCCGGATTGATCGGCGGCAGTCCCGTCTTCTCCGCTCTCCAATTCCTCCCGTACCCGCGGAAGATTCCGCCTTGCCCGGTGCAGGGCGGCTTTCGCCGCTCCTTCCGTCACCCGCAGCAGCTCTGCCGTCTCCGCGCTCGAATAGCCGAGTACGTCGCGCAGCAGGAACGCCGCTCTCTGCAGAGGCGGCAGATGTTCGGCCAGCGCGCGGAAGGCGGCTTCCATCTCCAGGGCGCCGTCGTCGGCCGCTTCCCCTTCCGGCGGTCGCACGGTCTTCAGAATACGCGACAGCTTGACGCTGCGGCGGGCGCGGTCGATCCAGGCGTTCTTCGCGATTCGCAGCAAGTAGGCTTCCGGATTCGGATGCGCGTCGAAGCGGGGACCGCCGAGCGCCTTGAGCCAGGCGTCTTGGGCCAGATCCTCCGCCTCCCAGGCCGATTCGGCCAGGGACAGGCAATATTTTCGCAGCGCGGCGTGGAGCTCGGCGACGTCCCGTATTGCCGTCGACGCCTCTGTCTCGCGCGCGCTTTCGGTGTGGTTTGCGTACATGGCATTCCCTCCTCTGTATGCACAGGCGGAATTCGTCTTGCTATCGTAAACGAACGAAGCGCGTCAAAGGATACGCCCTAGCGCCGAAAAATCGAACTTTCTTTTTTCCTTACAGTGTATTCGATTTTCGCCGCGGAGCAAAGACGAATTCGCCGGACCGCCCGTATCTTTCCGAAGCGTTCGTTCGTCTACGGGGTGAATTGCGATTCCCAATACGAACAGGAAAACGGAGGAACGAACAATGACGAATTACGTGCCGTACGTCGTGGAGCAGACGAACCGGGGGGAGAGATCGTATGATATCTATTCCCGCCTGCTGAAGGACCGCATCATCTTCCTGGGCTCGGCGATCGACGATCAGGTGGCCAACAGCGTCGTCGCCCAGCTGCTGTTCCTGGCGGCGGAGGACCCGGACAAAGAGATCAGCATGTATATCAACTCGCCGGGAGGCTCGATCTCGTCGGCGTTCGCCATGTACGATACGATGCGGTTCATCAAGCCAGAGGTTCATACGATCTGCATGGGAATGGCCGCGTCCGCGGGAGCTTTCCTGCTGTTATCGGGCGCCCAGGGCAAACGGTTCGCGCTGCCGAACAGCGAGGTCATGATTCATCAGCCCAGCGGAGGAGCGCAGGGACAGGCCAGCGACATCGCGATCACCGCCAAAAGGATTTTGCGGACGAGGGATAAGCTGAACCGGATTTTCGCGGATCATACCGGCCAACCGCTCGAGCGGATCGAGAGGGACGTGGAGCGGGATCATTACATGTCCGCCGAAGAGGCGCTGGAATACGGCATAATCGACCGCATCATCTCGGCCGCCGATCTTCCCGGTTGACAGCTTCGCCCATCCATGTTAATGTTTAACCAATAAAACCGACCTATATAGTTGGTTTAATGGAAAAATCAAACATGGATGTCCACCGGATTTACCGGAGACCCCTGCTCCTGCCATGGAGAGGGGTCTTTTGTATTCCGCGGACCAGGAGGCTGAACGACTTGGAAGTTGCGGAACGAATCGGGGTATCTGCGGACGCCAAAGCGTCGATCAAACTTTCGCCCGCCGACATCGCGAAGCTGGCGCTGCCGGCTGCGGCGCTCATTATTTCGCTGCTCGTGCACGCGTTCGTCCCCGACGTGCAGATCGTCGCGTCGAAGAGCGAGTACACGGTAATCCTCTTCATCGCCCTGGGGCTGTTCGCGGCATGGGCGATCGCCGGGCTTTATCGCCGGAAGCTGCTCGCGTCCTTGCTCTATTTCTCCAACATTATCACGCTTATCATCGGCCTGCTCGTCGTATGGGAATTGCTGACGCTGAAGTCGGGCGCGCTTCCGCTTCCTTATTTTCCGTCTCAGGTCAAAATACTGGACGCGTTGATCGGCGACCGCGAGAAGCTTCTCGTCTGCATTCTGTACTCCGTGCGGCTGCTCTTCATCGGCTACGTGATCGGGGCGGTCTTCGGTCTTGCGACGGGCGTACTGATGGGCTGGTATAAGCATTTTCAGTACTGGATCAACCCGTTCCTCCGCTTTATCGGTCCGATACCGGCCACCGCATGGATTCCCGTCGTGCTCATCGTGTTTCCGAGCAGCTTTACGGCCAGCATTTTCCTGATCGCGCTCGGGACATGGTTTCCGGTGACGGTCATGACCTGGTCCGGCATCGCCGGCGTGAACAAGTCGTTCTTCGAGGTCGCGCGGACGCTTGGAGCAAGCGAACGGTATCTCGTGCTTCGCGTGGCGTTCCCCGCCGCGTTCCCGCTCATTTTCATCGGATTGTTCATGGGGCTCGGAACTTCGTTCGTCACGCTGATCGTCGCCGAAATGATCGGAGTGAAAGCCGGTCTCGGCTTCTATATCACCTGGGCGCAGGCCTGGGCGGAGTATTACAAGGTGTACGCGGCGCTCTTCATTATGGCGGTGCTGTTCTCGACGATCATTACGATTCTGTTTAAAATTCGCGACCGGGTGCTGATCTGGCAGAAGGGGTTGATCAAATGGTAAAAACGGCGGAAGGCGGACGGATCGCCATCAACGGCGTGTCGCGCGTGTTCGAGGACCGGACGGACGGAGACCAGGCCGTTATCGCGCTGAGCAAAGTCGATCTGGACATTCGGGAGGGAGAGTTTGTCTCGCTGATCGGGCCGAGCGGCTGCGGCAAGTCGACTCTGCTGAGGTTGATCGCGGGCATCGACAAGCCGACGGGCGGGCAGCTGAAGCTGGACGGGGAGCCGATCGACGACGCGCATCCGAGCCGAGGGCTCGTCTTCCAGGACCCGACGCTGTTTCCTTGGAAGACGATCTGGAAGAACGTAGCGACGGGACTCGAGGCACAAGGGGTGCTGAAGGAACGAAAGGACGAGGTGGACAAATTCATCGAGCTGGTCGGGTTAAAAGGGTTCGAGAAGGCGTATCCGCATCAGTTGTCCGGGGGGATGGCGCAGAGGGCCGCATTGGCGCGGGCGCTGGTCAACCATCCGAAAGTGCTGCTGCTCGACGAGCCGCTCGGCGCGCTCGACGCCTTCACGCGGATGAATCTGCAGGATGAGCTGCTGCGCATCTGGCAGGAGCGGGGCACGACGATGGTGTTCGTCACCCACGACATCGACGAGGCGGTCTACCTGAGCGACCGCGTCGTGAATATGACGCCGCGGCCGGCCCGGATCAAGGAGACGATCCGCATCGATCTGCCGCGGCCCAGAGTGCGCAACAGCCCTTCGTTCTTCGAATACCGCTCGCGCATTCTGGAGTCGCTTCAGCTCGTACCGGAGATTGGCCAGCCGGAGTATATCGTCTAAGGAGGGAGGCGAACGATGAGAAGACGCAAACCTTGGCTGGGAGGAACGGCGCTGCTGCTTGCGGCGCTTGCGCTGGCTGGGTGTTCGAGCGGGGACGACCGCTTGCCGGAGGCCGGTTCGGGCATCGGGACGCTGGAGCTTCGGTTTTCCACGGAGCCGGCGAAGCTGAGCGGCAGCGGGAGCTCTACGCTGAATCTGGACGTGAAGCACGGTTCCAAGCCGGTGAAAGGAGCCTCGGTCGTCTTCGAGATTTGGCCGAAGGGAGAGCAGCAGCACGCTCAGCTGTCCGCCAAGTCGGGGGAAGACGGCAAGTACTACGTCAGAGGGGAGTTCTCCCAAGCGGGCGATTATTACTTGCTGGCGCACGTCACGACCGCGGAGGGCTTGCATGATATGAAAACGTTCGAGTTCAGCGTGCATTCGTAGGAGAGAGGAGGGAGAGCGATGAGAAGCTTGTTCGCAATCGGGGCGGCGGCGCTGCTGCTGGCCGGGATGGTCTGGGGGGCCGGGTCCGCAGCGGCGGAAGGCGCCAAGGAGGAGACGCCGGCTTCGTTCGCGAGCGGGTTTCCGGCTTGCCACGCGATGCCCGGGGACGATGGCAAGCCGATCAAGCTCGCGTCGGTATCCGGCGGGGGTGCGGCCGGGAGCGGAGAAGGGCCAGGAGGCTTGTCCGGCCTGGGCATCGCCGCGGGCGCGGCGGCGGTCGTCGGCTCTATTGCGCTATTCGCGGGATATTTAACTTTCCGAATCGGTCGCAGACGGTTCCAGTAGCGGGAGGACTCGTTCGTGCAGCAGATCCCAATTCAGCGCGCCGAGAACGCCGTCGGTGATGACTCCCCGGGAATCGACGAAGATCGTCGTCGGAATCGGTCGAATCTCGTACTTGGCCGCGACCGCGCCGTCCGAATCGAGCGGAATCGGGAACGTGAATCCATAGCTCTCCGCGAACTCGCGCGCCGCTTCCGCGCTGTCGGTCGCGGTCAGATTCACGGCGAGGATGCTCAGCCGCTCTCCGTACTGCTTGTGCAGCTTCGTGAACAAGGGAGCTTCGTCCCGGCACGGCCCGCACCACGAAGCCCAGAAATTCAGCACGACCGGTTTGCCTCTCAGCGCTTCGAGAGAGTAAGTGCCGCCGTCCAATCCGGTCAGCGAGAAGGAAGGGGCGAGATAGCCGATCTCCGCCTTCTCGGGAAGATCCGCTGCATTGCCGTTGCCGGTCGGTCCGGCCGCCTGCCGCTCCGGTTTTCCGCGATCGGAGAACGATTGCTGGAACAGAATGATTCCGCATAACAATGCGGCTGCCGCGACGATTATCCAATTGCGCCATTTGCTCATCAGCGATTCCTGCTTTCTACTTTAAGGTTAATTCCAATAATTCCAATTGGTTTTAATAAAATTAACTTGCCGATTTCCGATTTGTCAATAGTTGAGAGTAAAATAAAAATTTGGAACGAGGATTGACAACGGCAAACATTCGGAGGTATCATAACCTTATAATTCCGGTAATGTTACTATGAATTAAAAGAATTAGTCTGACAAAGTTGACCAGACCTCTGGAGACTGGCTTTCCCTCGGGGAAGCGCGGTCTCTTTTTTGATTCGAGACGGGAGGAACGAAGATGAGCGAGCAACAGGCATCCACAGAAGGCAACGGTTCGAAGAAATGGCGTTTCGACACGCTGCAGGTGCACGCCGGCCAGCAGCCCGATCCGGTTACCGGAGCGCGGGCGGTGCCGATCTATCAGACGGCCTCGTACGTGTTCAAGAATACGGAGCATGCGCGCTCGGTCATCAACTTCGAGGAATTCGGCCACACCTACACCCGAGTCGGCAATCCGACGAACGACGCGCTGGAGCAGCGGATCGCCGCGCTCGAGGGCGGTGTCGGGGCGCTGGCCGTGGCATCGGGTTCGGCCGCAGTCACTTACGCGATCTTTAATCTGGCGGGCTCCGGAGACGAGATCGTCTCGGCGAGCGCGCTGTACGGCGGCACGTACAATCTGTTCGACGTCACTTTGCCGAAGCTGGGAATCACGACGAGGTTCGTCGACTCGGACGATCCGGAGAACTTCAGGCGCGCGATCACGGGCAGGACGAAGGCGCTGTTCATTGAATCGATCGGCAACCCCGGGCTGAACATTCCGGATATCGAGCGTATAGCCGACATTGCGCACGAGAACGGCATCCCTCTCATTGTTGACAACACGTTCGGCACTCCATACCTGATTCGGCCTCTCGAATACGGGGCGGACATCGTCGTGCACTCCGCGACGAAGTTCATCGGCGGACATGGCAATTCGATCGGCGGGCTGATTGTCGACGGGGGCCGATTCGATTGGACGAACGGCAAGTTCCCCGGATTTACCGAGCCGGACAAGAGCTACAACGGACTTGTCTACGTGGAGAAGTTCACCGAGTTGGCTTTCATCACGAAGGTGCGGGTGCAGTATTTGCGGGACATCGGCGCTTCGATCAGCCCGTTCAACAGCTTCCTGCTGCTGCAGGGACTGGAGACGCTCTCGCTCAGGGTGGAAAAGCATCTGGCCAATACGGCGCGCGTCGTCGAGTACTTGAGCCGGCACCCCGACGTAGCCTGGGTGAATTATCCGACGCTGGAGGGCAACCCGTATCAGGCGTTGGCGGCAAAATATTTTCCGAAAGGGCCGGGCTCCATTTTCTCGTTCGGTCTGAAGGGCGATCCGGAGACGGCGAACCGATTCATCGACGGCCTGGAGCTGTTCTCCCATCTGGCGAACGTGGCGGACGCGAAGTCGCTCGTGATCCATCCGGGCAGCACGACGCATGCGCAGCTTACGCCGGAGGCACAGCTCGCGGCGGGAGTGAGGCCGGATCTGATCCGTCTGTCTATCGGCATCGAGGATGCCCAGGATCTGATCGACGATCTGGAGCAGGCGATCCGCAGAGCCGTCGCGGCGGCAGCCGAGCCCAGCGGCGTCTAAGCGAAAGGAGACGCCGTTTCGGAAGGAGGGGGCGCTGAGGAGAAGCGAATCGTTGCGGGACAGAGCGATCATTCATTCGGAAGGATGGAAAGCGGAAATGAAAAATCATTTGGCCAAGAGCAAGTGGATCTTATCGGCTGTCGCCGTCACGATGGCGATCGCCGTCTTGAACGGGTGCGGGAAAAACGACAACGAGGCGAGCCCGGCGGCGGTATCCCCGTCTTCGTCGAATGCGGGTTCGGGCGACAAGTCGTTGAAGAAGGTGACGTTCGCCTATGCCGGGGGTACGTGCGAAGCGCCGATCTATACGGCGATCGAGAAGGGCTTTTTCAAGGAAGAGGGGCTCGACGTCGAATTGGTGCAGATGGACTTCGAGACGCTGAAGTCCGGCATCTCTTCCGGCAAAGTAGACGGAACGGTCGGCAACTTCGCCTGGTTCAAGCCGATCGAGCAAGGACTCGATGTCAAGGTGACGGGCGGCCTTCACGCGGGATGCATCCAGTTGGTCGCACCTAAAGGCAAGGGCATCTCGACCCTGCAAGACTTGAAGGGCAAGAAGATCGGCGTAGACGTCATTGGCGGCGGACCGCAAATTACGCTGTCGATCGCGCTGAAGCAGAATGGAATCGAGCCGACCGACATCGACTGGAGAGCGTATCCTTCCCAGCAGATGTCGACGGCCGCCGACAAGGGCGATATCGACGCGTTCATCGTATGGGACCCTGCGGCGCAGCAAGCGCTCGACACGGGCAACTTCGTCCGACTGCTCAGCAATGGGCATGACGAGCCGTTCAAATCCGGCTACTGCTGCTACTCCGTTGTAAGCGGAGCCGTCACGAAGAAAGACCCGGAGAAGGCTGCGGCGATCACGCGCGCGCTGTTGAAATCGGCGGAATGGGTCGGCAACAACGCGGCCGAGACGGCTCAGATCGAGACGGACAAGAAGTACGTGCCGGCCGACGCGGCGACGAACGAGAAGCTGCTCAAGTCCTACCACTGGAAGCCGGGCGTGATCAACGCCAAGAAGAACGCGGAGTTCTTCATCAAGGAACAGAAGGCGCAAGGCATTCTTGATGCTTCCACCGACGAGAAGGAACTGCTGGATCGCCTGTTCTTCGAAGCGATTCCGGACTATAACGGCAATTAATACATTTCGGCAATACGGACTGAAGCGCCGGACCCTGAACGGGTCCCGGCCCTTCAGTCGTTTCCATATGAACGGAGGGACGATGATGATCGCGGTCATTAAACCGATTGCGTACGAGAGCGCTTCGCCCGAAGCGCGCGCCGAATACGAGCGCCAATACCGGATCAACGGAACCGTGACGAACGCGAAGAAGACGCTGCTGCACCATCTGCCTTCGTACCATGCGTACGAGGAGTGGCACAGACTGCGCGAGGCATTGCTTCAATTTATTAGCCATAGGGCGTTTATCGTGTTCTGCTATGCCATTTCGCTGGAAGGGGACAGCTTGCTGAACTCGACGTACTTCCGCAAGTCGCTCACCGATCGGGGAGAGAATCCCGACGAGCTTCTGCTGGACGACGAGGAATTGGCGCTGGAGCAGTACGGAAGGCATCTGGCGAGCAAGCCGAACGCCGTGCCGAACGCGCTGTTCTCCCATCTGGGCCAGTATTATACGCCCGAGCAGATCGTCGCTCTGACCGCGTTCGGCGGGCAGATGATCGCGACGAACGTATTCAACAGCGCGCTTCGCATCGAACTGGACGAATATTTGCTGCATTTTACGACTTAGGGCGTGTATGCAAACCCGCTCAGAGGCATCTATCACCGCTTTTTCGCCCCTGCTTCGTCACTTTTGCTTGACGTACCCCCGGTACGCCTTCACAAAAGTTCCTTGCATGGAACGAAAATTCGGCCATATCTGCGATCCTCGGAGTATGCATACACGACCTAGAGGAGGCTGGATTTCATGGGAATTCGACTGAGCATGCTGGACCAAACTTTGATTAACAAAGGGGAAGATCCGACGGAGGCGTTCGAGCATACGGTTGAGCTGGCGAGGAAGGCGGAAGCGTGGGGGTACTATAGATTCTGGGTATCGGAGCATCACGATTCCGACCTGGTGGCGGGTTCTTCGCCCGAGGTGCTGATCGCCCATTTGCTGGCCAAGACGGAGCGCATCCGCGTCGGCTCCGGCGGCGTCATGCTGCAGCACTACAGCCCGTACAAGGTAGCCGAGAACTTTAACGTGCTCGCGTCGCTGAACCCCGGCCGGGTCGACCTGGGCATCGGCCGCGCGCCGGGAGGACTGCCGCATTCGATCCGGGCGCTGCAGGCAGGCAAAGCCGATCAGGCGACGCTTCCGGAGAAAATCGCCGAAGTGCTTGCCTACACGCGTGACCGGTTGCCTCCGGATCATCCGCTCGCCGGACTGAAGGCCAGCCCGGTGCCTCGCGTGCCCGCGGACGTGCTGCTTCTCGGGGCGAGCGCATCCAGCGCGGCGACCGCCGCGGAGCTGGGATTGCCTTACGTGTACGCGCTGTTCATCAACAACGACGAAGAGGAGGCGGCGAGGGCGTTCGAGGCTTACCGCTCCGTCTTCCGTTCGGCAGAGGGGAGGGGGCCCGAAGCTTTGCTGGCCGTTCCCGTCATCGTCGCCGACACTGACGAGGAAGCGAGGAGCATCGCCGAGCAATGCCGGATCGTCAAGATCCACCTGAAGAGCGGGCGAACGATCACGGTGGCGACGGTGGAGCATGCGGAGGAATACGGCAGGCAGGCGGAGGAAGAGTATACGATCGACGCCCGGCAAGCTTACGTTGTCCATGGCTCCAAGGAGACCGTGCGCGCGCAGCTGCTGGAGGCGGCGGCCAAATACGGCGTGGAGGAATTTATCGTCATCTCTACGATTCGCGATGCGGCGAAACGGCTGCGTTCCTACGAGCTGTTGAAGGAGGCGTTCGCCGAGACGCCGGTCGCGGGGGAAGCCGTTCAGACCCTGTGAGTCAATGCGCTCCGGAGCCCTTCAGGTTCAAGACGACGACGCCCGCGACGATGAGGACGAGGCCGAGCGCCGTCGTCAGGCTGGCCGTCTCTTTCCAGACGACGATGCCGATGACGGCGGTCAAGGCGGTGCCGACGCCCGACCAGATCGCGTAAGCGACGCCCAGCGGAATTTGCTGCAGGCTGAGCGACAGCGAATAGAACGCCAGCGAGAATGCCGCGATCGTAGCGATGCTGGGGTAGAGCCTGGAGAAGCCTTCGGACGCTTTGAGCATCGAAGTGCCGAAGAGCTCGCTGACGATGGCGAGCGCAAGGAACAGATAGGCTTTGGTCATCGGAGTTTCTCCTCTCTGTCGTTCGCGATGCCATAGAGCAGCAGTTCGACCGTGCTTGCGAGCGTCTCGCCCAGCGAGCGGTCGCCCTGCCCGGCATCGGCGGCTTCGCGGTCCATTAATCGATAGATCGCGCCTACGTACGCGTTAATGAACAGATCGACGTCGAAGGGGCGCAGCGCGCCTTCTTCGATGCCTTGCCGGATAAGCTGGAGGATATTGTCCCAGCCCTCGTTCATATACTCGTCGATCACGCGCCATTGCGCCGGGTAGGCGTTCTTAAGCTCGTTCAGAAGCCGGGTGTCGCTGAAAGCGAATGATCGGGGCACGATGATCAGCGTCTCGTACAGCTTGCGGAGCAACGGCGTTCCCGCATCCTTCATCACCTCGGCTTCGTGATCCCTCATGCCGGCGATGGACAGCTCGACGAGATCGGCGATGATCAGCTCTTTGGACGCATAATGCTGGTACAGCGTCTTCGTGCTGATTCCCAACCGGCTCGCAAGCTCTCTTACCGAGAACTTTAAACCTCTCTGCCGAATTTCTTGAACGGCCGCTTCCCGAATTCTGTTTCTCATGGCGTTCTCCCTTCCGCGCCGGATTGCGAGGCCTGAATCAAGGCGGGCAAGAAAAACAACGGATAGAGCAGCAAAAACAGATTAGGCGCCCACCACATCCAATCGAAGTCGGAGCGGATCGACCAGAAGGCGATTGCCTGCAGTCCCGAGCAGAAAGTCAGGACGAGGGAGACGATGCACAAGGGGCGCCAAACCGGGTTCCGCGCGCGAAAGTACCTTAGGCTCATCAGACCGGTTGCGGAGATGAGCAGATCCAGCGGCGCGAAGGAGACGTTCCATGCGGCGAGAATCTCGTTGTCGTAGTCTTTGTACCGGTATTCCGGAGGAATGAGTTCCATCCAGATGACGAACCAATAAAGGATAAAACCGATGTCGGTCAGCCACATCATCGCTTTGAGCGTACGGCTCATATCCGGCCTCCATTGTCTCAAGATGAAGAAAACATGGAAAACGTAATGATTTCTTTGTTTTCCAGATTATAAACCGAAGAAGAGTCAAGGTCAACGGGCGGTTGTCACCGGGCGGAGGCAGGAAAAAGCCTTCGGACCCCGGGACGTTTTCCCGTAGGCCCGAAGGCGGTGAAGAGGCGTTATTCCGTCTGGGCGAAACGGTTCGGCGGCACCGGCAAGCCGATGTGCTCCCGAAGCGTGCTGCCTTCGTAGTCCTCGCGGAACAGTCCGCGTCGCTGAAGCAGGGGGACGACATGCTCGACGAAGTCCTCCAGGCCGTCCGGCAAGACAGGAGACATCAGCATGAAGCCGTCCGCGGCGCCTTCCGTGAACCAGCGCTCCAGCGTGTCCGCGATCTTGTCCGGCGTGCCGACGAAGCCGTCCCCGCTGAAGGAGCCGGTGAGCAGGGAGTAGACCTGGCGCAGCGTCGGGTTCTCCCGGGCGATGACCAGCTGATGCTTCTTGTAGTCGGACTTGCCCTCGTCGAGCTGGCCGAGTCCGAGATTGTTCGCCCGGTGGTCGAGCGTGTATCCGGTGAAGTCGACGCTCTTGAAGTAGTCCGCGAGAAAGCCGATTCCCGTCTCTTCCGTAATCAGGGATTCGAGCCGCTTCTGCTTCTCGCGCGCTTCCTCCTCGGTTCGCCCGATGATGGGGGAGATGCCCTGCAGCACGTACACGTCGTCGGGATTCCGGCCCGCTTCGGCGACTTTGGCCTTATAGGAACGGTAGAAGTCTTGCGCATCCTCGATATTGTACTTGATGGAGAAGATGACCTCTCCGACCTTGGCGGAGAAATTCTGTCCGGATTCCGAATTGCCGGCCTGCACGAGCACCGGATGGCCTTGCGGGGAACGTCCGATGTTGAGCGGTCCCTCCACCGAGAAGAAACGGCCCTGATGACGGATGCGGTGCAGCTTATCGCGGTCGAAGAAGCGTCCGCTCTCTTTGTCCTGGACGAAGGCGTCATCTTCCCACGAGTCCCACAAACCCCGGACGACTTGCAGAAACTCTTCGGCCCGTTCGTATCGGAACGAATGGTCCAGATGCTCCTCGGCGTTGAAGTTGCGGGCGGTATTGCCCGACAAGTCCCTTGTCGTGACGATGTTCCAGCCGACTCTCCCTTTGCTGATATGATCCGCCGACATGAACAGCCGCGCCAGATTAAAAGGTTCGATATACGAAGTGGACGCCGTGGCGACGAGTCCGATCTTCGAGGAGGAGCCGGCCAGCGCGGAGATGAGCGTAATCGGCTCGAAGCGGTTCAGAATGTTCGGGTGGGACTGCTCGTTGATCGCCAGGCTGTCCGCCAGGAAGGCAATGTCGAACTTGCCCCGTTCCGCGGTTTGGACGAGCTTCTGATAATAATCGATATCGTGGCTGGCATCGATGGGCGCTTGCGGCAGACGCCACGAAGCGACATGCATGCCCGTGCCGACCAGATAGGCGGACAGCTTGATTTGTCTTCTTTGGGTCATCCTCTCTCCACTCCGTTCAATTACAAGTATTTAAATAAGAATAGTATGAATAAAATGTAACATTTTAGGAGCGCAAGGTCAATGGCCCCGAGGCGTCTTGGTGAATTCCGCTTGACGGTCCCGCTTTGTCGTGCCATAATGTACACGCGTACATTAATTGTTTTCAGACAGGAAGATGAATTTGACGAACCGTAAAGAAGTCGCCAAGCTGGCCGGCGTGTCCGAAGCGACCGTGTCCCGGGTGCTGAATGGGATCGGACCGATGAAGGAATCGACCAGGGATCGGGTGCTCCAGGCGGCCAAGCAATTGAACTACGAATTGAACGCGGTCGCGTCGAGCTTCGCCAGAGGCCGAAGCGGCAATCTCGGCGTCGTGCTGCCGCATGTGCCGAAAGTTCATTTGTTCTCGACGTATTACTTTTCCGAGCTGCTCGGAGGCATCGGGGAAGCCGTCCACTCCGGCGGATACGGACTGCTGCTGCTTTTCAGGGACCCGACCGCCGTGTATGACTACGTCTCCCTGTATCGGACGCAGCGCGTGGATGCGTGCATTATCCTCGGCTCCAGTGCCGTCGAGACGGAGAAGGAAGCCGTCCATCGACTGGCGGACGAGCGGTTGCCGTTCTGCGTCATGGACCAGAGGTTCGATCATCCGCTGCTGAACATCGTGGCCGCGGACCATGAACAGGGGAGCTACGACGCGGTCAAGCATCTGATCGGCAAAGGCTACGGGAGAATCGGATTTCTCAACGGCGCTCCGCAGTATTCGAACAGCCGGGACAGACTGGCGGGATACCGCAAGGCGCTGCTGGAGGCCGGCATCGCAGAGGACGATACGCTCGTCTACGAGGGGAACTACAGTCGTACGAGCGGCCGAAGGGCGGCCGTTCAAGTGTATCGCGATCTGGACCGGCTCGACGCGATCTTCGTGGGCAACGACCGAATGGCCATCGGGCTGATGCAGGGGCTTAGGGAGTTGGGCTGCAGCCTGCCGGACGATCTGAAGATCGTCGCCTACGACGATTCCGACGCGGCGAGCTTCACGGAGCCTCCGCTGACGACGGTGAGGGTTCCCTTTTACGAAATGGGCAGACTGGCGGCGGATCGCTTGCTCAAGCAGCTCGCGGACAAGGAGAAGTCGGACGCTTCCGCGCCGCTTATTCGCGAGAAACTGCCGGCCGAGCTCGTCATCCGCAAATCGAGCGGCAACTAATTCAACGGGAGGAAGACGGATGAAGAAGGCATTGATCGTATGGGGAGGCTGGGAAGGGCACCAGCCGAAGGAAGTGGCGGAAATTTTCCGCGGCCAGTTGGTAGAGGAAGGCTTCGAGGTCGAAGTATCGGACACGCTGGAAGCTTTCGCTGACGGGGAGAAGCTGAAGGGGCTGGACCTGATCGTGCCGGCATGGACGATGGGGCGCATTTCCCAGGAGTGGGTGAACAACGTTTCCGCCGCCGTGCAGAGCGGTGTCGGACTGGCCGGTTGCCACGGCGGAATGTGCGACGCGTTCCGCGAAAATACGGACTGGCAGTTCATGACCGGCGGACAGTGGATCGCGCACCCGGGCAACGACGGCACGGAGTATAAGGTGGAGATCAAGGCCGGCTCCAGTCCGCTGGTCGAAGGCATCGAAGATTTCACGGTGTCGACGGAGCAGTATTATCTTCATGTCGATCCGGCGAACGAAGTGCTTGCCACGACGCGTTTTCCGGTGGCGCCGGGGCCGCATTCGCCTAACAAAGCCGTCGATATGCCGGTCGTCTGGACGAAGCGCTGGGGACACGGACGCGTGTACTACAATTCGCTCGGACATCAGGCGAACGTCATGGAAATTCCGGTCGTCAAGGAACTGATGCGCCGGGGCTTCAATTGGTGCGCCGAAGGCAAAGCCCTCGCTCCGGCGGACGAATCGGCTCAGGCATACACGGGCATGCAGGACAACCAACTTTAATTCCGGGAAAAGAGGAAACCTCGTGGAGAAAATCAAAGTCGGCATTATCGGCACAGGGAACATCAGCGGCATTTATTTTCAGAACGGCAAGCGGTTCGATTCGATGGAGGTTGTCGCTTGCGCCGACCTGGACGTGGAGAGGGCCAAGGCGAGGGCGGCGGAATTCGGCATCCGAGGCTGTTCGGTCGAGGAATTGCTGGCCGATCCCGACATTCAGATGGTAATCAATCTGACAATTCCGCTCGCGCATGCTTCGGTCTGCTTGCAGGCGCTGGAGGCGGGTAAGCACGTCTACGTGGAGAAGCCGTTGGCGGCGACTCGCGAGGAAGGACAGCAGGTGCTGGAACTGGCTCGGCGCAAGGGGCTGCTCGTCGGCAGCGCGCCGGATACGTTCCTTGGCGGCGGCATTCAGACTGCGATCAAGCTGATCCGGGACGGATGGATCGGCACTCCGATCGGCGCGACGGCGTTTATGACGAGCAGCGGCCACGAGAGTTGGCATCCCGCGCCTGAATTCTATTATCAAAAGGGCGGCGGACCGATGTTCGACATGGGACCGTACTATTTGACTGCCTTGGTCTCAATGTTGGGACCGATCTCGCGGGTCACCGGTTCGGCCCGCATCTCGTACCCGGAGAGAACGATTACGAGCCAGCCGAAGTTCGGGCAGAAGGTGAAGGTCGAAGTGCCGACGCATGTCGCCGGCATTATGGACTTCGCTTCGGGGCCGATCGGCACGCTGCTGACGAGCTTTGATACGAAGGGTGGCTCCACGCTGCCGCGCATCGAGGTGTATGGAAGCGGCGGAACGCTGCTTGTACCGGATCCGAACGGTTTCGGGGGTACGGTCAGCATCTGGCGCGCGGGCTCGAAGGAATGGTCGGACATTCCGCTTACGCACGGCAAGGCCGAGAACGCGCGTGGCGTAGGCGCGGCGGATATGGCCCGCGCGATTCAGGCCGGACGCAAGCATCGCGCGAGCGGCGAGCTGGCCTTCCACGTGCTGGAGGCGATGCACGGTTTCCACGACGCGTCGGAGCAAGGTGCGCATTACATCATGAAGAGCTCGTGCGATACCCCGGCTCCGCTGCCGCTTGGATTGGCCGATTTCGAATTGGACTGATCCTTTCGGGCTGCGGATGTGGTACAATCGATGCGGAATGAGGGAGGCGGCGAATTCGGCCGCCTCGCTTGCGCATCATGACGCCTTGGCGTGAGAACGGAGACGAGACATCACCAGATGGACGGAAAATGGAAGTATTACGCCGGACTCGTTGCGGTATCTGTAATATGGGGAGCGAATTTCGGAGTTTCCCGGAGCGCGATGGAGACGTTCGATCCGGCGCTTTTTGCCTTTTTGCGGTTCGGCTTAGCCGTTCCGTGTTTTTTTCTGCTGTTGAAATGGAAGGAAGGCAGCGTCGGCCTGCCGTGGAAAGCCGTGCTTCAGCTTGCGGGGATCGGGCTGGTCGGGGTGACCGGCTTGGAGATCGCGGTTATGTATTCGATCAAATACACGACGCTGGCGAACGCGTCCTTGCTGAACGTGGCTCCGTGGCCGATCTTCGCCGCCTTGTTCGCGCCGTTGTTCGTGAAGGAGAGCTTTACCCGACGTCTGGCGGTCGGGGGAGCCGCGGCGATCGTCGGCGTTACTTTCATCATTTTGGGCGGCAAGGAAGGCTTCGATCTGTCTTCCGACCATATGATCGGCAACTTGCTCGCGTTCGGAGTCAGCGTGGTCGGCGCGCTGTTCAACTTGAGCTGCATGTCGCTGATGAAGCGCTATTCGTCTTTGCGCGTAAGCGCCTGGTTTATTCTGTTCGGCAGCTTGTTCATGATCCCTTTCACGCTGAGCGGCTGGGGCAAGGTGGACTGGGGCGGCCTGGGAGCGGGACATTACGCGGCGATCGCTTATAACGTGATCGTCTGCACGGTCGTCGCGTTCGTCGTCTGGAACGCCAGCATGTTCAAGATCGGCGCGGCGCGCGCCAACTTCTTCCGCTACGTCGTACCCGCGGCGGCCGTCATTGCGGGGCTGCTTTTCTTCGACGAGTCGATCTCGGGCTGGCAGATCGTCGGAGCCGTCTGCATGGCGGCGGGGCTTGTCTGGATCAGCATGGAGAAGCGGCGCGAACCCGCCCCCGTTCTGACTCGCATGGAAACGAGAGAAGGAGTTGTCCCTTGACAGGGGCAACTCCTTCTTTGTCATTTCGCTTCGGTTCCGATTACGGTCACGGATAAAGGATCGACGTATTCTCCGTCTTTAAGCGTCGAGTAATGCAGATGGGGACCGGTGGATTCCCCGGTGCTGCCCATCTGTCCGATCACATCGCCGGACTCCACTTCGTCTCCGGCTTCGACCGCGAGCTTGTCCAGGTGTCGGTATTCGGTGACCCACGCTTCGCCGTGCTCGATTTTCACCGTCAAGCCTTTGGCAGCGTCGTATTCGGACAGGGCGACTTTACCTGCGCCGGCCGCGAAAATATCCGATCCGGCGTTGCCTGCGATATCGATGCCGTCGTGCAGCGTTTTTTCGGACGTTACCGGATGGATGCGATAGCCGTAGCGCGAGCTGATTTTAGCGTCTTTCGGTATTTTGAGCCGCAATTGGATTTCCTTTGCGCTATCGTTGTTCGTTTCGGCGGCTTGAGCGGGCTGCGGATTCGTCCGCGGCTCGTTCTTGTCCGCCGCAAGAGCGGACGGCAGCAGTAAAGCTCCGGCCAGAATGAAGATGACGGCCCCGGTATAGGCGGCTTTCTTGCGGCCGGGTTTGTAGTCTCGGATCATCACGATTCTCCTTGCGATCAGTTTTTTGCTTCCGAAGAAACCGACTCCCGATAACGCGATTTTCTGCGAGGCTCCGATTTCCAGCAACTTGATCATGCAGGACGCATACGCTTCCTTGGAGGTAATGACGTTCAGCACGTTCGCGTCGCAGGCGCTTTCCTGATCGATGCGCATTCTCCTCAGCCCGTACCACGCCAGCGGATTGAACCAATGCGCGGAGACGAGCGAATACGCCAGCAAGTTGACCCAAATGTCCTTCCTTCGGGAATGGGTCAGCTCATGTCTGAAGATGCATTCCCATTCGGCTTCGACCAGTCGTCCGGCCAAATCCCGCGGAATCAGCACGACCGGGGAGAAAATGCCGAACAGTGCCGGTCCGGACACAAGACGGGTCAGACGAAACTGTACGGCGGGGCGGATGCCGATGTCCGCGCGGATTCGCGCGAACTGCTCCTCCAGCTCGCGCGGGACGGCCAAGCGGGTTTCCCGCCGAAGCGCCCGGGACATGGCGAGATGTCCGGCGAGCGGGAACAGCAGTGCCAGAGCGATGCCGGATAACCATACGAACGCCGCGATTTGCAGAAGAAGGTTGTCTGAAGTCCGACTGAGGCTCGCCGGCTGTGAGGCTGCTTCTCCTCCTTCGAATACGGTTCCGCCGCTTGTCCGCTCTGAAGCTTCCGCTGCTGCGGCGGCCGAGAGGTTTGCGGCGCGAGATTGAATCGCTTCGAAGGCCGGCAAACGTGTTTCCAGCGTATCGGGCACGGGCAGCCATCTCAGCTGGTTTCCTGCGTCCCCGGGCAGCAGCGGGATCAGCAGCTTCGCGAGCAGCAGGAACCACAGGGCGTACTTCCAGCCCGGGGACAACGTCTTGCGACACAGCCGCAGCGTCCCTGCGATCAACAGTACGAGGACGGCGGCTTCCAACGAGCCGACGAGCGCTTGCCCGAACATTCGGATCGCAAGCTCCATCGTCATTTCTCCTTTTCCCGGAGCAGGTCTTTCAACTCCTTGATATCGTCGGGAGAGAGCTTGCCGGATTCCAGGAAGTGCACCATCATCGGTTTAAGGGCGCCTCCGTAAATTCGGTCGAGGAAGGAGCGACTTGCTTCGCGAACGCATTCCTCTTCATTGACGAGCGGGAAGTAGGCGTACTCGCGTCCGTCCTTGCTGAAGCCGAGAGCTCCCTTCTGAACAAGTCTGCCGATGAGCGTCTTCACCGTCTTCGGCTTCCACGATTTCGTCCCGCTCAGGCGGGAAATGATGTCGGCGGCCGTCAACGGCGAGGCCTGCCAGACGATTCGCATAATATCCCATTCCGCGTCCGAAATGGGTGGGGATTCGGGCATGTCGGTTCCTCCGTTCATTCATCGCCAGCAATGAATACGCCAAAGATTACAACTGTAGTCTACGGAAATAGATTACAGTTGTAATCGAATTGTGTCAAGCTATCCGCTTCGGGAATTTTACGGCGTACGGGCGGAGCGGGCTGGGGATGCCGCTTTGAAGCGATGGTAGCGGAGCAGGATTTCATGGTGGAGGGCGTGATCTTCGGGGATTCCCATATGCTTGCGGATGACGTGTCCGACGCCTCTCTGGCGAATGGAAGTTTGCAGAATGACCGCCTCCAGATCCCCGTCATCGTCGTACAGCAGCGCAGAGGCCATGGCGGACGCCAGATGCGGAACCGGAATGCCGTTGTCGAAGGCTTGCAGCGCCGGACGCACCAGCCTTTCGTTGCTGGAAAGCTTGCGGAGCGGAGAGCGTCCGACGCGGGCGATCTTGTCGACGATGGCGGCGTTCTCGAATCTGCGCAGCGTGCCGCGTACGTATTGGCTGTGCTCGGCCTGACTGAAGCCGTGCTTGGAGACGAGCAGGCGGGACGTCTCCTCCAGCGTCCGCTCGACGCTTCGCCGCAGCTCCGGGTCGCGCATCGATTCCTGGATCGTCCGGTAGCCTTGCCGGTATCCGTAATAAGCGGCGACGGAATGCCCCGTATTGACGGTAAACAGCTTTCTCTCGACGTACGGCTCGAGCGAGTCCACGTATTGGGCGCCTTCGATGACGGGGAAGAGATCGAGCGAAGGGACGCGTTCGATGATCCATTCGCAGTAGGGCTCGACTTTGACGGCGAGCGGGTCGGCGTGCTGCTGCGGAGGGACGATGCGGTCTACGGCCGCGTTCGGGCAGACGAGCATGCGGTCCGCGAGCGGCTTCCATTCCGGCGCCAGATGACGCATGATCCATTTGCGCAGCAAGGCGCTTCCGTTCATCGCGTTCTCGCATGCGATCACAAGCAAAGGGCGGGGCCGCTCGGCCAAGCGCGCTTCGATTCCCCGGGCAATCGGCTCCGCGATCTCGGGAAGCGCGGACGCCCCGACCGCCGTCGTAATCACGTCCGCTTCCGCGACCCGTCTGACGACGGCATCCCGGTCTTTGAGGCTGACGGCAGTCACGTTGCTGACAAGGGTGCTGCGCTGCGGCTCTCCGGCGTAGGTGACGGTGTACTGCTTCTTTAGCTGCAAGGCTTTGACCTGGCCGGCGTTGCGGGCGGCGAAGCACACTTCATAGCCCGAACGGGACAGCATCAACCCGATAAAGCCTCTTCCGATATTTCCCGCTCCGAACTGTACGGCTTTCATAATCCGTTCCTCCTCTTCGCGTGATGAAGGTTGCTCTTCCGTGTGTGCTCGATCGTTCGTTAGCAAAGGCTTGCTTGGGTTCCGTCAGGCAGCTACCGATTATAATTTTCTGATTAATCAGAAAATTTTGGGTGGAGATGGGCGGGGACGGCGCGGCTTCGTGTGAGGTGTATGCTTGGATAGCGAACCTCAACTCCGCGCAGTGCCACGAGGGCCAAAAAAGCGCCTCGAAGCAGTGAGCCTCACCCCCGTGCGGTATCAAGCCTCGACTTAGGGTAGGGAGCTGGGGGGGAGGCTGGAATCCTCTCACATCCCACCCCAACTGGCGTCGTCCATCTCAAGACGCTTCCGAACGGCCGGCCAGATGGCGGAAGTCCAGCTCCGCAAGCGAGCTTGCCCGGTAAGGGGATTTCGGGAAGCTCAGCGTTTCGGTCAGCACGTTCGGAACGATGACGCACACCGTTCCGGCGGCAATGGCAGCTTTGGCTCCGTTGGGGGAATCTTCCACCGATATCGTCTCTTCGCCGCGAACGCCGAGGGCGCTCATTGCTTGCAAATACAGCTCGGGATCGGGCTTCACTTTGCTGACGTGGTCGGAAGTGCGGATGCACTCGAAATAGTCGGTCAGCTTCAGCCGATCCAGATGCGTGCGAACCCAATGCTCGGAGGAACTGGAAGCAAGGCCGATCTTAAGCCCGAGCGTTGTGGCAGACTCAAGGTAGCCGAGAACTCCGGGACGCACCGTTTCCTGCTCCATCAGTTCGGCGTGCTTGTCGTGAACGGACCGGCGGAAAGCCTCCTTGTCGATCGGCAGGCCAAGCTCGGTCATGAGATATTCGTAGGGGTTAAAGGTGTGCAAGCTCGTGCCGATGCATTGCGAATATTGCTCCAGCGTCAGCTCGACGCCGTGGGAGCGGTACGCTTCGCGGAACGCCCGGTACCAGGCGGTCTCCGTATCGATGATTGTTCCGTCGAAGTCGAAAATAATGGCTTTGATCATGAACAGTCTCCTTTCGCGCTTTCCGCGCCCGATAGAATGTTCCGGATGATCCATCCGGAAAGAGAAAACGGCAAAAAGGACCCTTTCTCAGGGCCCGGCTTCCGAAAGAAACTGAAGAAGCAAAATATAGACCCATCTTCCGCAGACGAGGTTAGCTGACGGACTCGGGAAGATGGTCTCCCTACGTTCGATATGCGAACGATTCGCCCCAAAAGTGGTTCCCCCGCTTTTCGACGACGAGCGCCGAAAACTAAGCGTATTATAACTGTAACTCAAGGTTATGTTTATGTCAATATACGTAACATAATATACGAGGGGGGGGAGTGGAGTTGGTGCAATAACTAACGTGAATATGACGCAATCGGGCTGGGAAAATCTAAATCACAAATCCTCCCCAATCTCCCCAGCCTCACCCGCCGGAACCTTCCGAAGCTCTTTGCGATACTCCGAAGGAGAGAGGCCGCTCCACGAGCGGAACTTCTTCGAGAAATAAAGCGCATCCCCGTAGCCGACGGAAGACGCGACCTGCTCGATCGTCATGTCCGAGGCAAGCAGCAGCTCGGCCCGCTGCATGCGCATCTGCAGCAGATACTGCATCGGCGACATGCCGGTCGATTGCCTGAACAGCTTGCACAGATGGGTGCGATGATAGCCGAGCATTGCAGACATGCCCGAGACGGAGATGGGCTGGGCGTATTGCAGCGTCAAATACTGCAAAGCCTGCTTCACGACGTGATCCGAATCCGACGTCGATACGCCCGCGGAAACAGAGAGACGCTTCTTGGCGCGGGCGGCGCCGATCTGGTGCAGCAGGAGGCGAAGCCAGCCTTCGGCTTCCAGGTTGGACAGCTCCGCACCGAGCGAAGCCTCGAAGCAGCGGCGGAGCTGTTCGTAAGCGTTGCGGAGATGCGGATTCAAGCTGCCGGAGACGACGGGGGATTCGGGAGTAACGCCGATTGCGTCCATGGCCGCGGCCGCGCCGGGGCCGTTGAAGGCGAACCAGGCGTACCGCCACGGCGCGCGCTCGTCAGCCTGGTATGAGAACAGCTCCCCTGGAAAGATGGCGAAAGAGTCCCCCGCGCCGCAGCGGTATCCGATGCCGCCGATTGTAAAATCCCCGTGCCCGGACAGAACGGTGTGGATCAAATAGTAGTCGTGGATGGCCGGCCCCATTTTGTGCAGGGGAACCGGTTGGGCTTCCCCGCTGAACAGCACGGCAAGCTCCCCGCCCGAAGGGGATGGATTGATGCTGACAACGTATTCGTCGTGATCTGGAGTCATCGTGTCCACCTGCCTGTTTCCTTTTCTCCCACTATAGCAAACAAACGACAAATGTCCATATAGATGCGCGATGCCTCCATACTCTTATGAGTGCGCTTGCATTACATTGAGAGTAGCCAATCATTTTATTCAGCCGGAGGTTATGAACTTGTCCAAAATTACTTTTATCGGCGCGGGAAGTACGGTTTTCGCCAAAAACGTGCTCGGGGACGTCATGCACACGCCTGCGCTGCAAGGTTTCGAGATCGCTCTGTTCGACATCGATCCGGTTCGTCTGAAAGATTCCGAGAACATTCTCAATAACATCAAAAAGACATCCGGAAGCAGCTGTGTCATCAAGTCCTACAGCGACCGCAAAGAGGCGCTTCGCGGAGCGAAATACGTCGTTAACGCGATTCAGGTAGGCGGCTACGACCCTTGTACGATCACCGACTTCGAGGTCCCGAAAAAATACGGCCTGCGCCAGACGATCGCCGATACGATCGGCATCGGGGGCATTTTCCGCAACTTGCGCACGATTCCGGTCATGCTCGACTTCGCGAAGGACATTCGCGAGGTTTGCCCGGACGCTCTGTTCCTGAACTATACGAACCCGATGGCCGTACTGACGAACGTTATGAACACCTACGGCGGCGTCAACACGGTCGGCCTGTGCCACAGCGTTCAAGTGTGCGTGCGCGACTTGTTCGACAACCTCGGCATGGACGCGACGGGCGTCAAGTCGAAGATTGCCGGCATCAACCACATGGCTTGGCTGCTTGAAGTGTCCAAGGACGGCGTCGACCTCTACCCAGAGATCAAGCGCCGCGCGGCGGAGAAACAGAAGGAGAAGCACCACGACATGGTCCGCCTGGAGCTGATGCTCAAGTTCGGTTACTATATCACGGAGTCGTCCGAGCACAACGCCGAGTATCACCCGTACTTCATCAAGCGCAATTACCCGGAACTGATCGAACGCTTCAACATTCCGTTGGACGAGTATCCGCGCCGCTGCGTCGAGCAGATCAGCAGATGGGAGAAAATGCGCGAAGAGCTGCTGCACGATTCCAACCTGACGCACGAGCGCTCCCACGAATACGCCTCCTACATTTTCGAGGCGATCGAGACGGACGTGCCGTTCAAGATCGGCGGCAACGTTATGAACACCGGCGGCTTGATCGCCAACCTGCCGCGCGAAGCTTGCGTCGAAGTTCCGTGCCTGGTCGACCGCTCCGGCATCAACCCGACATACGTCGGCAACCTGCCGCCGCAGCTCGCCGCGCTTAACCGCACGAACATCAACACGCAGCTGCTGACGATCGAAGCCGCCATTACGGGCAAGAGAGAGCACATTTACCATGCGGCTATGCTGGACCCGCACACTTCCGCGGAGCTGTCGCTGGACGACATCGTTTCCTTGTGCGACGACCTGATCGAAGCGCATGGGGATTGGCTGCCGAAGTTCTCTGTGGTATAGTACGTAGGTAACTTCATAACCGAAGAAGAAAATCCGGAACGCCCCGTAACGGCGGGCCGGGAGAGGTTCGCGAACTCCCTCTATAAAAAACTAAGGAAAACGAACGCCAGTTTGCCGGCCCAGGGCTTGTATGCAACCTCCGAGGGTAGCAGATATTGCCGAATTTTCGTTCCATGCAAGGAACTTTTGTGAAGGCGTACCGGGGTGCGTCAAGCAAAAGTGACGAAGCAGGGGGGCGAAAAGGCGGTGAAAGATGCCCCCGAGCGGGTTTGCATACATGCCCTAGCAAGGCTGTCCCTCGAGCGGAGCGTTCCGGATGACCAGATCGCCGAACCGAATCGGCCGATTCTCGTCCGGAGCGCCCTGCGACCGCGATGCGGGATAGCCTTCGGCCGTTAATGGAGCGCCGTTTTTTTCATGTTTATTTAGCGGAACAGTTAACCAGCGAATTCTCTTTCTTCATAACAAGGAAGGGGATTTTTTTATGCGCAAGCCGGAAGAAATGCAAGACCTCACGCTGCTCGGCAATCAGGGGACCAAGTATGCGTTCGAGTACGATCCGGGCATTCTGGAGTCGTTCGATAACAAGCACCCGGGCAGGGACTATTTCGTCAAGTTCAACTGCCCTGAATTTACCAGCCTGTGCCCGATCACGGGCCAGCCCGATTTCGCGACGCTGTACATCTCGTACATTCCCGACCGGAAAATGGTGGAGAGCAAGTCGCTCAAGCTGTATTTGTTCAGTTTTCGGAATCACGGCGATTTTCACGAGGATTGCATGAACATCATCATGAACGATCTGATCGCCTTGATGAATCCGCGTTATATCGAAGTGTGGGGCAAGTTTACGCCGCGCGGAGGCATTTCGATCGATCCTTATTGCAACTGGGGGCAGCCGGGCGCCAAGTACGAGCGGATGGCCGAGCATCGACTGTTGAACCACGACCTATACCCGGAGAAGGTGGATAACCGATGAAGAGAGGCTACGGGGTAAAAATAGCGCTGATCGCGCTGTATCTGCTCGCCATTGTCGCCGCCAACGTCGTAACCGCCGCTTATGCGCCCGTTCGGCTGGGTTATCTGATTATTCCCGCGGGGTCGTTTCTGATCGGGGCGACATTTATTTTCCGCGATCTCGTGCAGAACGCGATCGGACGCCGCAACACGTACATCGTCATCGTGACGGCGATGGCGATCTCCGCGCTCACCTCGTTCCTGCTGGACGATACGCTGTGGATCGTGGGCGCTTCGGCCCTCACCTTCCTGTTCTCGGAAACGGCGGACACCGAAATTTACTCCCGCTTGAAGCTGCCGATGTCGCTGCGGGTGCTGTACAGCGGCATCGTCGGAGGGGCGGTCGACAGCGTCGTCTTCGTCATCGTCGGCCTGTCCCCGCTCGGAGCCGGATTCCTGCCGTGGAGCTTGGTCGGCTACGCCATCGCCGGACAGATCGCCGTCAAAGTCGGCATGCAGCTGCTGGGCGCGATCGTCATTCAGCTATTGCCGCAGTCTCGAACGAGGATGGCTTAAGCTCCCCAACTACACTAAAGAGGCCGATGTTTTCCCTTCAAGGGAGCATCGGCCTCTTCTTCGCGTGGAGGGGGTTATATGCGGCAGATTTCCTCCGGGCAGGTCGGGCAGGTGTTGCAGCGGCATATTTGCTGCAGAGCGCTGAGGCTGCGGATAATGATTTTGCCGTAGCGGAAATCTAGAATGTCCTTTTCCTTAAACTCGTTCAGCATCCGGTTGACGCTCTCGCGCGTCGCTCCGATAAAATCGGCCAGCTCCGCGTGAGTCAGCTTCATGTCGATACGGATTCCGTAAGGCTCGACCACGCCGAACGAATTGCTCAGGCGAATCAAGGTCGAAGCCAGAGCGCCCGGTTTGCCGAAGAGCAGCAGATCGCGGAATTTCGATTGCGTAACCCGGTGATTGTAAGCCATCCAGCCCATAAATCCGAACGCGAGCTCTCCGTCTTGGCGCATGGCCGCCTCCAGGTCGAACCGATGGATGACGCCGATCTCGGCGTTCTCCGTCACTTCCGCGGTGAAGGCGTATTGAAGACCCATCTGACCAGCCGCGAACTCGCAGATCATGTCGCCCGCCTGCAGAATCGACAGGATGTATTCCTTGCCGTCCTCGGTCGACTTGCGCAGCTTTACTCTTCCGCTGCGAACGTAGTACGCATGCTCCGCTTCGTCGCCTTCCCAGAACAGGAAACCGCCAGCGGGGACCCGCATGGGAACCATCAGGCTTTCCAGACGTTCGAACTGCTTAGGTTCGCAGAAGTTCGCGATACCCATATGTCCGGGACACGCCCGAACCCCCGTCGTCCGTTCATTTGTCATCGCTACTGCCAGCCCGTTGCCGCTGCCCATCGCTGCCATCTCCCCTCGTTCTGTTATCTCTATCGTACCTTGAGCAGGAAATGAATGTTATCCGGGAATACGCTGAAATGCGAAGGGGAATTCCCCTATTTTTCTGTGAGGAATATCACATTTTGAACGGGGGAAACGGCGAAATTTTGAGCCCCGATGCCCTGTAATGCGGCTGTGCGGCCATTCTCCGCGCAAAGATGGGGGATTCTCCCGCGGTCTTTCAGGGGATTCCCTGACTTACAAGCGGAGGCGGTCTAGCTACAATAGAAGAAGGACCAGGATCTGAACGGGGGAATGCCTTATGCAAACGAGGGATACACAGATTCAGGGAGTGCTCGACGGGGTTAGGGGAGCGGTCGAAAGCGATCTGGCGGCGCTTGCCGTCATCGATCGGAGAGAGCGCAGCGCGCGCTGGAAATGGGCGTCCGGCAATTTGAACGATCGGTATTCCTATATAAGCGTAGGTTACGGCCAGGGGATCGAAGGCGAAGTGATCAAGGTCGGGCGCGGGCTCGTCTGGGACAGCGGGGAAGCCAAGAAGCGCGCCGATTCCATATTGCTGACCGAGCGGCTGCAATCCGCTTATGCGGCTCCGGTCATGGCCGGACCGGACATCGTCGGCATCCTGCTCGCGGGAAACCGAACGAAGCGCGCTTACGGTCCGCCGGAACGCGAGACGGTAACGAAAGCCGCCGCGGAGATAGCCGAATGGATCGGGGATTTGTTATGATAGCAGCATAACAAGGAAGGAGGCCGGATAATGATCCGAATATTGCTGGTCGACGATCACGCCGTCGTTCGATCCGGTTTGGCGATGCTTCTAAGCGCCAAGGAGGACATGGAAGTGGTCGGGGAAGCGGCCGAAGGGGAAGAGGCGATCGCCAAGGCGATGCAGTGCCGTCCTCACGTCGTGCTGATGGACCTCAGCATGCCGCACGGCAAGGACGGGCTGAGCACGACCGCCGAGTTGAAGAAGCAGCTTCCGGATACGGCCGTCTTGATTTTGACGATGCACGACGACGAGGAATATTTGTTCCGGGCAATTCATCTGGGAGCTTCCGGGTACTTGCTCAAGAGCGCCCCGCACGAAGAGATGATCAGCGCCATCCGCCATGTCGCCCAGGGCAACGCGTATTTGCACCCGACGGCGACCAAGCGGCTGATGAGCGAATATTTGGATAAACTGAAAAACGGCGGAGGCGACGCGGGAACGTACGAATCGCTGTCCGAGAGGGAACGCGAGATTCTCGCCAAGGTGGCTCAGGGCTACACGAACAAGGATATCGCCGAGCAGTTGATCATTAGCGTCAAAACGGTCGAATCCCACAAAAGCAATCTGATGGAGAAGCTCAATCTCAAAACGAGGCCCGATCTGGTCAAATTCGCGATGAAGAAGGGACTGCTGAATTTTGACGCATGATTACGGTAAATACGGCTCGACGGAGAGCGGCTCGCACGAGGATATGCTCAAGCAGCTGTCCGATCTCAAGTACGCGCTGGACGAGGCGTCGATTGTAGCGGTAACCGACCGCACGGGAAAAATCCATTACGTCAACGACAGGTTCTGCGACATTTCCGGCTATTCGCGAGAGGAATTGATGGGGCAGGATCACCGGATTATCAACTCGGGCCATCACGGCAAGGAGTTCATGAAAGAGCTGTGGCGGACGATCGGATCGGGCAACGTATGGAGAGGCGAGATTAAAAATCGCGCCAAAAACGGAAGCTACTACTGGGTCGACACGACGATCGTGCCTTTCCTGAACGAAGACGGCAAGCCGTATCAGTATTTATCCATCCGTCACGAGGTGACGGCGCGCAAGCAGGCCGAGGAGGAGCTGCAGCTGCTGCTCTCGCAGATGATGCGAATCCAGGAGGAGGAGAGGCGGCGGTTCTCGCGCGACCTGCACGACGGAATCGGCCAAAGCCTGTTCTCGCTGCTGATTTCCGTCGACGCGATCCTCTCCAGCGGCGCTCACGACCACCTGAACAAGGTCAGGGAGCAGATCGCCAATCTGATGGCGGACGTTCGCGGCCTGGCTTGGGAGCTGCGGCCTTCGGTGCTGGACGATCTCGGCGTCATTCCCGCTCTTCGCACGTATCTGGATACGTACTCCAAGCATTACGGCATTCAGGTCGCCTTCTCCTCCAACCTGAAGAAAAGGCTCAACATTCAAGAGGAGACGACCATCTATCGCGTCATCCAGGAGGCGTTGACGAACGTCGGACGGTACGCCGACGTATCCGAAGCGTCGGTCGACGTCCGGGACAACGGCTCCCACGTGCAGATCGTCATCCAGGACAAAGGCAAAGGATTCGTCAGGGACGGCAGCAAGGAAGGCGTTGGCCTCTTCAGCATGGAAGAGCGCGCGAGGGCGATCGGCGGCGAGCTTCAGATCCGCTCCGTTCCGGGCGAAGGCACGCTTGTCTCCTTAATCATTCCCCAGCAGCCAAGCGAATAAATCCGGCTCGCCCTCGCGGCGGGTCTTTTTATTTTAACGCGGCCCCTGAAGCACCAGAATCCGCTGAGCGATCAGCTTGCCGTGATGCCGGCCGCTCTCGATGAAAATCTCGTTCGCCTCGCGGCCGGCGGCGATGACGCCGGCGATGAACAGCCCCGGCACGTTCGTCTCCATCGTCTCGGGGTTGAAGGCGGGCACCGTCGTATCCGGATCGACTGTCGCCCCGGCGTCGGTCAGCAGCGTCCGCTCCGGCCGGAAACCGGTCAACGCCAGCACGAAGTCGTTGTCGATCCGGTAGGGCTCGGCCCCTTGCTCCGACGGCTGAACCGTAACGCTGTCCGGATCGATGCGCACGACTCGTGAGGAGAACAGCATGCGGATATTGCCCTTGTTCACGTTGCCCTCGAACAGCGGCCGCACCCAAGGCTTGATGCTGGACGAATAGTGCTCGCCCCGGTACACGACCGTAATGTCCGCCCCCACCCTGAGCAGCTCCATCGCCGCATCCACCGCGGAGTTGTTGCCTCCGATAATGGCGACTTTCATTCCGGTGTACGGGTGCGCCTCGCCGAAGAAATGGGACACCTTGGGGAGCTCTTCGCCGGGAATGCCCAGCATGTTCGGATGGTCGAAGTAGCCGGTGGCGACGGTAACGTACCGCGTCTCGTATGTGCGAACGACGCCGAAGCGATCGGAGGTTTCGACGAGGAACGAACCGTCCGGCCGAGGCCGGATCGAGATCGCTTCCTCGTAGGCGCGAATGCGCAGCTTCCGCCGCAGCGCCACGTCCCGGTAGTATTGCAGCGCCTCGCGCCGGGACGGCTTGTCGTTCGGACTCGTGAACGGGATGCCTCCGATCTCGAGCAGTTCGGCGGTGCTGAAGAAATTCATATAGGTCGGATATTGATAGATGGAATGAACGATGGCGTGCTTCTCGATCAGCAGCGGCTCGATGCCCGCGGCTTGCAGCTCCAGCGCTGCGGACAAGCCGCAGGGGCCGGCTCCGATAATGATGGCTTGCTCTGTCTGTACCTGCTCTTGTGCGCTCATAACGAATCTCCAATTCAGTGCTTTTGCCTCCTATTGTACCACGTCGAACGCCTCCCTCCGAACCTCATCGTCGCCCTGCCGCCGCGGTTGTCACCAATTGTTCATGATTCGGCTTCATCTGGGCGAAAGTTTGTGATTATTTTCACATTAATGGGCGTGAAAAGAAGACATAATGAAGGCGTAAGGAGAAGAGAAAACGATGGGAGATGGCGGCAATGGTGATCAAGTTTCTTAGGGAAAACGTCTGGGCGGCAGCAGCGTTCACTTTGCTTAGGATTTATCTCGGCTGGCAATGGCTTGATGCGGGTTGGCATAAAATGACCGGAGAAGGCTTTAACGCGACGGGCTTCCTCAACAAGGCAGTTGAAAGTCCGGTTCTGGACAAAGCGACGAACACGGCGATCTATCCGACGTATACGGCATTCTTGGAGCACTTCGCCCTGCCGAACGTCAAGCTGATCAACTTCCTGATTCCGGTCGGAGAGTTCCTTGTCGGCTTGGGACTGATCGTCGGGGGATTGACGGCGGCGGCCGCGTTCTTCGGACTGATGATGAACTTCCTGTTCCTGTTCGCCGGAACGGTATCGACTAACCCGTGGCTGACGCTGCTCGGCATCCTCGTCTTCATCGGCGGAGCGAACGCCGGCAAATTCGGACTCGACTACTACCTGCTTCCGTGGATTCGCCTCGGCTGGAAGAAACTGACCGGAGGCAAAGGGGGCGCCCCGACGGATGTTCCCACGGCATAAACCGACAACGCCGCAGCGAAGGCTGCCCGTCCCGGGAGGGA
>Ga0065721_10004202_pt1 | contig 60234 bp, 65 predicted proteins | sample Mesricmetagenome_FD_59108 | JGI IMG/M metagenome (GOLD analysis project Ga0065721, IMG submission 59108) | Mesophilic microbial community from rice straw/compost enrichment Sample: eDNA_1 v2 (version 2) | ecosystem: Engineered > Solid waste > Grass > Composting > Bioreactor | place: USA: Davis... | reverse complement strand
CCGCAGCAAGGATGCCGAGCAGGATCAGGGGAATGAGGATCATCGCGTCAGCGAGTCGCGCGTCTCAGGTGCGGTTGCCGGCGATCTTTTCAGACAGCTTGGTCACCGCCTCCTGTGCGTCTCGGTCAGCCGGATAGATCGCGAGGTAGTCCTCCCAGGCCTTCAGCGCCAACTCGTCCTTGCCGGACTGCATCAGGATGCCAGCCATGCCGGCGATCGCCCCGAAATGTCGCGGCTCACGCTTCAAGACCTCGGCGATGTCGGCCATGGATTTTCGCGTATTTCCCATCGTGTAATGCAGTGTCGCGCGGCGATTCCATCCTTCCGGATAGGCGGGATCGAGCACCGTCACCTGATCCAGGAAATCGAGTGCAGCGGCATTGCGCTTCTCCTTGATGGCGGTGGCAGCCCACTGCATCAGGAGGTTCACGGTGGCGCTGCCCGAGTCGTTGAGATCGGTCATGATCTGCGTGGCGATGCCGCGCGCCTTGTCCGGGTTGCGCTCGCGCTTCAGTGCCTCGAACAGGGGATCGATCGGCTTGGCGGCTTTTGCCGCGGGTGCGGTTTCGGCCGGCGTCGATTGCGGCGCCGCATTCTTCGGCGGATCCGGCAGGGTCGTTTCCGGCACGACGGACTGAGCCATCACCGGTTGGGCTAACGCGGGAAGGGCTGCCAAGATTGCAGGCAGAATCAGGATCGTCGAACGAAAATAGCGCATGCGGATAAGGTAATCCGCATGCGCTGGAGGTCAAACCCGAATTGTCGCACTACCGACAATTTGATCAGCGGCCACTAAAAGCTGCGGCCAGCCGACATATCAGCCCTGGCGAGCCTTGAAGCGCGGGTTCTGCTTGTTGATGATGTAAACGCGACCCTTGCGGCGAACCAGACGGTTATCGCGGTGACGAGCCTTGAGCGCCTTAAGCGAGTTCTTGATCTTCATTGTACTGGTCCAGCAGTCTGTGGGCGTTGAAGCCGCTTGTCTCTATCAATCAAAAGCGCGCCGCCAATTTTTAGACAAGAGGGGCGCGCTCCGGTTGGGCGTGCAGATAACCCGAGCCACCCTGCGTGTCAACCTTGTGACGGCTTTTTCAACTCCGTTACGTGGCCCATTTTGCGGCCGGGGCGGGATTCCGTCTTGCCATAGAGGTGGACGAGCACGTCCTTCCTGGCGAGCCAAGCCGGCACGTCGTCGATGTCGTCGCCGATCAGGTTGGTCATGACACAGTCGGAATGTCGGGCCGGATCGCCGAGTGAAAGGCCGGAAACGGCGCGGATATGCTGCTCGAACTGGGACACCACGCAGGCCGCTTCCGTCCAGTGGCCGGAATTGTGGACGCGTGGGGCTATTTCGTTGGCGATCAGCGTGCCGTCGCTCATCAGGAAGAATTCGATGCCGATCACACCGACATAACCGAGCGCATCGAGAAGCTTCTTGGCCGAGTCGCGCGCCGTGGCCGCAGCTGGTTCCGAAATGCGCGCCGGTAGGGTGGAGGTGTGGAGGATACCGTTGCGGTGCACGTTCTCCGCCGGATCGTAGCAGGAAACATCGCCGTCGCGGCTGCGGGCGGCGATAATCGACACCTCGCGTTCGAAGGGAACGAAGCTTTCGAGAATCAGCGGCACCGAGCCTAAGGCCTCGAATGCGCCGGCCGGGCTGTCATCCGTCGAGCGAAACACGCGCTGGCCCTTGCCGTCGTAACCCATGCGGCAGGTCTTCAGCACACCCTTGCCGCCGAATTCGGCAAGCGCCGCTTCGAGGTCCCCCTGGCTGTCGACGGCGCGGAAATCGGCTGTGCGGATGCCACAGGAGTTCAGGAAGCGTTTTTCGGTGAGGCGATCCTGGGAAACTTCCAGCGCCTTGGCCGGAGGATAAACGGGAACGGTGTGCTGCAGCGCTTCTGCCGCCGCAACCGGCACGTTTTCAAATTCATAGGTGACGACGTCGCAGCGCTCGGCAAGTTCGGCAAGCGCTGCCGGATCATCGTAGGCCGCCGCGATCTGGGCATTGGCGACCTGGGCGGCGGGGCAATCGGCCTGCGGCTCCAGGATGATGGTGCGGAAGTTCAGCCGGGCGGCGGCGATCGCGAGCATGCGGCCAAGCTGGCCGCCGCCGATGATCCCGATGGTGGAAGTGGTCATAGAGCCTCGTCGATCGGATAATCTGCGACGGCGGCGGTCTGCTGGGCACGCCATTCATCGAGCCGCTCGGCGATGCCGTCGTCATTCAGCGCAAGCACGGAGGCTGCCAGCAGGGCGGCGTTGATGGCGCCGGCGCGGCCGATCGCCAGCGTCCCGACCGGGATGCCCGCCGGCATCTGTACGATCGAAAGCAGGCTGTCCTGGCCCGAAAGCGCCTTGGACTGCACCGGCACGCCAAAGACAGGAAGCGGCGTCATCGCCGCCGTCATGCCCGGCAGGTGGGCGGCACCGCCGGCACCGGCGATGATGACTTGGAAACCTTCGTCGCGGGCACCCTTGGCAAAGCTCATCATCCGTTCGGGCGTGCGATGCGCCGAGATGATGCGGGCCTCGTAGCCGATATCGAGCGCCTCCAGCGTGTCGGCAGCATTCTTCATGGTTTCCCAGTCGGACTGGCTGCCCATGATGATAGCAACGGCAGGTCTTTCAGCCATGTCGAGCCTCTTAGGCGATGATGTCGGGAATGATCTGGTCTTCAAGCTGGCTCATCTTGTCCTTGATGGCCAGTTTCTTCTTTTTCATCCGCTGAATGCGAAGCGCCTCGGAGCCGACCTGGATCATGGCGTTGATGGCGGCGTCATAATCCTCGTGCTCCTGGCGAAGCTTTGCGAGTGTCAGCCGGATATCCGCCTGTTCCTGGTCAGCCATGGTTCAATCCCCATTCTCATACCAGCCATTTCCGATCTGCCGGTCAGTTGCGCAAGCCTCTACCATCAAACCGCGTTAACTGGAAGTTAGCCGGCGCCATGAATTTGCCCGCATCAAGCCACGATTTCTCCTTCGACAAACGTGCCCGATCATGTCACACTGCTAATGTAAACCTGAAGCCTCGGCAGAAGGGATTGTCGGGGCAGGTGGACCAAGGAGGAACATGCCACATGACCGTCCAGGCTCATATCGCATCGCTTGAAAAGAAGCATGGTGCTCTCGAGGAGGAGCTCCAAAGCATTCTTGCTTCGCCCTCCGCGGACGATCGGGAAATCGCCGATCTCAAGCGCCGCAAGCTGCGCCTCAAGGATGAGCTGCAGCGTCTCAAAGCCTCTACGCGTCACTAACTCTCTCAAGGAGAAACGAGCCGCTAGCCCATGTTCCAACCGCGAACGGGCCCGACAGCGGCAAAAACAATCCAAGCCTTAAGAACTAAAGATTCTGGTCGTGGTTGACGGACTCCAACAGAGTGACTTGCACACCGAAGGTCACGACCAGAATTGATCAAGCCACAGGTTCATGCGGTCGAAGCCCTTGGTATTGACCGAATAAATGCGCTTCGTGCCGTGGTTCTTCACCGTCACGAGATTGCTGTCCAGCAATGCCTTCAGATGCTGTGACACCGCCGGCCGACTGATCGGCAGGCCCTGCGCCAGTTCATTCACCGTCTTTGGTGCGCGGCGCAATTCTTCCAGCAGATATCGCCGGTTCGGATCAGCTATGGCTGCAAAGGGATCCAAAGAGCTCATGGCGGCAGCCTAAGCCAAACGCACCTATGCGACAAGACGCATTGTGCATCGCAGCAAGTACGCCTACGCCAGCTGTGCTTGGCGTGTCAGCCGAACAACCCATCCCACAGCAGCTTGAGGCCAGCGAAGAAGGCGAGGCCATAGGTCATCGGGTAGAAGACCTCGGCCTTCAGGTGCTTGACGACAGCGGCCCCGAGGATGGTCGCGACAAGCGCCACCGGCAGCAGGGTCATCGAGATGAACATGTTCTCCCGGTCCAGCGCCCCGAGGAAGAAGTAAGGGATCACTTTCACCGCGTTGACGATGGCAAAGAAGCGGATGCTGGCGCCTGTATAGGCCTTCGGGTCAAGCTGCATCGGCAGCACGTAGATCTGGAACGGCGGGCCGCCGGCATGTGCAACGAAGCTCGCGTAACCCGAGAGCGAACCCCAGAAGGTTGCCGCGACCGGACGATGCGGCAGGGGCTCCCGCGGCACCCGTGAATGGGGTCCATAGACCTGCCAGAAGTAGCGCACGGTAAAGAGGATGGTGGCGGTGGCGATCACCAGCCGCAGCGCGTTGTCGGACACATAGGCCGAGGTCGCCCAGCCGAGCGCAATGCCGATGACGCCGCCCGGCAGGATCATCAACAGCGTCTTGCGGTCGTTATAGTGCCGCCATGACCACAGGGCGACGATATCCATGACGATGAGGATCGGCAGGAAGATCGCCGCCGCCCGCACGGGATCGACCGCCAGCGACATCAACGGCACGCCGAGCAGGCCGATCGCGCCGCCGATGCCGCCCTTCGAGAGGCCGACAAGCAGCACGGCCGGAACGGCAAAGGTGAAAAAGGCAAGTGTCAGGGAATCGGTCATCAGGGGTGCAGTGCAGACCTAAGCGGCGGCGGGGCGGTTGATCCTTCAATCGGTCCGGTTTATCGAACTTGTGAACAGAACACGAGCGCGGATTTGTCTCCTTATCCGCTGAACGGACATGAGATGAGTAAAATGGAAGAGCGCTGCCGACTGGTCCTGATCGTACCGGAGGCTGAGGATCTTGCCGAACAGGCGAAAAACCTTGAAGCCGCGCTGGCAGCGGGCGACGTCGCCTCGGTCATCGTTCCGCAATACGGTTCGGACGACCAGGTGTTCCAGAAACGCGCCGAGACACTGATCCCGATCATCCAGGATGCAGGTGCTGCGGCCCTCGTCGCCGGCGATACCCGGATTGCCGGTCGCACCAAGGCTGACGGGCTGCACATTGCCGGCAATGTCGAGGAACTGGGCGAGGCGATCGAAAAGCATGCGCCGAAGATGATCGTCGGCGCCGGCGGTGCGTCCGACCGGCACCAGGCGCTGGAGGTCGGCGAACTGCGGCCGGACTATATCTTCTTTGGCAAGCTTGACGGCGACATCAAGCCGGAAGCCCATCCGAAGAACCTGGCGCTCGGCGAATGGTGGGCCTCGATGATCGAGATTCCCTGCATCGTCATGGGCGGCACGGATCTTTCTTCCGCACTGGCTGTCGCCGAAGCCGGCGCCGAGTTCGTGGCGCTCCGCAGCGCTGTTTTCTCCCATCCCGAAGGAAGCGCTGCCGCTGTCGCTGCCGTCAACGCCTTGCTGGACGAAAAAGCGCCACGGTTTGAGGCTTGATGGCTGCCCATGGGTTCGAACAGATCTTTGCGTGTGATTTCCGGCAGTCTGGGCGTGGCATTGGCCGCGCTCATCTCCTTGCCGCCTGCTGCCTTGTCCCAATCGGACCAGAAGGCGATCACGCGTCCGCTCGAGCCTGACAACCAGCCGATCAAGAGCGATCGGGTGGAAACCCAGCCTGTTGCGGGAGCCGCCAAAGGTAACCAGCCGGCTGACAGCCAGCCCGACAGGATCGTCCCGTCGAGCGGCGTCAACGTCTACCAGCGCATGGGGGCTGCCCTTCCGCCTGCTCCGCCGGAAAAGCCCTATAACGGGCCGATTGATGAAGCTTACGGCGCCTACCAGCGCGGGCTTTACCTCACGGCGCTCGACAAGGCACTGACACGCGCCGGTGAAGGTGATGCCGCCGCGCAGACGCTCGTCGCCGAAATGACGACGAAGGGGCAGGGGGTCAAGCGCGACACCAAGGCTGCGGCCTTCTGGTACCAGAAAGCCGCCGAGGGTGGCGATCCGGCCGCCATGTTCCAGTATTCGCTGCTATTGATGTCCGGCCGGGACGTGCCCCGCGACAAGAAGCTCGCCGACGAATACATGCGCAAGGCAGCCGAGGCTGGAAATTCGTCTGCGCAGTTCAACTGGGCGCAGATCCTCGTTTCCGAAAACCCCGGCGAAAAGGGGCTGCGGCTGGCGCTTCCCTTCTACGAGAAGTCGGCCGCGCAGGGCGTTGCGGATGCGCAATATGCGGTGGCCCAGCTTTACATGACGCTGAAGGACGTGCCGGAGGAAAAGAAGGCGCAGGCGCGCAACTGGCTGGAACGGGCCGCGAAGGCCGGTTTCGATACCGCGCAGCTCGACATGGGCCTTTGGTACGTCAACGGCGTTGCCGGCGAGCGCGACTATGACAAGGGCTTCCAGTGGATCAAGATTGCCGCAAGTCGCGGCAATGTGGCGGCCCAGAACAAGCTCGCGCATCTTTACATCAATGCGCTCGGCACCCGGCCCAATCCGGTCGAGGCGGCCAAGTGGTATGTCCTGTCACGCAGGGCGGGGCTGCAGGATCCGGAACTGGAAGATTTCTACCTCGGCATCAACGAAGAAACCCAGAAGAAGGCGATCGAGGCCGCAAACCGGTTCCGCCGCGGCTGATCCTACAGGCTGATCACCAGGTCAGTGGCTGGTCTTGTGCAACTGGTCCGGCTTGTGGGCGGCACGTTTGCCGCTCTTGGCGCTTTCAACGAGATATTCGGGATTGTCCTTGGAGGCTTTAACCTCGTGACCCTTGATCTTGGTCGGGCTTGTCTGCTTCTTGACGACCTTGCCTTCGGTCTTGCCCTGGCTGGTGTTCCAGGTCACCTTGTCGCCGCTCTTCAGGTTCTCGCTCATTGATCGCTCCTTGGGACGTGAACCTGCGCAACGTCGGCAAAGCCCCATCGTTCCGAACTGGAGCATCTCCGGCACCCGCAACATGGCTGCCATGCTTGATGAGGCCGCAGCGCGACTTGAATTTCCCGTATTTTTGTGGTCATGAAGCCGCCCATCAATCAAGAATGAGATAATAGCGTTCTGCACCCACGCATGCAGACGGTTCCCCAAGGATTTCCTTCATGGCTCGCTCCGCCCTTCTCAATGTCATGGTTCAGGCTGCCCTCAAGGCCGGCAAGTCGCTATCGCGCGATTTCGGCGAGGTGCAGAACCTGCAGGTCTCGGTGAAGGGGCCGAGTGACTTCGTTTCCCAGGCTGACCTGAAAGCTGAGAAGATCGTTCGCGACGAGCTGTTGAAGGCGCGCCCGACCTACGGCTTCCTNGGCGAAGAAGGCGGCGAAGAAAANGGCACCGACGGCGCNCATCGCTGGATCGTCGACCCGCTCGANGGCACGACNAACTTCCTGCACGGCATTCCGCAGTTCGCCGTGTCGATCGGGCTTGAACGCAACAACGAGATCGTTGCCGGCGTCATCTTCAACCCGGCCACGGACGAACTTTATACGGCGGAAAAGGGCGGTGGCGCCTTCCTCAACGACCGCCGTATCCGCGTAGCGGCCCGCCGCGTTCTGTCCGATTGCGTCATCGGTTGCGGCGCGCCGCATCTTGGCCGCGGCAACCACGGCAAGTTCCTCGTTGAACTGCGCCACGTGATGGGGGAAGTCGCAGGCATTCGCCGCCTCGGCGCCGCAGCGCTTGACCTTGCTTATGTCGCCGCCGGTCGTCTTGACGGTTTCTGGGAAACCGATCTGTCGCCGTGGGACATGGCAGCCGGCCTCGTATTGATCCGTGAAGCTGGCGGCTTTGTCAGCGACATGCGCGGCACCAACAGCATGTTCGAGAGCGGCAACGTGGTTGCCGGCAACGAACTCATCCAGAAGGCACTGCTGGAAGTCGCAAACCGGCCTGTACCGCAACGCTGAGTTCAGTCTCCATTGAAGTGAACTTGCGGTGCAGGAGCGGGATATCTCACTGTTTTTCCGCAGGTTCAGCACTTCAATTCGTCGCATTTTTCAACTAGCCTCCGGCGCAACCTAGTACCGGAGACAATGCGTCATGGCGAATGCGACAGTGGGCGATTTGGACGAGTCGGAAACAGGCCGCGGTGGCTATCTCTACAAGCTCTCCAATCCCGCCTCCTTCCTGTGGACGATGGCGATCTTCCTGATCATCGTCGGCTTCGTCGCCGCCATCCTGTACCGACAGGCAGCGCATGCCTTCCAGACAAACCCGGGCCTCAACGGGCTGATCCTCGGCGTCCTGCTGATTGGCATCATCCTGGTCTTCAACCAGGTGATCGGGCTTGTTCCGGAAGTCCGGTGGTTCAATTCTTTCCGGGCCGCCGGCAGTGCTGACAAGGTTGGCCGCGAGCCGAAGCTGCTCGCGCCGATGCGCACGCTGATCGGCAGCCGCCGCGAGATGGCGCTGTCGACCACCGCCTTCCGCTCCATCCTCGACTCGATCGGCACCCGGCTCGACGAATCGCGGGACACGTCCCGCTACCTGATCGGCCTACTGGTTTTCCTCGGCCTGCTCGGCACCTTCTGGGGCCTTATCGAGACGATCGGCTCGATCAGCAACGTCATCGGCGCGCTCGACCCAAACTCCGGCAGTTCCAACGACGTGCTCGCCGCGATCAAATCGGGCCTGGCGCAGCCGCTGAGCGGCATGGGCACGGCGTTCTCGTCCTCGCTGCTCGGTCTGTCCGGCTCGCTGATCCTCGGTTTCCTCGACCTGCAGGCGGGCCGCGCCCAGAACCGCTTCTACACCGAGCTTGAAAACTGGCTGTCCTCGGTGACCGACCTCGGCTCCGACATGCCGGTCGCAGCACCGGTTGCCTCCACCGGTTCTTCGGCAGAGTTGCGGGCGCTCACTGAACAGCTTCGGGCGCTGGCGGCCGCGCAGGCGAGGGGCTCAAGCGACGGCGCGACCAACGACCGGTCGCTCTCGGCCATGGCCAATCTTGCCGAAGGCATCCAGGGGCTGGTCAAGAACATGCGCAACGAGCAGCAGATGTTGCGCGACTGGATCGAAGCCCAGCAGGAAGAATCGAAAGCCATGCGGCGCACCCTCGACCGGCTCTCCGACAAGATCGGAGGGAAGTAACCGATGGCGCTCGGCAAGAACCGCCGTCGCGAGCGGGGTGTCGATTATTGGCCAGGCTTCGTGGACGCGCTGTCCACGCTGCTGCTTGCCATCATGTTCCTGCTTACAGTCTTCGTGCTGGCGCAGTTCCTGCTCAGCCGCGAGATTTCCGGCCGCGACGAGGTTCTGAACCGGCTGAACAGCCAGATCGCCGAATTGACGGAACTGCTGGCGCTGGAAAAGAGCAACAGCCAGGATTTCGAGGACCAGCTTGTGACCCTGCAGTCGTCGCTCGCGACTGCCGAAAGCGAGCGTTCGCGGCTCCAGCAATTGCTGAACCAGGGCGCGGGCAACAGCGAGGCCGCCAATGCAAAAATCGGCGAGCTTACCAACCAGTTGAACCAGGAACAGCAGATCAGTGCGCGTGCGGCAAGCCAGGTGGAATTGCTGAACCAGCAGATCGCCGCGCTACGGGCGCAGATCGCTGCCGTGGAGCAGGCACTGCAGGCATCGGAGGCGAAGGATGCGTCCTCGCAGGCGCAGATCGCCGATCTCGGCCGACGGCTGAATGTGGCGCTGGCGCAGCGGGTGCAGGAGCTCAACCGTTACCGGTCGGACTTCTTCGGGCGGCTGCGCGAAATCCTGTCGGACCGCGAAAACATCCGCATCGTTGGCGACCGCTTCGTGTTCCAGTCGGAAGTCCTCTTCCCCGTCGGTGGCAACGAGCTTGATCCGGCTGGCCGGGTTGAGATGGACAAGCTCGCCACCGCGCTGCTTGATCTCGCCAAGGAGATCCCGGCGGAAATCAACTGGGTGCTGCGTGTGGATGGTCACACCGATAACGCCCCGCTGTCGGGCACCGGACGCTACCGCGACAACTGGGAGCTCTCCTCGGCGCGCGCCACCTCTGTGGTGAAGTACCTCATCTCCAAGGGCGTACCGGCAAACCGCCTCGTCGCGGCAGGCTTCGGCGAGTTCCAGCCGATCGCGCCGGGCGATACGCCGGACGCACGGTCGCAGAACCGTCGCATCGAGCTGAAGCTGACGGAACGCTAGTCCATGACCGAGAAGCCAGACATGAGCGCGGTGCTGAGGGCAGTCGCCGACAGCCCGAAGCGCGACAACAGCACCTATCACAAGGCGATGGCCGATGCCCGCCAGGCGTTCGCGGATGCCGAAGAAGCGCTCGGTGGTCCGGTCACCTTCAAGATCAAGACGAAGACGAAGCGCAACGGCAAGCACATCGTCAAATGGACCTTCAGGCGCGCCGACTGATCAGGCGTCGGCCGGGCTGATGCCGTGGGTGGTCGAGGTGAAGCCGAGCCGCGACAGGCCACGCCGCACCTCCGGCGCGCTCATGAACAGCTTCCACAGCAGGCCTGAACGAAAGTTCTCGATGGTGGCGATGATCGGCCCCTGATCGATCGCGAGATAGGTCGGCGCCATCCAGCCGGTCTTCGGCTTGAAGGAGTCGGCGAAACCGGAGCGTCCGTAGAGTTTGCCCCGCCCGTAACCCAGCATGGCGCGCATCGCCGCTTCGGCTTCGGCAGGCAGGAAAGGGAAGCTGGAGAGCGCGGCAGTTGGCGCGATGACGCCCTTGTCATTGGTCGGCGAAAAGGCACCGTAACCCCGCGGGCCTTCGGATGCGGTGAGACCCCAGACGCCGATGGCTCGATATTCCGGCACGGTCATGCAGTAGTCGTGGTTGATGCGGGCATGCGCAACGCCCTGTGCCAGATAGTCGTCGCAATAGGCGTCGCTCAAGCCCCCCGGGTCGAGCGCGCAGAAGCTGTATTGCCCGAGGAAAAGCGGGCCGCCATAAGGCTCGCCGAGTGGCAGGACGGTGCCGAGATAGCTTGTGCTATTGCGCATCTCTCCGGAGCGTGCCCAGCCCTTGTGGTAGCTGCGTGGCGATATGGGGAAGGTCTGCGAGCCGGCAGCCAGCACATAGGTTGACAGGGCCTCGTTCCAGCCGCGGATCGGCAGGTTCATGATCCAGTTGTAGTTCGGGCTCCAGTGCCAGTAGAGCGGTCCATCGTCGATGCCGCGCGTGTACCAGTTCCATTCCACCGTCTCGAGCAGGCGGTTGATGCGGTAGCAGAGCGCCTCTTCCTCCTCCGTGCCGCCGGAGAAGTATTGGCGGGCGCAGATCAGCCCCTGCATCAGGAAGGTTGTCTCGACAAGATCGCCGCCGTTGTCCTTTTTGGAGAAGTGCATGGCGTTGGCCGTTGTGCCGTCGAGGAAGTGCGCAAAGGCGCCGTGAAAGCGCGGGGAGCGGGCGAGATGCGCCAACATGCGTGCCAGCCGCTCAAGCGCTTCTCTGCGGCTGATCCAGCAGCGTTCCGTGGCGACAATGATTGCCAGCACACCGAAGCCAACGCCGCTCACCGAGATGATGTTGGGTGAGGGGCCGCCGGAGACAAGACATTTGTCGAAGGGAAGGCCGCTTTGCGGATGGGCGCCTTCCCAGAAGAACCTGAAGGTCCGTGACTGGATCTCGTCGAGCCAGAGGTCAAGCGGCGATGCATGCGGGTCCAGGCTCGTCATGGGCGCTTCAACATGGTGTCACGCGACACCCGCTTGGCGGCTCTGTCAGACCGCGGAGGGCATGCGCTGTTCGATGTCCTGGAACTGAAGCCGGGCCAGCTTGGCATAAAGCCCTCCCTGCGCCACCAGGCTCTGGTGGGTTCCTTCTTCCACCACCCTGCCGTCTTCCAGCACGAGGATCCGATCGGCCTTCAGAACGGTTGCGAGCCGATGGGCGATCACCAGCGTGGTACGATTCTGCATCAGGCTGTCGAGCGCCTTCTGAACGAGCGTCTCGCTTTCGGCATCGAGCGCCGAGGTCGCTTCGTCGAGCAACAGCACTGGCGCGTTCTTCAGGATCGCGCGCGCAATCGCGATGCGCTGGCGCTGACCACCGGACAGGGTGATGCCGCGCTCTCCAGCGAGCGTGTCATAACCATTGTCGAGCTTCGAGATGAACTCGTCGGCCTGGGCGGCAATCGCTGCGGCACGCACGGCCTCGCGGCTGGCATCTGGCATGCCGAAGGCGATGTTGTCGTGGATCGAGGCGGCAAAGATCGTCACGTCCTGCGGCACGATCGCCAGCCGCGCCCGAAGCTCTTCCAGCCGCGCCTGCCGCAGGTCGACGCCATCGAGTTTCACGGTGCCCGATGCCGGATCATAGAAGCGCATGAGGAGCGAGAAGATGGTGCTCTTGCCGGCACCGGACGGCCCGACGATCGCCACCGTCTCGCCCGGCTCCACATGGAAGGACAGGTTGTTGAGCGTGATCGAACTCACCCGCGTCGGGTAGGCGAAGGAGACCGCATCGAACTCCACCTCGCCGCGCGGAGGGGCCGGAAGTGCCGTGGGCGTCTGCGGGTCGCGAATCGCGGGCACCTCTTCCAGCAGTTCGGTCAGGCGTTCTGCCGCGCCGCCGGCTGCCGAAAGCTCGCCCCAGACCTCCGACAGCTGGCCAAGCGAACTCGCCGCAATCACCGAATAGAGAACGAACTGGCCGAGCGTGCCGGCTGTCATCGTGCCGGAGAGCACGCTTTGGGCGCCATACCAGAGCACGCCGACAATGCTGCCGAAGACGAGGAGGATCGCAAATCCGGTCAGCAACGCGCGGGCGCGGATGGCCGCCCGCGCTGCGCCATAGGCGTCCTCGACCGTGCCAGCATAACGGTTGGTCGCTGTCGCCTCGCCACCGAACGCCTGGACGGTACGGGTGGCGCCGATCACTTCGGCTGCGAAGGCGGATGTCGCGGCGAGCGTATCCTGGGCGGCGCGCGAGCGCTTTCGCACGGAGCGGCCGAAGGCCACCAGCGGAAAGACGATCAAGGGGATCGCGCCGAGCACCAGCGCAGACAGCTTCGGGCTCGTATAGATCATCATGCCCATGGCGCCGAGACAGAGGATCGTGTTGCGCAGCGCCTGCGAGGCGGAAGATCCGAACGCCGACTTGATCTGCGTCGTGTCCGCCGTCAGCCGCGAGACGATCTCGCCGGACTGGTTGACGTCGTAGAAAGAAGGCGACAGTCGGGTGATATGCGCAAAGACCTCGCGGCGCAGGTCCGCGACCACGCGCTCGCCGATGGTGATGACATAATAGTAGCGCATGGCGCTCGCGACCGCGAGCATCGATGCCAGTGCCATCAGCATGCCGAAATAGTTGTTGATGAAGCTGCCGTCGGCGGCGGCAAATCCGTGATCCACCATGCGCCTGACGGCCAGCGGCAGGGCAAGCGTGGTGGCAGCAGCGAGAATCAGGAAGAAGACGGCAGCGGCGACCAGAGAGCGATACCGCGCAAGATACGGAAGCAGCCTTGTCAGCGGTCTAAGGGCTTTGGTTCTCGGCTGCTGTTCTCGGGATTCGACCAATTTTTCCTCGGCATGCGGGAGCGCGGTTTCAGGTCGCGCGGGTACTTGTACTTCGGCTGGCCTTCCTGTATAGGCTCCGCATCGAATTGGGAAGCCGTGGCCGGATCGGTCAGCGGCTTCATTTATTACAGAGCGTCCTCGCTCGCATATGCGACACATGGACCTCGCAGCGCAGGATTATCGACATGAAGGCTGGCATCCATCCCGAATACCACATGATCAAGGTCGTCATGACCGATGGTACCGAATACCAAACCCGCTCGACCTGGGGTTCGGAAGGCGAGACCATGAACCTCGAAATCGACCCGAAGTCGCACCCGGCCTGGACCGGCGGTAACCAGCAGCTTCTGGACCGCGGCGGCCGCGTTTCGAAGTTCAACAAGCGCTTCGGCGGTCTCGGTCTTTAATCGGCCAAAGACATCCAATTCGAAGAACCCGGCGAAAGCCGGGTTTTTTCTTGCCTTTGTTTCAGGAAGAGCAAGCACGGCAGAAACGAAAAAAAGCAGGCGCGAGGCCTGCTTTTGCAATTTTGATGTTCGGATGCTTAGTTGCCGAAGGCGGTCTGGAGAAGGTTCAGCTGGGCGCGAACGCTGTTCTCGTTGTCCGGCATGACGGCAGGCTCTTCCGGGCGGTAGATCTCACGGTCGAGCAGGGCGATGCGATTCTGCAGGCGAAGCGAGCGCTCCACGAGATCGCGAAAACCTTCCGGCAGGTCGTTCCAGCCCGGGGCGTTGCGGTCGACGTTGAAGCCTTCGAGGCGAACCTTGTTCTTTTCCGACAGAACCTGGTCGCGGCTCATCTCGCCATTGTTGACGGCACGCTGCAGCAGGAGCCAGGACGCCATCTGCATGAGGCGGGTGGTGAGCCGCATCGACTCGGCCGCGTAAAGCACGGATGCCATGCGGGGAAGAACCTTGGACGCAGCGCGGCCGGTGCCATCGAGGTAGCTGGCGGTTTCTTCAACCAGCGCCATGCCCTCGGTGTAAAGCGCCTTGAACTGCGACGATGCTGCGGCGCGGCCGGCGAAACTGACAGTGTTCAATCCCAGTTCGGACATCGAATTCATCCTGCTAACGCAATTACTTCAGGCAATGACCTTGCCGCGGAAAAGTTCCGCTCGGGTCTCAACGACCTTGAACATGATACCTATAATGCAAATCCGCAAGGCGTTTGTTAAGGAAAGGTTAATACCCACAAGAAGTGGTAAACGCCTTTGCCTTTCGTCTAAGCGGAAGGCGTGGGGCTGTCCCGTTTCCCTACGCACCTGCTGCCTGTAGCTCTAGCGTAAACGCCGGAAATGGCAACAGAACAAAAAAGAAGAGCCGCGGAAAGGCGGCTCTCAAGGTAAAACAGGGAGAAATCAGACCATTCGCCGAACGGTGAAACTGTCTGAGTCCAGGAAGCCTGGACGGTCTTATATTCTCTATTAATGATTAATATAGTCTTAAAGGTGCTCGAGATTTACTTGTTTCGTACAGAAACACGACGCTTTAGCTCTTGAAGAAGCTGTCGGCAGCGCGCCGTCCGGCAAGCTTGCGTTCCTTCTCGGCCTCGAGACGGGCAATCTCGTCCTTCAACAGCCTGACGCGTGAGTCGAGCTCGTCGGCCGACAGCAGCGACAGGTCGGCGCCGATTTCGTGAGTCACCGGTTTCTTGGGGCGATCGTCTTCAAAAAAGCTCATGCGCGTCCTCCTCCTTAGCGGCCTGGCTGAGGCTCGCTCGCAGCCCGTGGGTCGAGCGACAGGCTTTCCGGTGTCACATGCGGCGCGGTGGAGGCGGCGGCCGTCGTATAGGCGCCGCGATCGGCCGCAGGCACGGGCGCGCGCTTGCGGGCGCGCAGGATAGCATAGATCGCCACAAGTGCATGCGCCCCGGCAGTGACGGAGAAGAGTGCATAGGGACCAGCCCAGGTCATCACCGGGCCACCGAGTGTCGGGCCGATGATCGTGCCGATGCCAAACAAAAGCAGCAGCCCGCCGGACACCTTCACGAAGTCCTCTGGCGCGGCGAAGTCGTTGGCATGGGCAACGGCGATCGGATAAAGCGCGTTCGCCGCAGCACCGTAGATCGCCACCAGCACCACGATTCCATAGACATCAGCGGGGCGGATCGCGACGATCGCAAGACCGGCAAGTGCGGCAGCAGCCGAGAGGCCCGCCAGCACATAACGGCGATCCATCCGGTCAGAGAGGCGCCCGGCCGGAAACTGCATGATGGCGCCGGCAAAAATGGTGATCGAGACCATCGCGGCGACCGCGCCGTTGTCGAGCCCGGCTCGGGTGCCGAAAACGGCGCCGAGCGTGCCATACGCGCCGTTGGCAGTGCCGATCAGCAGGATGCCGATGCAGGAGATGGGCGAATTGCGGAACAGTGCCTTGAGATCGAGCCGCGCCCGTTTCAGCGGCTGCGGCGATGCCGCCTTGGAAAGTGTCGTGGGCAGCGCGGCGATCGAATACAGGATGCCGCAGACCATGAAGAGCGTTGCGGTCGCGACATCGGCGAGCGGCACCATCAACTGGCCGCCGACCACGCCGAGCAGGGTGATTGAGATGTAGAAGGAAAAGATCGTGCCGCGGTTTTCCGGCGTCGCCCGCTCGTTCAGCCAGCTTTCGATGATCATCGAGGTGCCGGCGGTGCAAAAACCGGTAATGGCGCGCAGCACCAGCCAAGTGTTCTGGTCGACGAGCAGACCGGTCAAAAGCACGTTGAGGCAGATCAGCGACAGGAAGCCGGAGAAGGCGCGCACATGGCCGATGCGGCGCACCACATTGGGCGCCACGAAACAGCCGATGACGAAGCCGGATGCCCAGGTGGTGCCGAGCAGGCCGAGCACCTCGTTGGAGTAACCTTCCTGGGACCCGCGGACCGGAAGCAGCAGACCCTGCAGGCCATTGCCCAGGAAGAGGAAGAGCGTTCCGCAAAGGAGGGCGAGGACTGGAAGGAGGTTTCGTCTCATCTTTGCTGCGATCTGCTCATGTGCGTCTGCGACTCGCGGTAGCTCCGGCGCTAGCATTGTTGCATAGAGCTGAACCGCGCGTTAACGAAGGCGGAGCGGATAACGGTCCCCGAATCCCCTCCGGAACTATCTGTGGTGGAGGGCAAAAATGTCCAGCCTGTGGCGCTTGCCGGAACGTAGACCAGAATGACCAAGGCAATCGCCGTCCTGCTCATGCTTGCGATGATCGCCCAGATCATCAAGCCTCTCGGCCTGCCGGGTCTGAGGCGTCGCGCCGATTTCTGGAAGCTGGCGCTGTTTGCCTTCGCGTTGTGGAGTGCTGCCCTCATCCTGCGGGAGTTGACCGGCACCTGAGGTTGATCTGGCCGCAGATCCTTGCTTGTCTTCGCCTTCACGCGAAGAGAGGAGGGACAAATGGAACGGGTTGAAGGTGGTTGCTCCTGCGGGCAGGTCCGGTTCGTGGCAACCGGGCGACCGTACCGGGTCGGGATCTGCCATTGCCTGGATTGCCGCAAGCACCACGGGGCGCTTTTCCACGCCTCGGCGATCTTTCCCGAAAATGCCGTCACCGTAACAGGCGAGACCGGATCTTATGCCGGCCGTCATTTCTGCCCACGTTGCGGATCGCCCGTCTTTGGCCGCAGCGGCGACGAGGTCGAGATCAACCTCGGTTCGCTCGATAAGCCGAACCAGTTCAAACCGACCTATGAGCTTTGGACCATCCGACGGGAAAGCTGGTTGCCGCCGTTCCCGGTGAAGGGTTTCGAGCGGAACCGCGAGAGCGACAGCCGGTCGGAAGACTAACAACGAAAAGGCCGCTCCGTTGCCGGGGCGGCCTTCTTCCTCCCATGAAGAGGCGTTCTCCTACCGCCTCTTCGAGATATCTCGTGTAGCCTTAATCAGGACTTGTTGACGCTCGCNGCNTAGATCTGGTCGATNGTTGCAGCCAGGCTCTTGTTGAACTCGTCGTCGCTCATNGAGACGCGCAGGTTCTCGGTCAGCGCGCGNGAGAAGCTCGCGATCATGCCGCGGTTGTGGCTGAGCTTTTCGCAGGCATCCGCGGTGCTGTAGCCACCGGAAAGCGCCACGACGCGAACGACCGACTTGTGCGCCACCAGCGGCGCGTAGAAGTCAGCGACAGTCGGGATGGTCAGCTTCAGCATGACCGTTTCGCCGGCCGGCAGCTTGTCGAGCTGTGCTGCAATCTCGTCGCGAAGAATGGCTTCGGCTTCCTGCTTGGTCGGGCTCTTGATCGAAACTTCCGGCTCGATGATCGGCATCAGGCCCTGGCCGATGATCTGGCGGGCGACTTCGAACTGCTGCTTCACGACCGCCGCAATGCCGGCCTTGTCGGCATGCGCAATAACGGAGCGCATCTTGGTGCCGAAGATGCCCTTTTCGCGACCGCGGATCAGCAGCGCGTCCAGATCCGGCATCGGCTTCATCACCTGGGCGCCGTTTTCTTCCGCCTCAAGCCCCTTGTCGACCTTCAGGAACGGCACGACGCCGCGTTCCTCCCAAAGGTAGGACGGAACCGGCTGGCCGTTGACGTCGCCATCCATGGTCCGCTCGAAAAGGATTGCGCCGATCACCTTGTCGCCGGTGAAGGCCGGNGCGGTCATGATGCGNACCCGCATGGCGTGCATCAGGCGGAACATTTCCTCTTCGCTCTGGTAATCCGATTCAGAGACGCCNTAGAGGCTCAACGCTTTGGGTGTCGAACCGCCGCTCTGGTCCAGCGCCGCAATGAAACCAGGCGCAGAGCTCATCTTGTTCAACATCTTCGCGTCCATCATCCAACCCTTTCCCTGGATCCGGCGCCTTATGCGCCAGTCTCTCCCTAAGCTGCCATTCGCGGATAACAGAAGTTTTTTTAAAGGGGAATGCCGCCTCAAGCTGTTGAAACGATTGAAATTATTTCAATCGTTTAAATCATCTAAATATTTTTAAAATGGTTTACGACGGAAAGCGCTGCCATATATGCCGCGCTTTCCTACTTGTTTTTCAGTAACTTCAGCCGTTTTTCGTCAGGACGGCAACGCCCGGAAGCTCCTTGCCTTCCATCCATTCCAGGAAGGCGCCGCCCGCCGTCGAGACATAGGAGAAGTCGTCGGCAACGCCGGCGTGGTTGAGGGCAGCAACGGTATCGCCGCCGCCTGCGACCGAGATCAGCTTGCCGGCCTTGGTCTGTTCGGCGGCATGCCTGGCTGCGGCAACGGTCGCCTTGTCGAAGGGCTCGATCTCGAAGGCACCGAGCGGGCCGTTCCAGACGAGCGTGGAGGCTTTCGAGATCCAGTCGCTGACCGCATCCACGGACTTCGGGCCGACATCGAGCATCATGGCGTCAGCCGGGATGGCATCGATTGCAACCGTTTCGTTTGCCGCACCTGCCTTGAACTCGCGCGCAACAACGCCGTCCACCGGCAACACGATGGCACAGCCTGAGGCTTCCGCCTCGGCCATGATGGCCTTCGCGGTCTCCGCCAGGTCATGCTCGCAAAGCGACTTGCCGACATTGACGCCCTTGGCGGCAACGAAGGTATTGGCCATGCCGCCACCGATCACCAGCGCGTCGACCTTCTTCACGAGGTTCTGCAGCAGGTCGATCTTGGTCGACACCTTGGCGCCGCCGACGATCGCGACAACCGGGCGGGCCGGATTGCCGAGCCCCTTTTCCAGCGCTTCCAGTTCTTCCTGCATGGTGCGACCGGCATAGGCGGGCAGGTGATGAGCCAGGCCTTCGGTCGAGGCATGCGCGCGGTGGGCTGCGGAAAAGGCATCGTTGACGAAGATGTCGCCATTCTTGGCAAGCGCTTCGGCGAACTCTGGGTCGTTCTTTTCCTCCCCCTTGTGGAAGCGGGTGTTTTCCAGAAGCAGGATGTCGCCATCCTTCATCGAGTCCACGGCCTTCTCGGCGTCCGGGCCGATGCAGTCGGCGGCGAACAGGATCTTGGTGCCCAGCACCTCGTTGACGGCCGAAACGATCAGCGACAGTGACATGTCGGCGGCCGGTTCACCCTTGGGGCGGCCGAAATGGGCAAGCAGGATGACCTTGGCGCCCTTGCGGGACAATTCCTGGATGGTTGGTGCCACCCGCTCGATGCGGGTCTTGTCCGTCACCTTGCCGTCAGACACGGGAACGTTGAGGTCAACGCGCACCAGGACGCGCTTGCCCGAAAGGTTGGTGAGGTCGTCAAGGGTTTTGAAGGCCGGCATGTGCTGATCCACTCTCCTCTAAAATTCGAGCGGACCATACTATGACTGAACCCGGACGCAAGGGCGTGCGTGACAGGGCGGGGCCCCAAGCCACCGGCTAAGTGGCCGAGGCTATTTCACGGCAGGCACGTTCTTGCCGCGATACTTGCGCAACCGGTCGCGGATGCGGTGGGCGATCTCGCGCATGTTGATGAAGATCGGCAGGTTGGTGGCCGGCTCCACCGGCTCGAGCGACACGCCGATGCTGCGCAGGTTATCCTGGTCGTCCAGTTCGCGTACGATGAGGATGATCGAGCCGAAGCGGATGCGGTCGGCGTATTCGGCCCTGCCGCCGAGGCGCGATGTGATCAACTCGCCAACCGTCATGTTCTGCTCGGTTGGGGTGAGCAGGCCCGGCCCATAGGCGGCATCCAGTTCCTTGGCGGGCCGCGTCGGCGAAATCGCAAAGGCGCCGAAGAAATCGGCGTCGTCGTCGTCCACCGGCACCTGGCTTGCGAACAGCCGGTCGAGCAGCTTTGAATAGGCCGGCAGGACGAAGAGGTAGACCTGGTCGTTTTCCTTCAGGCGGCCGGCATACTGGTAGCGCATGCTGCGGCCGTCGCGAATGACGAGCGACGGCATGGCCCAGCGCGGGATGCGTTCACCGGCGAGAATCGGGCTGTCCTTCATCACGCGGTAGGAAATCAGTTCGTGATGGGCCGTGCCGGGCAGGTCGAGCTCGATCTTGTCCACCGAGCCGATGCGCGGCGGGATGATGAGGCCGAGATATTGCGCCACCGGCTTGATGGTCCAGCCCTGAACGAGGAGCGATACGAGCACGATGATGAAGGTGGTGTTGAAGAACACCGTGCCGTTTTCGACGCCGCTCAGCACCGGCATGATGGCGAGCAGGATCGACACCGCGCCGCGCAGGCCGACCCAGGCGACAAAGCCGGTTTCCTGCTGGGTGAAATCATAAGGCAGAAGACTGAGCCACACTGCGATCGGGCGAGCGATGAAGACGAGGAAGAGCGCCAGCAGGATCGCCGGCAAGAGGATCGAGGGAAACTGCGATGGCGTGGCAAGCAGGCCGAGCACCAGGAACATGATGATCTGCGCCAGCCAGGTCAGCCCCTCGTTGAAGCGGACGATCTGCGACTTCGCAAACATCTTGCGATTGCCGGAATAGATACCCGCGACATAGACCGCCAGGAAGCCGCTGCCGCCCATCGTGCCGGTGAACGAGAAGACCAGCAACGCCAGCGTCAGCACGAAGATCGGCGCCAGCCCGCGGTCGGAGGTGAAGCGGTTCAACACCGCCACGATCATCACGCCGCCGAGCAGGCCAAAGAGGACGCCGAGGCCCATCTGCTCCACGAAATGCAGCAGGAAGCGGAAGTCGATATTGGAGAAGCCCTGGCCGGTGGCGACGAGTTCGGCAAGCGCAATCGTCAGGAAGATCGCCATCGGGTCGTTGGTGCCGGACTCGACTTCGAGCGTCGAGCGCACCTTGTCGCGGATGTTGATCCCGCCGATGCGCAGCAGGAAGAAGACGGCCGCGGCATCGGTGGAGGCAACGATCGAGCCGAGCAGCAGGCCTTCGAGCAACGAGAAGTCCATCAGCACGACGGCGGCCAGTGAAAAGATGCCGGTGGTCAGGATGACGCCCAGGGTCGCAAGCGTCAGCGCCGGGGCGGCGGCGATCCTGAAGGAATGAATCGGCGTCATGAACCCTGAATCGAACAACACCACCGCCAGCGCCAGCGATCCGAGCATGAAGCTGAAGGAATAGTTCTCGTAGCGGATGCCCAGCCCATCGACGCCGGCCGCAAGCCCGATCGCCAGGAAGATCAGCAGAAGCGGGGCGCCGAAACGGAAGGCGAGGAGGCTTGAAAGCGCCGCCACAAGAACAAGAATCGTCCCGACCAACAGGACAATGTAAAACGCCTCCACCTGAGAAGTCCCCTTAAGCTGCCATTGCGCACAGGCGTCGGTTCGTCAGCACCCTGACGGACAAAACCGCAGCCGCGGGAGGCTGCAAGATCAAGTTCGTTGTTTGGCAGGCCGACAGGAGGCGGGCGACTCGACGCAGTACCGAGACTAGGCGGGAAGAAATCCGGCAAGAGAAGGGCAAGAATGGAAAAAGCCTCCCTTCATGTGAAAGGAGGCTTTCGAAGTTCTTCAAGCTGCGATGAATTGGGTCAGATCAGCTTGGCAAAGGCGACCGCGGTATCCGACATGCGGTTGGAGAAGCCCCACTCGTTGTCGTACCAGGTGAGGATACGGACGAAGTTGCCTTCCATGACCTTGGTCTGGTCGATCGCAAAGATCGAGGAGCGCGGGTCGTGGTTGAAGTCGCGCGAAACGAGCGGCTCTTCCGTATAGCCCAGCACGCCCTTGAGCGGACCGTTGGCGGCAGCCTTGATCGCTTCGTTGATTTCTTCCTTCGTGGTGTTGCGCTTGGCAACGAACTTCAGGTCGACGACGGAAACATTCGGGGTCGGGACGCGGATCGACGAGCCGTCGAGCTTGCCCTTCAGTTCCGGCAGGACGAGGCCAACGGCCTTGGCGGCACCGGTCGAAGTCGGGATCATCGAGAGTGCTGCGGCGCGGGCGCGATACAGATCCTTGTGCATCTGGTCGAGCGACGGCTGGTCGTTGGTGTAGGAGTGGATGGTCGTCATGAAGCCATGCTCCACGCCGATCAGGTCGTTGAGGACCTTGACCACCGGCACGAGGCAGTTCGTCGTGCAGGACGCGTTGGAGATGACCTTGTGTTCCTTGGTCAACTGGTCGTGGTTGACACCGTAGACGACCGTGAGGTCCGCGCCATCGGCCGGGGCCGAGACGATCACGCGCTTGGCGCCAGCCGTCAGGTGGGCGGCAGCCTTGTCGCGCGCCGTGAAGATGCCGGTGCATTCCATGGCAATGTCGACGCCGAGTTCACCGTGCGGCAGGGTGGCCGGATCCTTGATCGCGGTGACCTTGATCTTCTTGCCGTCGACAACGATCGAGTCGCCTTCGACCTTCACGTCGTTCGGGAAGCGGCCGTGGATCGAGTCATAGCGCAGCAGGTGGGCGTTGGTCTCGACCGGGCCCAGGTCGTTGATGGCAACGACTTCAATATCGGTGCGGCCCGACTCGACGATCGCGCGCAGCACGTTGCGGCCGATACGGCCAAAGCCGTTGATGGCAACCTTTACAGTCATGGATGTTCACTCCCTCGGAAATTGCTTTGCAGGTAGAGGCGGAGACGGCGCCGGCAAGGCGCCGCCGACTCAGAGCTGTGCTTCGACTGCGGCGACGACAGCCTCGGCGGTGATGCCGAAATGCTTGAAGAGATCCTTGGCCGGGCCAGAAGCGCCGAAGGACTTCATGCCGATGAAGACGCCGTCGTGACCGATGAACCGGTCCCAGCCTTCGCGCACGCCAGCTTCAACAGCGATCTTGATCGGCGAATTGCCGAGGATGGCCTGCTGGTAGGTTTCGGGCTGCTCTTCGAAAAGCTCGACGCAAGGGACGGACACGACGCGGGTCGCGATGCCCTTGCCGTCGAGCGTTGCCTGCGCCTTAAGAGCCAATTCCACTTCCGAGCCGGAAGCGAAGATGGTGACCTTGGCGTCGGCAGCCGACACGAGCTCATAGGCGCCCTGGGCGCAGAGGTTCTTCTCTTCGTAGGTCTTGCGGGCCGGTGCCAGGTTCTGGCGGGTCAGCGCCAGGCCGGACGGACGGTGCTTTTCCTTCAGCGCCAGCTGCCAGCACTCTGCCGTTTCCGTCTCATCAGCCGGACGGAAGACAAGCAGGTTCGGGATGGCACGCAGGGCGGCAACGTGTTCCACCGGCTGGTGGGTCGGGCCGTCTTCGCCAACGCCGATCGAGTCATGCGTCCAGACATGCACGACGCGGATGCCCATGAGGGCTGCGAGGCGCACCGACGGGCGGCAGTAGTCGGAGAAGATCAGGAAGCCGCCGGAATAGGGGATCAGGCCGCCGTGCAGCGCGATGCCGTTCATCGCAGCCGCCATGGCGTGCTCGCGGATGCCCCAGTGCATGTAGCGGCCGGAGAAGTCGGTCGGGGTGATCGACTTCATCTGGCTGGTCTTGGTGTTGTTCGACGGCGTCAGGTCGGCAGAGCCGCCCAGCGTTTCGGCGACGATGCCGTTGATGACTTCGAGCGCGTCTTCGGACGCCTTGCGGGTGGCAACCGTCGGGTTGTTCTCGGCAATCTTCTTCTTGAAGGCGTCGATGGCGCTGTCGAAATTGCCCGGCAGTTCCCCGGAGAAGCGGCGGTTGAACTCGGCCTTCTTGTCAGAAGCGGCCAGACGCTCTTCCCATTCCTTGCGGGTCTTGGTGGAACGCAGGCCGGCGAGGCGCCAGGCGTCGAGCACATCGGCCGGAACCGAGAAGGCTTCCGCCTCCCATTCGAGCGCCTTGCGGGTCGCGGCGATTTCCTCGGCGCCGAGCGGCGAACCATGGACCTTGTGAGTGCCGGCCTTGTTCGGTGCGCCGAAGCCGATGATCGTCTTGCAGGCGATGAAGGTCGGGCGGTCGGACTGCTGCGCAGCCTCGATCGCAGCCGAGATCTGGTCGACGTCATGGCCGTCGACTTCAATCGTGTTCCAGTGTGCTGCCTTGAAGCGCATGATCTGGTCGGTCGAATCCGACAGGGAGACGGCGCCATCGATGGTGATGGAGTTGTTATCCCAGAACAGGACCAGCTTGTTGAGCTTCAGGTGGCCGGCCAGCGCAATTGCTTCCTGGCTGATGCCTTCCATCAGGCAGCCATCGCCGCACAGTGCATAGGTATAGTGGCTCTGGAGATCAGATCCGAATTCTTCTTCGAGCTTGCGCTCTGCGATCGCCATGCCAACGGCATTGGCAATGCCCTGGCCGAGGGGACCGGTGGTCGTTTCGATGCCCGAGGCATGGCCGTATTCCGGGTGGCCGGCGGTCTTGGAGCCGAGCTGGCGGAACTGCTTGATGTCCTCGATGCTCATGTCCTCGTATCCCGTGAGATAGAGAAGCGCATAAAGGAGCATGGAGCCATGGCCGGCCGACAGCACGAAGCGGTCGCGGTCCGGCCAGAGCGGGTTCTTGGGGTCGAATTTCAGGTAGCGCGTGAAGAGCACGGTCGCGATGTCGGCAGCGCCCATCGGCAGGCCGGGGTGACCGGAATTGGCCTTCTCCACAGCATCCATGGCAAGGAAACGGATCGCGTTCGCCATCCGGTTGTGTTTGTCGCGAGAGATCATAGCTATTCCGCTTGTTCCGGGTGTCGATATCGGCCGCAGCAGGGTTACCGGAAGTGGACCCGCGGGCCGTCTGGGAGCGGCTGATCCTTATCAGGTGCAACGCGCAAGTCAACAAAAGCACGCCCCATAACACCGGCCTCGCGAGGAAGTTTCATGCATTTGCCGGGAGGATGAGCAGGCCGCTCGCGGAGGCTCGCGGGCCGCCCGGCATGGTAAACGATCCACAGTTAGCCGCGGCCGGTAAACCTATGTTGATTGACCGGTGAAATGGCCGCGAATAGTCTGCGATGCACGTTGTTGCGGGATGCCGGTTCGATTCGGCAGGTCACCAACAGCAGACCGAATATAGGCGGGAAGGCCTGGATGCCGGCGGAAAAGACGATCGAAATGGCGATTTCGCAGCTCAATGCTGCTATCAACGGGCTGGAAAGCGCGGTGGATGCGCGCATCGAACGCCAGCGCGAAAGCCATGACGCGGAAAACGAGGTTAGGCGCGTGCATGCCGACCGGGCGCGGCTCGCGCATGAGCTGGACCAGTCGCAGTTTCGCGCCAATCGCCTCGAAGAGGTCAATAGAGAAGTCTCCCGGCGGCTTGTGACGGCGATGGAAACCATCCGCGCCGTGCTCGATCGCTGAAGCGGGATCGGAAGGAACTCATGGCCCAGGTAATGGTGACAATCGACGGCAAGGCCTACCGAATGGCCTGCGAGGAGGGGCAGGAAGACCACCTGACCGAACTCGCCAGCCGCTTCGATCGTTATGTCGGCCACCTGAAGAGCCAGTTCGGCGAGATCGGCGACCTGCGCATCACTGTCATGGCCGGCATCATGGTGATGGACGAACTGTCCGACCTGACGCGCAAGATGAAGAGCCTGGAAGCGGAAGTCGAAGCGCTGAAGTCGGTTCGCGAAGGCGCGCAGGAAAGCCAGCAGCAGAACGAACAGATGGTGGCGGCTGCGCTGAGCGAGCTNGCAANCCGCCTCGAAGGGCTGACGGCCAAGCTCAACGGCCGCNCGCCCGCCTCGGTGGAATAGGGTTTACGCCGAAATCGTTCGNCCGGACCACTTTCGGCTCTGGCGCAATGCGACCTTCACCCTTATATTCGTGTCGCGATCTGCGCCTCTCGACAGGAACCACAATCCCTGGGGCCATACTCGATCCAAAGGGAGCTGTCCCTGACCAGGCCCGTGGGCTTGGACATATGGCGCCCACCTACGTTTGTAGGCACCCAGGATCGTAACTCTCCATCGGTTGCCGCGGATCGCGCTTCCTTTCTCGCTTTTTCTCCCGAGGTTCTGGCTCTCGAGCGCAACTTTCACACCGATTTTCACACCGGTGTCAAAATTGATGGGTCGAGTTATGCGCGGTCAGTATCGACTGTTTCGCCACTCAAACGGCTACTTTTATCATCGCGTCAAAGTCCCATCGGATATCCGGTGGTTGTACGGCAAAGAGATTGAGCAGAGGTCGCTGCAGACACGCGATTATCGGGAGGCCATTCGGCGGTTGCCGGCTGTGATTGTCGCGGTTGATGACGCTTTCGCTCAAGTCCGAGCCGGGGTGCCCTGCGACCTACAGGTCAGCAATTTGCTGAATATTGGAAATAAGCCCCGGCGCTCTCCTTGTGGCGCGGCGAGTGACGAGCCTTCCAAGGCAATGGAGGCAGAGGAAGTCGTGCATAAGGCGACGCCTTTTTGTGCTGCGTCTGATGACCGTGATGACTTGTCGCGGCAGAAGGATTCTCCTGCAAGCCAGCTTCAGGTGTCTAAAGCCGCTTCGGATGATCTACCTCTGCTGTCTATCCTCGCGGTCGAGTGCTTCCAGTCCGTTTCTCGCGAAAAGAACTGGAGCCCAAAGACCGCTGCTGCTCGTCGGTTACAGATCAAGCAGTTCATCGACATCTGCGGTGACAAGCCGCTCAATCGGTACACACAAGATGATATACGCCATCTGAAGAACACGCTCTTCGCAATGCCTCCAAGGTCCAATGGCAGGAAGGAGTTTCGAGGCCTTACGAGACTACAGATCGCGGAGCGCGCGAAGAACCTTAGAGCGCCGGGATTGTCTGCAGAGACTGTAAGGCAGGTTATGACCGCCGGCAACATCGTCTTTGGTTGGACCAGGACGGAGTATGATCATACCCTTCGAAACATCGTGCAGCCAATGATCCCGCCGCCGTCAAGTGGCGGAAGTGGGAGGGATAAGCGGCACGGCTTCACATCCGAGGAACTAAGCAAGCTTTTCAATAGTCCGGTCTTCACCGGCGTCAGAACAGAGTCAGCTTGGTATGAACCCGGTGAAACGCCGATGCAATCTCACGGTCGCTTTTGGGTTCCGCTGCTTGCGTTGTTCGCCGGCGCGAGATTAATGGAAGCTGTTCAGCTAATGAGCGAAGACGTGGGATGCGAAAGCGGCGTCTGGTTCATCGACATCAACGACAATAATGGGGAGCAAACGGGGAAGAGAGTGAAAAATGCAGCAGCGATCCGCAAAATCCCCCTGCATCCGATCCTGATCCAACTCGGTTTCATACCTTTTGTTGAAGGAATACCGAAAGGAACGCGGCTATTTCCCGATATACCAATCGGGCCTGCTGCTCAAAGACATCGACATGCATCGAAGATGTTCAATGAGCTTCTGAGGAAGGCTGGAGTAAAGGGACCAAAAAAGGTTTGGCATTCACTTAGACATTCATTCGAGCAGGCCTGCCGGGACAGCAGTGTCGATAGCGCGGTAATGGATCAAGTGCAGGGGCATACGCAGCAAGGCATGCGCCGCGTCTACGGTGAAGGGTACAGTCTCATGTCCTTGAACGAAGCGATTCAGTCGATTGCTTACGCGAACCTTCAGCTTTCGCACATACTGCCATTTAAGCCTACAAACCGAGACTAAGTCCGACTGTTAGCTCCAGCAATTTACCTCAGACGATAGAGCATGTGCAACCAGAGTTGCAGCATAGTCCGCTACACGCTGCTCCTTTCGACCGATCTTGTCTCTGTAGCTTCCTCTGCGCGCTGGCGAAGCACGAGGGGCTAGCCCCTTGTATAGGCGCATTGAATCAAGCCAGTGGTCAAAGCGTCTTCTGCAGGCCTTAGCTGTCGTTGTCTTACTTGGCATATTGCAAATGTGCGGTTGCCGAATCCGCCAGCGATGGAATTTGCTTTAACGCTAACTTCGCCAACTTAAAGCCATCCCTGCCAAAATACGAGCAAGACTTCTGGTAGTTCGATATCGCTCTCTGCTTCAAAGCAGACTCGACGCACCTTTTTGCAATCTGTGTGAGGTATTTTCCTCTCACCCACTGTAGATAAGCGTCGTCAGCGAGATGCTCTTCCCACCGTTTCGCAGCATCAATGAAATCGGTGTCATCTATCTTCCACAGGCGAAGAAGCCTCATGTAGTCGACTTCTTTGGGCGTCACCTTACCGTTAATGAACGAGAAAAAATCAGCGAAGCAAACGGTGTCAAAATCCGGATGTATCCCGCGGCTGCGGGCTTCGATCATCAGACAGGCGGTTTGTTTCATATGCGTAGCGCAGCTCTTAAGACTGGCTTCGTACTCTGCCATTATCTCATTGATTTTGGCTGCTGTCGGCTTCGGTGTGACTTCACGGCGTATCACGTATTTCGCGAAAGCCTCGGTGCAGAACTCCGACTCTATACTGTAATGCTCCGTATAATATACCCCCGGCACTTTAGTTTGTAGTATGTCGTCAAAATCTTTGTCGCAGATATAGAAAAGACTGGGTTTGAGACGCCAGCGATAGCTGTCGCACGCCTTTTTCAGATTAAGGACACCATCCTTATTGTCGCAGCAGATCGCGAGGAAGTCGCTTCCAAATAGGTCCTCCAAGAAATCGTGATAAAACGCGATATCATCAGGACCTTCTAAAGCAACTATGTGATCAAACTTGGCGTATTCCATCTGAAGAAGCTCCACAAGTTTAGCATATGGAGTTTCCTGATGTTCTAATAGCTCGTCCGACCAGCTCATTCCGCGACGCTCATGCTCTGTGTGTCGACGAGACAGTTCTTTAGTCGATTTGAGAATATAAACGGACTATGGGTCACTGCGAATATGTGCGCGCAATTACCCGTTGCCAAAATGTCGGGCAGTAAGGTCTTTTGCCACGGGACCGACAGTGATAGTTCCGGTTCGTCCACTATAAGAATGCATTTGTTGTTGTCGGAGAGCAGAAGGTAGCTGAACATTGCAAGTATCTGCTTTTCACCTGAAGACAGAGCTTCAAGATCGAGCTCGTCTTCGCCGTTCCGATGTGAACGAAATTTCGAGGAGCTGACAAAGTCAAAAACCTTATCTGATCCGATGTAGGTGTTTGCCAACTCAGTCAGCTTTCGAAGTGGCTCCTCCAGCGCGTCAATCTGCTCCTGTGCCTGTAGTAATTTTTCCACATAAAGGCCCAAGTATCGCTCCTCCGCCTTCGGAGCTTTTTTCGTGCGGTTTCTCAAACCCAGAATCTGGGATTTCAACCTCGTCTTGTCAGGCTTGCGGAAAATTGAGTTGTCGAGCGTTTCGATAAAAGAAAGCAACGATTCTTCGTTAATGTTTTTCAAGCGGTTTAGCGAAAAGCTTGAAATGGATCCTCGCACAATATCAAGAATATACTCTTGAGCTGCTTTTTCGGTCGTTCGCTGTTTCGCGATGGCAATGGAATGAATTTTACTTTCTATGAGCCGCCTGACATCGCGCATACCCGCTCCGATGACCTCAATGTAAGCTCGTGGCTTGGATGGCGGAGAGGCAACTTCTCCAGGCTCGCGTTGCAGTGCCGCCGTCTCTGGCAAAAAGTTGCGAAGGTCCTTCTCGATGCGCCGGTAGGTCGGCATGAAGATTATTAGGCCCAGATCAAGGCGTTCAATAAGGCTCTCGAGCGCAATGAAGTTCTTCGCGTGATCCACTTCCTCTCGAAGTCGGCTGTGAAAACTTGTTATGCCCATGGTGGGGATTTTGAACATCTCCGAATATATCCTTTTGTCCCGAACGGGGATAGATTCAGATGATACAAATGTCCCAAATGCATTATTTTCAATAAGATAGTTGTATAACTCCTTATACCTCGGACTATCTCCAATATATGACGTTACTTCAAGAAGATCGTCTTTATCAAATTCTATATCGAAATTGTTTGTTTCTATTGATATTCGCTCAAAGCTATAGTCCGATAGTCTCGCCCACTGTCGCGACAACACAAGATAAAAAATATTAAGAAAATTACTTTTACCCGCGCCGTTCGGTCCAACAATTATGCTTGCTTCTGAGCTGATCGTTAATGTATAATTTTTGTCGCCTAATAAGGAGAACACGGAAAACTTCGTAATTGGGAAGCTTTCCATCGTTGGAGGAGGAGGCATATGTTCGACTCTGTTTCGGTTGCATAGTGCTTTATATTCGTCCTGAAGGTGAGGAAGAGCATAGGTTCGATGCGTTGTCCAGAGATGGGCAGTCGGCTCAGTAGTTCGAGGCTTGCCAATCAATCGACCAGTCCACCTGATCTGCGAGGTCACCTAATTCGAGACGAAGATCAAACACGACATCCTCGTCATTCCTTAGCTGGCGTGAGAGGCGGTTCCAGATGAACTGCATCCTCGATGGGTCGTCCGAGCACCTCTCGGCAGTTATTCCAAGTTGCCGAGATACCGCGATATGGTCGGCGATCGCGACTTTGATTACGATGGTTTGGACAAAGCGCCCATAGCCATTAGACTTCAAGAACTCTCCTTCATGATGTTGTTGTAGGAATTGCGGAATTTGGTCCGACGCAGTGACCCGCCGCTGTTTGGCTCGCGTTAGTTCCGGCACCGATAAAAGGCAATCGAAGATCGGAAAGAGCGAAGGGTTGCCAATCCCGAATAGTGCAAACCTGTCGATACAAGTTGTAATTCAAGCCGTCGATGGTCAGGAAATACCCATGTTCGATGCTTATTTTTTGAGCGATACGTGAGTACAGCCGGGCTTTGTTGGGTTCGTTGGCAGAGAATCTAAGGAAATAGGGCTTCTTCACCGCGAGAACATGCCGAACGAAATTCATCCCTCTCCGGTAAAGCAAAACCGGGGCGATGTTTCGGATGTTGTTGCCCACCTTCGAAATTCTCTGGTCTGCTACGTCGTAGAAATTAAAGCCGTGGAATTGGTCCCGTTGATCTTCCCCTGAGATTAGCTGTACCCGGGCTTTCGAGCCATCAAGGTAGAACGACAACTCGTGCGTTTCGAACTGAAAGACATAGGTCAGTTCGCCAATTCGGAATTCTTCTCTCAGAGGCGCTCTCCTCCACGCTATGTTCTAACGGGTGCCTGTTCATTTCGCTTCGCAATTTTTGCAATGGTAGCCCGGGACGCTCCGGTGGCATTCTGGATTTGCGTCCACGAAACTCCCGCTTGAAGCATCTTGGCGATTCCGGCATTGCGCTTCACGTCTTCAGCCCGACCGCGATAACGACCTTCCGCTTTTGCCTTCGCCTGTCCTTGAGCTTGTCTTCTGCGCCTATCGTCGTAATCTTTTCGTGCGACGGCGGCGAGAACGTCCAGCATCAGCCCGTTTAACGCCTCAAACATGCGACCGGTAAATTGGTCCGATGGCGAGGCAGAAATCCAACTTGTCGGCAAATCGAGAGCGACGACCTTGACTTGCCGTGCGTCCAACTCGGCACGAAGTTTCTTCCAGTCTTCAGCTGTAAGCCTCGACAACCGGTCTACCTGTTCAATGAGAAGAATATCGCCAGGGCGCGCGTCGCCAAGGAGCCGAAACAGTTCCGGACGGGCAAGCTTTGCACCACTCTCGTTCTCGACGTAGGTCGCGGCGATAACTAAGCCACGCTCCTCCGCAAACGCTTCGAGTTGGGCGCGTGCACGACTGGCATCTTGCTCGTCAGTCGAAGCACGAAGATATGCACGAACCAGCAAATGAACCTCATTGGTTTAATTAGGGTGGTTTAGATATAAATGGTTCATTTTGAATAGTCAAGATCTATTTGTGAACCGGCAATTAGATGGTTCAGGTAAAGCACACTCGAAATGAATCGGCACTTGTGCACGTAGAGCGCACGTGAGTTCGATGGAAGAATTTGAGCTGGCAGAGCAGAAGCGATCTAACGGCGGCTACGATGCGACTGGCGCATTTGCGAGCCGTGGTCGACAGTGCATTCGGTTATCTATGGGGAGTTGCCTTCGGCAACTTGCCGTCTCGCAGGCGATACGTCAGCTGAATGTAGATTTCAGACTGAGGGCTAACCTCGTCCTTAACTCGACCTCTTAGCTGAAGCGCCACTTCAGTCCTCATGCAGGACGAAGGTTTCTCTTCTTATCAGGTCATACTACCTAATATACCAAAGGTATAAGAACATGATTATTTTAGACGATAGAAAGTCGTCCTGTGTCTATGAGCGTAGTGGCGCTAAGATTTCTGCCAATCAATAATATTGTCCTCGTGCGAAGCACGTGAGCCGAAGGCTCATTCTGTAATAAATGGATTCATAGGTTTATATTAAGTTCGTAGAAAGTTCATTTTATTTCAACTATTTAATATAGATTGGACGTTATTTTTGTATTGCTCATAAAAATTGAAGTATGCTATATAAGACAAGGAACCGAAGCTGTCGGAAAATGGCTCGCGTTCTCGGGTCATATGACAGCAAAGGTTTCGCCGGCACCTCATTTGATATGACGTAAGTCAAAGGGACTATAGCGAACTCCGACAGCCGCTATGGTCCCTTTTTCTTTATCAATCATTCCCGATGAGGTTTATTCTATTGTCTACTGCACATTCATTTTTCTTTGTTGATGGTCCGGTCGGATCACACAAAACGACATCGCTTCTAAACCACCTCCGCCGAACGCCAGTCGCCGCTACAATTGGCACTCAGACCAATGAGCTTTCCGGTCAGTATGAAAATGCTGAAGGTGTGGATATCCAGATGATTTCTCGCATCACCCACACTAACGGCGAACATACGGCTGCTTCTAAGACTTACCGAGAGTGCCTTTATTCCAAGCCATCGTGCATCTATGCGGTCAATCAGCAGGTAGCGCTTGATTGTCAGGACGCCGCCGATCCGGACCGCCTTTACTTTTGGGATGAGCTGCCCACCGTCTTTGAAACGTTCACGTTCAACTCATTGCCACTTAGCCACGAATTCGTGTCGGGGAGGCTGGTCTCATCACTCGCTGATGAACCATCATATTTCGAAGTCGTCGCCAATGAACATATCCGCAATATCGCGAAGAACGGCTGGAAGGATGATGTCCTGAAGGATAGCTCGAAGCTCATCAAGGTGGCCTCGCGCATTGTCAGTGATGATTATGGTGTCTTCGTCAACGCTAAGCAGTTTCTTGCTTTCAAGAACGGTCTTCCAAGGCAGCTTCAGTTTTTTGTTGTTGCCCGCCCATCCCTGTTCCCCACGAATACGACCTTTATCGGTGCCAACTTCTTCCATTCGCTCGCCTACCAGATTTGGTCGGCGTCGGAAGACGTCACGTTCGTTCCCCATCCTCAAATAAAGGCGAAACGATCTGACCTAAGTCACATGGCTGACCAGACGTCAATTTATTACCTGTCTGAGCGGAACTTCAGCAAAACTCTCTTCGACCAAAAGATTGAACGATCGAAGGGGGCAACTAAACCGACCGCTTTTTCGAAAATCGCCAAGGCTACTGGCAAACTGATTTCACGGCGGTTCCCCAACGAGAAATTCATCTACTGTTCGAATAAGGAACACGAGCGCCTAAAGTGGGCTGGCGAAAACGGACAACTGGTCTCCAGCAACTCGCGCGGTTGGAATGGTGGTCGTGGTTTTAACATGTGCGTTTATCTCGCCGCTATCAACTACGATCCTGCTTCAGTGACCTTCCTTCACAAGATGTACGGTATCAATCGCGAACAGGCGCGACAGGCGCTGACTGTCGAATCTGCCTACCAGTTTGCCGGTAGAACCGGGCTTCGCAAGGACAGCACAGACCAGCCGATTACTCTGATCTTTGGTGATCGATCAACCGCCAATGCCATCAGGGACATGATTCCAGGCTGTGCTGCTCCGCAACTTCTCGACTTGGGTATCCCTGAACTTCTTTATCCGGATGACGAGGAAGAGGAGGATTGCGAACCTGTAGAGAAAAAGCCCCTTAGGACAGAAGAAGAATTACGGATCGCTAACAACATTGATAGCCGGTTCCGCAATCGCCGAAACAAAATTAAAGTCAACCATAGCGCCACACCTCAATATGACGGTTTTATGCTTCGCTTCTGGGGGCACTATTCATCGCAAGAGACTGTGGAATCGGAAGCCTTGGAGTGGGAAGACGTTCTTGGTTTTCTTAGGGACTATGTTACGGAAAATCATGTCGATGCGAAGGAAAGAAACTTTATGTTTCGTGAGGGTGTCTTCTTTGACATTGATAACCACCGTCTCAAAGATAACATCATGTCGAGCAAATTGGTTGTGCTTGATCTCGACAACGTAAAGGGCGAGGTTCAGGAGCTTTCCGACTACCTCAAGAGCAGAAAAGTTTCCAATGCCATTGTCAGCACCTATAGCTGCGTCAATGTGGGTAGCATGTCGCAGCGCGACATCCGTGTTCGCGTGTTGGTCCCGTTGGATGAAGCTGTCGACGCGGAACACTACAGCCGGATAGTTCGCCTTCTAAGGCAGGATATCGCCACCAAATTTGCCGATCAGTTTGTCATTGATCCTGCTTGTATGAGTATCAACAATCGTTTCTATGCGCCCTGTGTTCCTGCCAAAGGTGAACCGATTTTCATCAACGGAACCTACTACGACTTCGACATCCATCGTCCGATGTCTAAGAAGCCAATCTTCCTAAATGCAATTTGGTACATGTGCCGCAACCTGCCGGAGGATTTGGAGCCTCCGGTTGTAAAGCGACATATCAAGGGTAGCGTTCGAAAGGCGGCAGAGGAGATCGTCATGGAATGTGCAGCAATGGCAAGCTCGGGCAACGGCGACAAGACATTCTACTACGCTGCTGTCGAACTGATAAAGGCGGGCTACTCTAAGGAGGAAGCTATCGCTGCTCTTCAGGGGAGAGAGCATATGTTCGGCTCTGGAAAAGGTCGGGATGCCGAGAGAGCGGTTAGCCACGTCATCGGTAGGCAGCGACCCATAGCCACCGCGTCGCAAGCCTCCAGCATGGGATGAGACGCCGAATAACGCGAGATCACCAATACACTCGCTGAAGCCCTACGAGTCCTTCCGCCAGTCAAAAAGGTCGCGTTCTGAAATCGCGCCATCTGAGGGTGTATGACTTCCCAAGATGGCATTAATGGCATCTGGAGGGAGTGGGGTTGCGAACTTCTTCCCATTGAACTCAAGAACACGAAGAACGCGTCTTTCTTTTACCTTGCCGTCAACAATGCGGCTTGCCCATTGGACCGTGAGGCTGTCCGAAACGTCAGTGGGAAGGTCTTTCAGCTTTACCCGATGCCAAAACTCCGCGTCGTCGATGACAAAGTAGCAAGGGTGATGGTTCACATCTTGCCCCTTCCACTTACGCGTTCTTTGATCCTCTCTGTCCCAGTTAGGCGAACTGACAAGTACACGCTCGACCGAAACCGCCCACTCCGGTGGCTCTTCCTCATCTTCTTTTCTGGCTGGTTTCTGCGCGCGACCGGCAAAAGAATTCCGGGGGATAGGGAAATAATCATCAGGCGTGAAACCTACCCGCCTCACATCTCCGTCGTTGTAGCAAGCGGCGTAGAAGTCGGCGCGAGCATCAAGCGCCTCTAAAAGAGACGTTTCCTCAAGTCCAAGCTGTCTTAGCTCATCATTATCTTTTTCGAGGATGCTGCTGGTCAAGGCTATTAGCAGGCGCTCCCCAATCCGGCAAACTCGATCAAGATGGCTATGATCGATTGTCGTCGGCTTGATAGAAGGGGCTTCGCCTTGCGCGATTTCTCCACCTTCGAAGGCAGCAATCACTCCATCTTTTGCAACCTCACCTAACTCTTCAGCCCATTCTGCCAACGGTCTGCCCGTCAACCCCTTGATGAACCCGGCAGGCGTATCACTGTCAATAAATACAGTCATGGCGGCAGCAGAGGTCAACACGACCGTCAGTTTTTGTAGGAACGTGCCATCTTCCGGCGGCAACACCAAAAGCTCATACGTCAGGGTACTGCCGAAAAGGCTTTGATCCAGTGCCGCTACAATGCGGCGCACGCTATCTGCAGTACGGATGAAGGTGTCGAGTTTCAGATGATGGTCGTCCACATCGAAATGGATAAAAAGGGCGTTCGTCTGCCTGTCGAAATCCCAGGAAGCATCTTGCGGCATAAAACGTTTGTCCTCACGTCCTCAACCGCAGGTTATGGGGGTCGGTGCCTTCTGAGCAAGTGTTGGCGTAGTGCTTTCGGAAGTTTTTTCTTTGAAATCACACAGCATAATTTATACAGGCTGATCTTCTATGCCGGTTGGCGCAATCAGTTGTCCGGCAATACGTCAAGGTGCTCGTCATTCGTTACAACTACCGTCCTTAGACGGGAGGTGGTTTGAACGTCGACGATCCAAAATCCAGAGCCGCTACTAAGAACTCCACCGAATAAGGGGAGTGCTTTTTCGGTTGCTTACTGTGACACCATTTGTCACACTGACCGCCTAAATTGGGGTCGTCACCAAGGAAGAAGAGTGAGAAGTCACGGCTGCAATTGGTCGCAAAAGATGTGTGATTTCAAAGGGTAAGCAAAGGGAGCTGTCCCTGACCAGGCCCGTGGGCTTGGACATATGGCGCCCACCTACGTTTGTAGGCACCCAGGATCGTAACTCTCCATCGGTTGCCGCGGATCGCGCTTCCTTCTTCCAGTTGCCGGATTTTTCGTCTCGCGGACAGTCGCCGGACGATCTGTCTCGGATTTCAGAGCACGAGGAACGCCGGGTTTCCTATCGCCCAACCGATCCTCAACGTCATGCCGGTGGGCAAAGTAATCACATTCGGCTGCCCAGCCGTAGGCTCCACGCCGAACAGGTTCGCAAAGGCGGCAAAATCCCTGAACCAGTCCTTGGTAGGGGAGAAGGACTGGACGATCATGGCTGCTTCGTCGGTCTTGAAACGGTTTGCTTCAATCAGCGCGGACGCCGTCCGGTGCAGCAACTGGTAGCGGATCTGTGGAGGTGGCGTTCCATCCAGACCCAATACGTCGCAGAGATGTTTCATCCGCATCATCTTGCCGTTGGATGGTGCGTTGTACCACTCGCCAACCGTGGGCCCGAACGGCTCGGCAACCTTTCCTTCGATGGTCGCGGCACAGGTCTTTCCGTCAAAGCGGACCAGCGCAAAGACGTCGTTCTGGCTATCTCGGCCGCCGCCCGCAAGCGGAACCTTATGCTCTGGAATAGCCAAAAGTAGCTCCGGGTCGCCGGGAAACATGGCAGACACCTCCGGCGGCAAGCCGTCACAATGCTCCCAGCAATGCGCCATGGTCCGCGCCGAATAACCTACGCGCCACTGCTTTTCCGGCTCGGCCAGGAACTGCTGCCACGCGGAAGGCCCTGGACTCGGCAAGTATATTCGTTGGGGTGGCATGATGGGCAAGGCTCCCTCGTCAGGTTCTCGAGCAGTACATGGTGGCGAGACACGCGCAAGTCCCCTTAGCACCTGACTGCGCCCAACCTGGCAGTTCCTTGAACTCCAGCGTCATCCATTCCTTGACAAAGCGGCGCTAACGACCACCTTGTTGCCGTCTTCTTCACGGTCCGACGGTCTTCATGCCTTTTGCCCAAGCGTCCTTTGCCCGATCTTCGCTGCTCATGCTTCTTGTCGGCAGCGCCATCCTGGTCGGGATCGTGTTGTCCTCCTTTTTCCTGGCGGCCAATACCAAGCAGTATTTCGAGGATGTGGTGCAGTTGCGCGCCGTCCGTTCTGGCGCGGCCGACCTTGTCGTGCTGCTGCAGGCGGCGGAAACGGGACAGCGCGGTTATCTCGTTACCCAGGACGACGCTTTCCTCAAGCCCTACAGCGAAGCCGTCTCGGCGCTGCCCAAGGCGCGCGAGCGCCTGCATGCGGCTGTCGCGGCGGAAGGTACCGTCCAGGTGCCGATGGAAGAGCTTGACCGGCTGATCGACGACAAGGCCCAGGAGATGGAGGCAACCATCGACCTCGGCAGGAAGGGCGACTTTGCGGGCGCCGTCACCGTCGTGAAGGGCGCCTATGGCCGGCAGGTCATGGAAAACATCACCGCGATCCTCAGCAAGGTCATCAGCGAGATGGACGAGCGGGTCGATACCGGAACCAAGGAGCTTAATTCCTCGGCGTCTTCGCTGCAGTGGTTCACCATTGGCGGCGGCATCGTCATCCTACTTGTTCTCGGTGGCGCGATCACCATCGTGTCGCAGCATGTGCGCGAATTGCAGCGCGCCCGCAGCGAGGTGGAGGAGTTGAACGCCAGCCTTGAGGAGCGGGTCAACGAGCGCACCGAGGACCTGATCCAGGCCAACCGTGAAATCCAGCGTTATGCCTATATCGTTTCGCACGACCTGCGGGCGCCGCTCGTTAATATCATGGGCTTCACCAGCGAGCTTGATGCGACCCTGAAGGCGGTACGCACCTTCGTGCTTGCCGATGGCGAGGAACTGAGCGAAAGCGAAATCCAGGAGGCGCGCCTTGCCGTCGAGGAAGACCTGCCGGAGGCTATCGCCTTCATCCGCACCTCGACAAAGAAAATGGATGCGCTCATCAACGCCATCCTGAAGATTTCGCGCGATGGCCGGCGTGAGCTGAAACCGGAGCGGATCAACCTCAAGGACCTGCTCGAAACCACCGCGGCCAGCGTCTACCACCAGGTGAATGATGCGGGCGGCGAGGTGACGATTGCAGTCGAGAGCACCCGAAGCCTCGTCACCGACAAGTTCTCGCTGGAGCAGGTCTTCGGCAACCTGTTCGACAATGCGGTGAAGTACAAGCATCCGGACCGGCCGCTCACTCTTTCGGTCAAGGCGCAACCTATTGGCCGGGCGGCAGTTCGCATCGAAGTCGCCGATAACGGGCGCGGCATTGCGCCCGAAGATCACGAGCGGGTCTTCGAACTGTTCCGCCGGTCGGGCGTGCAGGACAAGCCGGGCGAGGGCATTGGCCTTGCCCATGTCCGTTCATTAGTCAGAAATTTAGGGGGCGAGATTACGGTGACCTCCACCCTGGGCGGCGGCGCGACCTTTATTATCCGTCTGCCCACGGATTTGTCCCAATATGTCAGGAGTCATGGGTCATGAAAGCTGCAGGCAAAGAAGTCACCATCGTGATGATCGAGGATGACGAGGGCCACGCTCGTCTGATCGAAAAGAACGTCCGTCGCGCCGGCGTCAACAACGAGATCATCCCGTTCACCAACGGCAACGAGGCGCTGGACTACATTCTGGGCGCCGACCGCTCCGGCACCTCCACGCAGGATCGCTACCTGCTGATCCTTCTCGACCTCAACCTGCCGGATATGTCGGGTATTGACATCCTGGAGAAGGTGAAGTCCAACCCGTATTCGAAGCGCCTGCCTGTGGTCATCCTTACCACCACGGACGACGAGCGCGAGATCCAGCGTTGCTACGATCTGGGAGCCAACGTTTATATCACCAAGCCCGTGGACTATGACAGTTTCGCTCACGCCATCAAGCAACTCGGGCTATTCTTCTCCGTGATGCAGATTCCAGGACAATAACGAAATCGCGATGCCGCAGACCATTCTCTACGTCGATGACGACCTGGCTTTGGCAAGGCTGGCCGAACGGCATTTCGGACGCGCCGGTTATCAGGTCGTCCCTGCTGCGGACGGACAGTCGGCCATGGAGGCCTGCGAAAAGGGCGGCATCGATCTCGTGGTGCTGGATCATTACCTCAAGGCCGAGACTGGGCTTGATATCCTGAAGCGGATGAAGGAGCGGGGATGGGATATCCCCGTTATCTACGTTACGGGGTCGAGTGACGCGACGATCGCCATCGATGCGTTGAAAAGCGGCGCCTCGGACTACGTCATCAAGACGGTTGGCGACGAGTTCTGGCCGCTGATGGAAAGCGCCATCGCACAGGGGCTGGCCAATGCGGAACTGCGCCGTGCCAAGGAAAAGGCCGAACAGGAAATCCGCCTCGGCAAGGAACGTGCGGAAGTGCTGCTCGCCGAGGTCAACCACCGTGTGGCCAACAGCCTGGCGCTGGTGGCGGCCCTCATCCGCCTGCAGGTTTCGAGCAGCAAGAACGATGCGGTGAAGGAGGCACTGGCGGAAACGCAGGCGCGCATCACCGCAATCGCCGGCATGCACCGCAGCCTCTACACCTCTGACGACGTGCGCCATGTGGAGATGGACAAATATCTCAGCACGCTGGTGCGGGAAGTGCAGGGCACGGTCAAGGACGAACAGGGCCCATCGATCAAGCTCGAAGCCGAACCGGTTTCTCTCTCGTCAGATCGCGCCGTTTCCGTTGGCATGATTGTCACCGAGCTTCTGACCAACGCGCTGAAATACGCTTATCCCGCGGGCAGCGAAGGCGAAGTGCGCGTAGTCCTGAAGCGGCTTGGGGAAGGCAGCGCCCTCCTTGCGGTCGAGGACGACGGCATCGGCTGGCGCGAAGGCGAGGCGCCGAAGGGCACCGGGCTCGGCAGCCGGATCGTCAAGTCCATGGCGGCAACGCTTGGATCGACCATCAACTACGTGCCGAGCATTACCGGCACCCGCGCCGAACTGACGGTCGTGCTTCACTGATTTCCGTTGGCTTTGTGAAGAAGTCTCAGTTGTCGATGTTCCCGCCCATTGCCTTAGCGCACCCGTGACCCTATGATTTCACCATGCGAGTGAAGGTGCATAGTTCCGAAGACCGTCAAACGGTTTTCTGAACTGTGCGCGCAGCTGGCGATCTGGGCGTCTCGCCCGGTTGTTGAACGATTGTCGCCCGATCCGGCGACGTATTGGGTTGGCGTGCAGGATATTGTCCTAGCTTAAGAGCTCCTTTTGTTAACCGAAATTCTCATCGTCATTGCGCTGACCGCCCTCAACGGCGTCCTGGCAATGTCGGAACTTGCCGTTGTTTCCTCCCGCCCCGTACGCCTCAAGGTCATGGCCGAGCACGGCAACAAGGGCGCGACGACGGCGATCCAGCTGGCCGAAGATCCCGGCCGCTTCCTGTCCTCCGTGCAGATCGGCATTACGCTGGTCGGCGTGCTCTCGGGCGCCTTCTCCGGTGCAACGCTTGGCGCGCGCCTCTCCATCTGGCTGAAGACGCAAGGCATCCCTGACAATGTCGCCGACTGGCTGGGCGTCGGCACCGTCGTCGTGCTGATCACCTACCTGTCGCTGATTATCGGCGAACTCGTGCCGAAGCAGATCGCCCTTCGCGCACCCGAAACGGTTGCCGCGCGCGTTGCGCCAGCCATGAAGCTGCTCGCCACCATCGGCTCGCCGATTGTTTGGCTTCTCGACGTTTCGGGTCGCATCGTGCTCAGCATCCTCGGCCAGCGCGGTGAATCGGGGGAAAAGGTCACAGACGAGGAAATCCGCACGGTTCTTGCCGAAGCGCAGAGCGCTGGCGTGATCGAGACGGAAGAGTCGGCCATGATCTCCGGCGTCATGCGCCTTGCAGACCGCACCGCGCGTGGCCTGATGACGCCGCGCCGCGATGTCGAGGTGATTGATACCGAGGATGACCTTGAGGAAATCCGCACCCAGTTGCGGGCGACACCACGTTCGCGCCTGCCGGTGCGCAAGGGCAGTTCCGATGAGATCATCGGCGTGCTGTTCGTCAAGGATGCCTATGATTTCCTCGCCGGCGACAAGAATTTCGACCTCAAGGCGCTGATGCGCGAAGCCCCGGTGGTGTCCGACCTCACCGGCGCGCTCGACGTAATCCAGGCGGTGCGCAAGGCCCCGGCGCAGGTGGTGCTCGTTTATGACGAATACGGTCACTTCGAAGGCATCATCACNCCCGCCGACATCCTNGAGGCGATCACCGGNGTCTTCCAGGAAGACGAAGTCGACGAACCGCCGATCGTGCCGCGCGANGANGGCTCCTTCCTGGTTGCCGGCTGGATGCCGGTCGATGAATTCGCCGACCAGATGGGCGTCAACATTGGTGAGGATCCGGGCTTTGAGACCGTCGCCGGCTTCGTGCTGGACGAGCTGAAACACCTGCCGGAGCTCGGCGAAAGCTTCACCGCCCACGGCTGGACCTTCGAAGTGGTCGACCTCGACGGTCGCCGCATCGACAAGCTGATTGTCCGGCGCGCCCAGGAGAAGAACTGATGGCCGACGCGTCGCTGAAGGCGGAACTGCGCAAGGGACGCCTTGCGGCGCGTGATGCCATTCCAGCCGAAGAGCGGATCGAAAAGAGCCTCGTGCTTGCCGCGCACGGCGCCGAAGTTATCTCGGTCGATCCGGGCACGGTGGTGTCCGGCTTCCTGCCGATCCGCTCCGAGGTCGATCCGCGACCGTTGATGGACCAGTTGCGCGAGCGTGGCGCACGGCTTTGCGTGCCGGCCATCCTTGATAAAGCTACGATCGTCTTTCGCGAGCTGGTGCGCGGAGCGGACCTGGTGCCGGGCACGTTTGGCACCGTGGGTCCGGGACCGGAAGCCGCCGAACTCGATCCTGAAATCATGCTGATGCCGCTCTCTGCCTTTGATGCCGGCGGCCACCGCATCGGCTATGGCGGCGGATATTACGACCGTGCGATCCACCGCCTGCACCAAAAAGGACTGAAGCCAAGGCTCATTGGCATTGCCTTCGACTGCCAGGAAGTGGCATCAGTCCCGGCTGAACCTCATGACGTCAGACTGGACGCGGTCCTAACCGAGAGTGGCTATCGCCTGCTCGGTGCGACCGCATAGATTGGAATAACATGCGCCTCTTGTTTCTGGGTGACATGGTTGGCAAGACCGGCCGCACCGCGGTCTGGGAAAAGCTGCCCGGATTGGTCTCGGACCTGAAGCTCGATTTCGTCATCGTCAACGGCGAGAATGCCGCCGGCGGCTTCGGCATCACCGAAGAGATCTATCTCGAAACGATCAACGCCGGCGCCGATGTCGTCACCACCGGCAACCACGTCTGGGACCAGAAGGATGCGGTGGGCTTTGCCAGCCGGCACGACCAGTTCCTGCGCCCGGCAAACTATCCGGCCGGAACGCCGGGCCGCGGCTCTGGCCTTTATTACGCCCGAAACGGCGCCCGTGTTCTCGTTGCCAACATCATGGGCCGGGTCTTCATGCATCCCGAACTCGATGATCCCTTCAAGAGCGCCGAGGCAATCCTGGCCGCAGCTCCGCTGAAGGAGCAGGCGGATGCAATCGTCTTCGACTTCCACGCCGAAGCGACCAGCGAAAAGCAGTGCTTTGGCCATTTCGTTGATGGCCGCGCCAGCCTTGTTGTCGGTACGCATACGCATGTCCCGACCGCCGACTGCCAGATCCTGAACGGCGGCACGGGCTACATGTCGGATGCCGGCATGTGCGGCGATTACGACTCCTCGCTGGGCATGGACAAGGAAGAGCCTCTCAACCGCTTCATCTCCAAGATGCCGAAGGGCCGGTTCGAGGCAGCCAGCGGACCCGCGACGATCTGCGGCCTCGGCATCGAGATCTCGGACAGCACCGGCCTTGCCGAAAAGATCGAGCCGCTGCGGATCGGGCCGCGGCTTGCCGAAACCATCCCGAGCTTCTGGCGCTAGTCCGTTCACGTCTTCCCGATCTTCATCCCCTTCCTAGATCTTCGTGGGTGGCGCTTAGGTGCCGTTCACGGGAGGCAGATGATGAAGGTCCAGAAGTTTTCGCTATCTGATGCATCGATGGAACGCTCGCCGGGGCAGGAGGCCGACATCTTTGCCGGCAACCTGGTGGACGAGCGGCATGGCGGTCCCGTGACGATCGGCTACGGGCGCTACGGCCCGAACCAGGTCCTCGAAGACGCCATCGCAGTGGATGACACGATGATCGTGCTCGAAGGGCGGCTCTCGGTGTCTTCGGCGGACGGGACGGTCGAGGCAGGGCCGGGTGACATCGTCTACATGCCGAAGGGCAACCGGGTCACGATCCACTCTCACGAACAGGGTGCCGTCACCGCTTATGTCACCTATCCGCACTGGCGCACGGCGGGCGGTGAGGGCGGACAATGACGGAAATGTGAGGCTCGTCCGGCACTTCTTGCTGGACCGGTTTCGGCCGCTACCGCATCCTTGCCGCTCCGGAATGAGTGCAACCCATGTGGAGTAGCATGATGCTACGAGCCTTCGCATTCGGACTTTTCGGCGGGCTGTCGAGCCTGCTCTTTTCCCAGCTTTCCGCCTTTGCACAGACAGCCGAAATGCCAATCAGCCAGTGCCAGGCAATCGCACAAAAACTGCCATCGGTGCAGTTCGCCAGCTTTGAACCCGCGGGTATTCAGCTTGCACAGGCAGGCAAGACCCTATCGATGGCAGCGCGCGAAGAGGTGAAGATCACCTTTGTCGGCCACTCCACCTATTTCATCGAAAGCCCGGAGGGCATCGGCGTCGCAACGGACTACAGCGGCGTCTACCAGCCGTCACGCACGCCCGACGTGATCACCATGAACAAGGCGCACTCGACGCATTACACCTTGCATCCGGATCCCGCCATCAAGCATGTGCTCCAGGGCTGGGGACCCGTTCCGGGCGAAAAGGCCAAGCACCAGGAGATGATCGGTGACGTCTATATTCGCAATGTCGTTTCGGACATCCGCAACTGGGGTGGCAGCATAGAGGAGAACGGCAATTCGATCTTCATCTTTGAGGTGGCGGGGCTCTGCATCGGCCATCTCGGCCATCTGCATTTCGAGCTGAACGAGGCGCAATACACGGAGATTGGTCGGCTGGACATCCTGATGGTTCCGGTGGATGGCGGGCTCACCATGGGTGCCGACAGCATGAGCCGCGTCGTGCAGCGGCTGCGCTCATCGCTGATCCTGCCGATGCACCGGTTTGGCCCGCCGCTCGACCGGTTCCTGAGCATGTTCGATGGAAAATTCGACGTGGCCTACGCCAAGGAGCAGACGATCATAGTGTCGATGCGCAGCCTGCCGAAAAAGCCGACGATCCTGGTGCCGCAGGGGCTGTAGCGCCCCTGCGGCATTCCCTCCCGGCAAAAGCAGCCCACCCGGTATTGGTGGACCGCCTGGGATCAGTGGAACTGCGGGAAGGCGATATGCTGCTTGACGCCGACTTCCGGCATCTTCTCGTCCTTCATGTTGGCCTTGGCGATTTCCCAACCGAACTTGAGCTTGCTGTCGGTGGAAGCCCAGATTTCGGCATCCTCGACGCGCAGCGCGAGAAGCGTCAGCTGCGGATCGTCCTTGCCGCCTTCGTACCAGGCAGCGGTCATGGCGCTCCAGTATTCGTCGATCTTGGCCTTGTCCTTGCGGACCTCAAGCCGGCCGGCGAGGCAGGCATGGTAGTCATGGTCCTTGCCGACGACGCAGAAATGCGCGGTCGCGCCATTGCCGACATGCCGCACCAGGTCCGTGTCGCTCTTGGTGAAGAACCAGATCGTGCTGGTCTTGGTGTCGACATGCGGCGCCATCGGCTGGAAATGCATGTGGGATCCCTCGATACCGAGCATGCCGGCATGGATCTTGGCGATCTCGTCCCAGAGCTGGCGTTCCGGTGCTTCCTTGGCTTCGGTCAGGCTTGCCATGCGTCATCTCCTTTGTGTTTGTTGTGTTCGGCAAGGAAACGGCAAGGCTTTGGCCTTTGTTCCGGCGGCCGGGCGCCGCCCAAGAGGCTTCGAGGTGAGGGCTTGAACGGCCAGAGCTTCGAAATTATAAGGCGCCAATCTCGCAAGACGCGACCCAAGCAATCGAAAAAGTGTCAGGGGTGCCATGGCTGGCCATTCACAGTTCAAGAACATCATGCACCGCAAGGGCAAGCAGGACTCGATCCGGTCCAAGCTGTTCTCCAAGCTCGCGCGTGAAATCACTGTTGCCGCAAAGACGGGCCTGCCCGATCCGGCAATGAACGCGGCACTCCGCCTGGCTGTCCAGAACGCCAAGGCGCAGTCCATGCCGAAGGACAATATCGACCGCGCGATCAAGAAGGCTTCCGGTGCCGACGCCGAAACCTACGACTCGGTGCGCTACGAAGGTTACGGCCCGGGCGGCACGGCGATCATCGTTGAAGCGTTGACCGACAACCGCAACCGCACGGCCTCGAATGTCCGCTCGATCTTCACCAAGGCTGGTGGCGCGCTCGGCGAAACGGGCTCGGTCTCCTTCTCCTTCGACCATGTCGGTGAAATCACCTACAAGGCCTCGGTCGGCGATGCTGACAAGGTCATGGAAGCTGCGATCGAAGCCGGTGCCGATGACGTGACCTCGGACGAAGACGGCCACACGATCATCTGCGCCTTCGAAAGCCTCGGCGAAGTCTCCAAGGCACTCGAATCGACGCTCGGCGAAGCCCAGTCCGTCAAGACGATCTGGAAGCCGCAGAACACGATCGAAGTGGATGAGGAAAAGGCCCAGTCGCTGATCAAGCTGATCGACAACCTGGAAGACGATGACGACGTACAGAACGTCTATTCGAACTTCGAGGTATCCGAGGAAGTGATGGCCAAGCTTTCGGCTTGACGTCTCACCATCCGCATAGTTCGGGGCCGGCTTGACCGGCCCCTTTCGTTGTCAGAGCACCTTTTCCATCATCGGCAGCTGGGCAAACAGCTCGACCGAGCGCAGGCGCTTGTCGATGTCGTGGATCGGCATGGAGATGATCAGTTCGTCCGCCTGCGTTTCCTCTAGGAAGTCCTTGAGCTTGGCTTCCACAGTCGGCACTGAACCGACGGCCGCATAACGCAGCGTGTGCTCCACCGTCATCTTTTCCATCGGCGTCCAGATGCCGTCCATGCTGTCGACCGGTTTCGGGAACGGCGTTCGGGCGTTCTTGCGCAGGTTGACGAACTGCTGCTGCGAGGAGGTGAACAGCCGCTCGGCTTCGGCATCCGTATCAGCCGCCACGCCCATGACGCCTACCATGACGTAAGGCTTCTCGTATGCGAGCGACGGCTGGAAGCGCTCACGATAGATGGCGATTGCTTCCATCAGCATGTCCGGCGCAAAATGCGATGCAAAGGCATAAGGCAGGCCGAGCGCTGCCGCGAGATGCGCGCTGTAGAGGCTGGAGCCCAGCAGCCAGATCGGCACGTTGGCGTTCATGCCGGGTACCGCAAGCAGTCCCTGGTTCGGCTCCGGCGCGCCCATCAGCCGCTGAAGCTCTAGAATGTCGTGCGGGAAGCTTTCCGCGCCTGCATCCAGGTTGCGGCGAAGCGCACTCGCCGTCCGCATGTCCGTTCCCGGCGCGCGGCCGAGGCCAAGGTCGACACGGCCCGGCAGCAGCGCTTCCAGCGTCCCAAACTGCTCGGCAATCACCAGCGGCGAATGGTTCGGCAGCATGACGCCGCCCGAGCCGACGCGGATCTTCTTTGTCGCGGCGCCGACATGGCCGATGACGATCGAGGTTGCGGCGCTCGCAATACCCGGCATGCCGTGGTGTTCGGCGAGCCAAACCCGCTTGTAGCCTTGTTCTTCGGCCTTGATGGCCATCTGGCGTGATTGTTCGAGCGCGTCGCGAACGGAGTAACCTTCGCCAATGGGCGACAGATCGAGAATGGAAAAGGGGATCATGCAAATGTCCTGGAGAAACGGTTCGTCGTGTAATCCCGCTTCATTTAGGCAGCCGGGGCCGGCTTTGCGACCCCAGGCCGCAGGCGGTCCACCAAGTTTCAGGATTTCACCAGCCGCAGATGCGCCCCGCGCTTCGGCGGCTTGACGCATTCCGGCACCGTCACGCCGCCGGGCTTGACCACCGTTACGGGCGTGAACCTTGTTGCATGATGATCGACACTTCGTGCGGCACGGCTGAAACCCGAAACGGTCTTCGACAGCGCGTCGAGGCGGCAGGTCTGCTGGCCGCTTTCACCGACAAGCGCGGTGATCCTTGCGCGCAGCGCGACGATTGCTTCGGCATCCTTCGCGGCGCCGTGATCGATGGCGCTGACCTGCTCGCGCAGGGCGTTCAGGTAGATGCTCATCGCCTCCCATTCGCGGCCCGCCTGATCGGCAGCATTTGAGCCGCGCTCTACGGCGTCGGCCACGTCTCGCGCCTTGGCGCAGACCATTTTCGCGGCCTCGGAGGCACGTTCCGCCAGACCACGGATGCCTTCCGCAATCGCCGTCAGCCGCGGGTCGCCGACACTCGACGCTTCTATGCCGAGGTTCATTGCCAGGATATTCGCCTGGAAGGCCGCGTCGATAATCTCCTGCGCCGCCGGGCGAAGTTCGGATGAGGCAACACGCAGCGTATCCATCGAAGCGCCGACCTTGACCAATGCCTCCTTCGGACGCCGCATGTCCACGTGGGCATTATGCCCGATCGCCGCGAGATGCTCGGTCTGCATCTTCCCGCGCTTCAGCCCGCCCGCCAGCGCGTCGAGGTCGGTGCCGAGTGATGAAATGGCGGCAACCTGCCGCGCCTGCGCTTGGGTGACCTCGGCCAGGCCCGCTTCCAGCTCCGCACCGGAAGCCGAGATCACCCGGGCACCAGTCCCGACCCGGTCCAGCGTATCCTCGATCAGGTTGACGGCATGGTTGAAGTCGGCGCGCAAGCCTTCGTATTCAGTCGGGAAGGGCATGGTCAGCCGCACCGTCAGGTCGCCCACGGCAAGACGCCGCACGCCGCCATCCAGCGCATCCACAACGACCTTCAGGTAAGCGGCCTCTGCCTTCGTGACATGAAGGTCGCGCTCGATCGCCTCTAGTGCACGCTTTTCCCGTTCCAGCGCATCCAGGTCCTCCGCCGATCGATCCATCTGTTCGTCGCGTAGCCGCAGCAGTTCGCGTGCCACGAGGCCAAGATCATCGTGTCGGGATGCGAGTTTGCCGGCATCATCCTCAGAACCATCCGCGAGATCCGCAAGTGCTGCGACCGGCTGGAGCAGGCGTTTCAACAGCATGATCGCGATCATCGTGGTTAGAGCCAGTCCGACCATGGCAAACACACGGGGCGGGGCCTCCGGCTGCGTGAGCAGGCTATGTGTCGCAAGACCGGTCATGGCCATCTGGCCAAGAAAGATTGCCGTGATCCTGGCGAACAGGGACAAGCTCTTCTTGTGCATGACAGCCTCCTTACGCACCGCTGATGGCGACGAAGATCAACGCTTCAGATGATCGCGCGTTGCTTCTTGTCGATGCTCCGAGCCGCGAACCTGGGAGGCTTGGTTAAGCACAAGTTAACGGCGCAGCGCCGCCTGTTTTCGTTTTGTTCACATTCCCGTGGCAGTAGTTGGATGAAGCGATTAAGGTGGTCATCATGACAGCAGCGATTCGTATCATCGGCATCGACCCGGGCCTGCGCCGGACCGGGTGGGGCATCATCGAGACACTAGGCAACAGCCTGCGCTTCGTGGCCTCCGGTACGGTGACGTCGGATGGCGACCTGGATCTCGCCTCACGCCTTTGCCAGCTGCATGACGGGCTTGCCGAAGTGGTGCATGCCTACCAGCCGGATGAGGCGGCCGTCGAACAGACCTTCGTCAACAAGGACGCGGTCGCGACGCTGAAGCTCGGGCAGGCGAGGGGTGTGGTGATGCTCGTGCCGGCGCGCGCCGGGCTGCCGGTTTCCGAATATGCACCAAATGCAGTGAAGAAGTCCGTCATCGGCGTCGGGCACGGCGAAAAGCAGCAGATCCATATGATGCTGAAGATCCTCATGCCGAAGGCCGAGTTCAAGGGCAATGACGCGGCCGACGCCCTTGCAATCGCCATCTGCCATGCCCACAACCGCGGCGGACAGCGCATGCGCCAAGCATTGGCGGGGTGATCTGTTCTTGACTTGTTCCGAATTGCCTCATAAGTAATACTTTAGAGGTATTACCATGCGTGTCACCGAAAAAGGCCAGGTTACGATCCCCAAGGACATCCGCGACCAGTTGAACATTGGTCCCGGGTCGGAGGTGGAATTCGTGACGCATGAGGACAAGGTCTTTCTCGTCAAGGCAGAGCAGCAGGACCAGTTCAAGGACTTCAGGGAATGGGCAGATAGCGTTGCCGGCACCTTCGATACGATGGGCATGACCACCGACCAGTATATGGAGTGGCTGAGGGGACCGCGCGATGACCTCAACCGTGGTTGATACGAACATCCTCATCGACATCCTGGGCATGCCTAACCCTTTGCGGGACTGGTCCCTGTCACGGCTGGAGCAGTGCCATCGCGAGGGTGAGTTGATCCTGAGCCCCATCGTGTGGTCGGAGCTTGCAGCTTCACCTCTGACGGAGCAGCAACTGACGTCGGCTTTCGGCTGGCTGCGGATGAAGCGTGAGCCGTTCTCGTATGAAGCTGCGTTCCAGGCGGGCAAGGCGCATTTCGCCTATCGCGGCGCTGGCGGCCAGCGTGAGCGCACGTTGCCGGATTTCCTGATCGGTGCGCATGCGTTTGTTCGGTCGCACCGGTTGCTGACGCGAGACGCAGCGCGTTACCGCGGCTATTTCCCGTCCCTCGACATCATCTCACCCGAAACCCATCCGTAACGGACCCATTTCATGATCGGCAAGCTCAAAGGAACCATTGACGAGATCGGCGACGACCATGTGCTCGTTGATGTGCATGGCGTCTGTTACGAGGTCTTCTGTTCGTCGCGCGCCCTGTCGCGCATGGGCTCGGTGGGCGAGGCGGTGATCCTTTATATCGAGACCTATGTGCGCGAGGATCAGTTGAAGCTGTTCGGCTTCCTCACCGCGCTGGAACGCGAGTGGTTCAACCTGCTCCAGAGCGTGCAGGGCGTCGGCGCCAAGGTGGCACTTGCGGTCCTTTCGACACTTACCCCTTCCGAGCTTGCCAATGCGATCGCGTTGCAGGACAAGATATCCGTGTCGCGTGCGCCCGGTGTCGGGCCCAAGGTGGCGGTGCGCATCGTCACCGAACTCAAGAATAAGGCACCGGCCTTTGCTGGCGAGGCGAGCGCCAATATCGGCCTGAAACAGGAACTGGGTGAGGGTGTAGCTTCCGCACCGGTGGCCGATGCCGTGTCGGCGCTCACCAACCTGGGGTATTCTCGCGACCAGGCCGCCAATGCCGTTGCGGCAGCGCTCAAGAACGGCGGCGAAGGGGCCGACAGCGCCAAGCTCATCCGCCTTGGCCTCAAGGAACTGGCGCGCTAGGCGGTTAGACCTCGCGCGCCTCCTGTAGTACTGACACAGATATGCAAACGGAAATGTCCTCATGAGCGAGCCTTCCCGCCTGATCACGCCGGAGAAGCGGGGCGAAGACCTCGATATGACGCTGCGGCCGCAATCGCTGGACGAGTTTACCGGCCAGGCGGAAGCGCGCGCCAACCTCAAGGTCTTCATCGAGGCAGCCAAGAACCGCGGCGAGGCGCTGGACCACGTCCTGTTCGTCGGCCCGCCGGGGCTCGGCAAGACGACGCTGGCGCAGATCATGGCAAAGGAACTTGGCGTCAACTTCCGCTCGACTTCCGGGCCGGTTATCGCCAAGGCGGGTGACCTTGCGGCACTCCTTACCAATCTCGAAGAACGCGACGTGCTGTTCATCGACGAGATCCACCGGTTGAACCCGGCGGTGGAGGAAATCCTGTATCCGGCCATGGAGGATTTCCAGCTCGACCTCATCATCGGTGAAGGCCCGGCGGCACGTTCGGTCAAGATCGACCTTTCTAAGTTCACGCTGGTTGCCGCAACGACCCGCCTCGGCCTGCTGACGACCCCGCTGCGCGACCGCTTCGGTATCCCCGTGCGGCTTTCCTTCTACACCGTCGAGGAGCTGGAGTTGATCGTGCGCCGTGGTGCGCGGCTCATGGGGCTTGGCATGACCGACGAAGGGGCGCGGGAGATCGCCCGCCGTTCGCGCGGCACGCCCCGTATCGCCGGCCGGTTGCTGCGCCGCGTGCGTGACTTTGCCGAAGTCGCCCGGGCTGATGCGGTGACGAAGGAGATTGCCGACGAGGCGCTGACGCGGCTTCTGGTCGACAACATGGGGCTCGACCAACTCGACAAGCGCTACCTCAACATGATCGCCGTGAACTTCGGCGGCGGGCCGGTCGGCATCGAGACTATCGCGGCCGGACTTTCTGAGCCGCGCGATGCCATCGAGGACATCATCGAGCCCTACATGATCCAGCAGGGTTTCATCCAGCGCACGCCGCGCGGCCGGGTGCTGACCGCGGTTGCCTGGAAACATCTCGGCATGCAGCCACCCAAGGATCTCGAGGCTGCCCAGTTCAGGATGAACCTCGAGGATGAGTGAATGATCTCCCGCCGGGGCTTCCTCAAGGCGCTTGGCGGCGGGATCGCCATACTCGCGGCACTGGCGGGGTACGCCGTGGCGGAGCCGTTGCTGCGGCTTCAGACAAAGAGGTATGCGCTGACGCCACCGGGTTGGACGCCGGGTCTCAAGCTGCGGGTTGCAGTACTGACCGATATCCATGCCTGCGAGCCGTGGATGCCCATTGACCGGATCGAAGCGATCTGCCGGGCTGCCAATGCCCTGGAACCGGATGTCATCTGCCTGCTTGGTGATTATGTCTCCGGCATGCGCTTCGCAACGGGGAACGTTGAGCCGGACGCCTGGGCGCAGGCGCTTTCGCTCTTGAGGGCACCGCTTGGCGTCCATGCCGTGCTTGGCAACCATGATTGGCTGGAAGATCCGCTCGCAGAAGCGAGCGGCATCCCAGTAGCGCAGCGGGCGTTGGAGAAGGTCGGCATCCCGGTCTACAGCAATAGTGCTGTGCGGTTGGAAAAGGACGGTAGGCCGTTCTGGCTGGCGGGGCTTGAGGACCAGATCGCACCACCCGGCCCTTCGGCTCCCGCGCGTCGGCACAAGGGCCGCGACGACCTGCCCGGCACGCTCAAGCAGGTTGTTGACGATGCCCCCGTCATCCTCATGGCGCATGAGCCGGACATCTTTCCGCAGGTGCCCGACCGCGTTTCCTTGACCTTGTCGGGGCACACCCATGGGGGGCAGGTCCGCCTGTTCGGTTACGCACCGGTCGTCCCGTCGCGCTTCGGCAACCGCTATGCGTATGGGCATGTCGTCGAAGGCGGGCGCAACCTCATTGTTTCCGGCGGGCTCGGCTGCTCAATGCTGCCGGTGCGCTTCGGCTCTCCGCCCGAGATCAACCTCATCGAGCTCGGCTGAGGCTCGACGTAGACCAATAAGGCGGGAACATCCCGCCGCGGCACCCCGTTCTTTTTCACAAGAAGGAGAATGTCATGCAGAACAATGATCTCCCGGATCGTATTCCTCCCGTCGAAGTCGCGGAAGCAGCGGAAAAGGGTTTGAAGCTGCGCGCCCAGTATCGTCGTGGCGGCACCATGGTGGGCGTGGCGCGTGCCCGCGACCTGAAGAACCGCAAGAATATTTCGGAGCAGACCATCCGGCGCATGGTGAGCTATTTCGCGCGCCACAAGGTGGATAAACGTGCCGAAAACTTCGGCGACGACGAGAACCCCTCGACTGGTTACATCGCGTGGCTGTTGTGGGGCGGCGATGCTGGTCAGAAATGGGCCGAGCAGCACAAGAAGGCGATGGAGAAGGCCAAGAACGAGGCCCGGATGCGCCGCTACAAACATCCGCATTCCGGATCTTCCGCCAGCCCCTGAATTTGTTCTCATCACGTCGAGTCTCCGTCCCCCGTCTGGACTTTGGTTGCGACCATGGTAGGGACGGGGCAGCGGCGCGGTGCATCCGCCGCGCCTTGTTGCCGAACCTTCAGCGATTTGGAACGAGCACTTGACCCAGAACGACATGATCGCGCTGTCTGGCGAACTGACAGCCGACGGCCACCGCCTCGTGCAACGCGTCTATTATGAAGACACGGATTTCTCCGGCCTCGTTTATCACGCCCGCTACCTGCATTTCCTGGAGCGCGGCCGCACCGATTACCTGCGCTGCCTTGGATGCCAGCAGAGCGAGTTGCTCAGCGCCGACGAGGAAGGCCTCGTCTTCGTCGTCCATCGCATGGAAATCGATTTCAAGCAGCCGGCCCGCATGGATGACATCCTGACCGTCCGGACGGTGACGGAAAAGGCGGGCGGCGCCAAGATGGTGCTCAACCAGGAAATCCGCCGCGATGATACGCTGTTGATCGCCGCCAAGGTGGTGATCGCCGTCATCAACAAGCATGGCCGGCCGCGGCGGCTGCCGGAAACGGTGGCGGAGAAGTTTCTCGGCAAGGGAAGCTGACCGGATCCTACTCAGGCGTCGTGGCGTTCGGCGCCCAGGCTTCCCGACGGCTCTAGAAATTCTATTCTGGATAGTATCGGTCGCCGCGTTTTCTCGCGGCAGCAAGTCTAGCGCCGCTCATCAGTTTTAACGAATGTTTAACCATAATGATGTCTTACTGGCAGCTGAGGAAATTGTGCAACGCACGCCTTCCTTTGACCAAATTTGAAAGCGAGAAGCCAAGCTGAAAACTCAGGGCACCTTGGGGTTTAGCGAGCGCATCCAGCGATCAGACATATTCTCGCGAGAGCGCTTTTGAACCCGCCCGGTCTTAAACAAGCCGGGCGTTTGGATTCGGGGATAGACGTTAGATGGAACAAGTAGCTTTGGAAGCTGCAACGCATGATGTGAGCCTCTGGGGCCTCTTCATGCAGGCGGGCTTGGTCGTCAAGCTCGTGATGATCGGTCTTCTCGGTGCGTCCGTTTGGACATGGGCGATCGTGATCGACAAATATGTCAGCTTCGCCAAGGCAAAGCGCCAGTTCGACCAGTTCGAGCAGGTGTTCTGGTCGGGGCAGTCGCTGGAAGAGCTGTATCGCACCCTTTCGGAGCGGCAGAACACCGGCCTTGCGGCCATGTTCGTGGCTGCCATGCGCGAGTGGAAGAAAAGCTTCGAGCGCGGCGCGCGTTCGCCGATCGGCCTGCAGATGCGAATCGACCGGGCGATGGACGTCACCATGGCGCGCGAAGCCGAAACCTATGAAGCCCGCCTCGGGTCGCTCGCGACCATCGGTTCGGCTGGCCCGTTCATCGGCCTCTTCGGTACCGTCGTCGGCATCATGACCTCGTTCCAGGCCATCGCCGGTTCGCAGTCGACCAACCTTGCGGTTGTGGCGCCCGGTATTGCCGAAGCGCTTCTTGCAACGGCAATCGGTCTCGTCGCCGCTATTCCCGCGGTTATGGCCTACAACAAGTTCATGGGCGATGCCGGCAAGCTCTCGGCACGCATGGAAGGTTTTGCCGACGAGTTCTCCGCCATCCTGTCCCGCCAGATCGACGAGAAGCTGCAGCCGCGCCAGCAGGCCGCGGCGCAGTAAGTCACATCGGTCCTTAGGAGTACGCATTCATGGGTATGTCGGCCGGAGGAGCAAAGGGTTCGGGTGGTGGTCGTCGCAGGCGCGGGCGCCGGGGCGGAACCATCAGCGAGATCAACGTGACGCCGCTTGTCGACGTCATGCTCGTGCTGCTGATCATCTTCATGGTCGCCGCACCGATGATGACGGTCGGCGTGCCGGTCGACCTGCCGCAGACGCAGGCCGCCGCACTGAATTCCGAAACGCAGCCGATCACCATCTCGGTCAATGCGGACGGCCAGATCCATCTCCAGGAAACCCCGATCACCGCGGAAGAAGTTGCCGCCAAGCTGCAGGCGATTTCCACCACCGGCTATAACGAGCGCATCTTCGTGCGCGCCGACACCACCTCGGCCTACGGGATCGTGGCCGACGTCATGGCGCGCATCCAGCAGGCCGGTTTCAAGAACATCGGTCTCGTTACGCAGCAACGTCAGGGCAATCGTTAAGAGCGATGAAGGCGAGCCTCACCACATCGGCAATCCTGCACGTGACGGCACTGGCCTTCGCGCTGGTGACGATTGGCGCGCCCGACAAGCTGGAAGTCGCCAACACCGAGGCACTGCCGGTCGACCTCGTGCCGATCGAGGAGTTCAGCCAGATCCAGCAGGGCGACAAGAAGGCCCCGATGGCTGAGCATTCCGCACCTGTTCCGACGAACAGGCCGGACCCGGTCGAGAACGCCGAGAACTTTGGCGACAACAACGTCGACATCAAGGCGCCGCCGACGCCGGCCGCCAAGCCGTCCAACAACGAATCCGCGGCGGCCCCGCCGAAGCAGGACAAGCCGGCACCGGTTGTTGATACCAAGCCGACCGCCTCCACCGAGATCGCCAAGGAAGACACCACGCCTCCGCCGCAGGAAGTGGCAGCCCTGCCGCAGCCGAAGCCGGACGTGACGCCGCCGAAGCCGGCACCCGATCCGCTGCCGCAACCGCAGGCGGAAACGCCGGCACCTGCGCCGGAAGAGGCCACCCCGCTTCCTGACAATGTGCCCGTGCCGGTAGTAAAGCCGCGGCCCGAGCCGCCGAAGGAAGAAGCAAAGCCCGTCGAAAAACCGGTCGAGAAAAAGCCTGACCCGCCGAAGCCGACGGAAACCGCCAAGGCCGATCCGAAAGCGACTGCTGCGGTGAAGCCGAGCGACAAGAAGGTTGCCGACAAGAAGCAGGAATCGGCGAAGTCGGCGTCCTCCAAGGAAAGCGACTTCAACGCCGATGACATCGCCGCGCTTTTGAACAAGCAGGCGCCGGCGAATGGCGGTGCGAAGCGCTCGACCCAGACGGCAGCACTTGGCGGCAAGACGAATACGGGTGGATCGAAGCTGACCCAGAGCGAGATGGACGCGTTGCGCGGCCAGATCCAGAAGAACTGGTCGATCATTGCCGGTATCGAAGGTGCCGACGGCGTCCTTATCAAGGTCACAATGAAGCTTGATGAGTCCGGCGATATCATCGGGGAACCGGAAGTGACCGCAAGCGGTGGTTCCGACAATGCACGCCGAACCCTCCAGGCCAGTGCGTTGCGTGCCGTGCGCCGGTCAGCACCGTTCAAGAACCTGCCCGCCGACAAATACGACGCATGGAGCGAGGTTGTCGTCAACTTCGACCCGAGCGAATTGCTGTAAAGCTGAAAGGCTGATTGACATGATGAAACGTTCTTTCATCCGCCTCCTGGTTGCGTTTGCCGGCATGGCGGTGATGTTCGCCGCGCCCGCCCAGGCGCGGGTGGAAATCAATATCAACAAGGGCAATGTCGAGCCGCTACCGATCGCGGTGACCGACTTCCTGTCCAACAACGAACTCGGGCCGCAGATTTCGCAGGTCATCGCTGCCGACCTGCAGCGCTCGGGCCTGTTTGCCCCGGTCAACAAGTCCGCCTTCATCGAGAAGATCGCCGACCCGAACCGCACGCCGCGCTTTGAAGACTGGAAGGTCATCAACGCCCAGGCTCTCGTCACCGGCCGCGTCACCCGCGAAGGCGACGGCCGCCTGCGCGCCGAGTTCCGCCTCTGGGATACCTTCGCTGGTCAGCAGATGACCGGCCAGCAGTTCTTCACCCAGCCGGAAAACTGGCGTCGTGTGGCGCATATCATCGCGGATGCGATCTACAAGCAGATCACCGGCGAAAACGGCTATTTCGACAGCCGCGTCGTCTTCGTGTCCGAAAGCGGTCCGAAGAACGCCCGCCAGCGCCAGCTTGCGATCATGGACCAGGACGGTTTCAACGTCCGCATGCTGACCAACAGCAAGGACATCGTGCTGACGCCGCGCTTCTCGCCGAGCCGGCAGGAAATCACCTACATGTCGTTTGAAGGAAACCAGCCGCGCGTCTACCTGCTGCAGCTGGAGACCGGGCAGCGCGAAGTGGTCGGCAACTTCCCCGGCATGACGTTCTCGCCGCGCTTTTCGCCGGATGGCCAGAAGGTCATCATGAGCCTCCAGCAGGAAGGCAATTCCAACATCTACACGATGGACCTGCGTTCGCGCACCACGACCCGCCTGACCTCCACCCAGGCGATCGACACCTCGCCGTCATATTCGCCCGATGGTGCCCGCATCGCCTTTGAAAGCGACCGCGGCGGTCGTCCGCAGATCTACGTGATGAATGCCGACGGCTCCGGCCAGACACGTATCTCCTTCGGCGATGGTTCCTATTCCACGCCCGTCTGGTCCCCGCGCGGCGATCTGATCGCCTTCACCAAGCAATCGGGCGGCAAGTTCTCGATCGGCGTCATGAAGCCGGATGGCTCGGGCGAGCGCATCCTGACAACGGGCTTCCACAACGAAGGCCCGACCTGGGCGCCGAACGGCCGCGTGCTGATGTTCTTCCGCCAGAACGCCGGCGCCGGTGGTCCGCAGCTCTACTCGATCGACCTCACCGGTTACAACGAGCAGCCGGTCAAAACCCCGGCTTACGGGTCCGACCCGGCCTGGTCGCCGCTGCTTGAATAGGATTGACCTTAAAAGGGGCGGTTTTCCGCCCCTTTGTCGCCTTAATGTGTTGAGAAACCGCGCAAAATGACGCGTGGGAAGATTTTATTAACCATGTGCGTTGCATCATGGTTAACCGAGCCCGGTTAGAGTCTGGAAACCGTAAAATTCTGGCAAACCTGGAATAAGTGATCAAGGAGAGACCGGCTATGAGCCGCACCGATACCCCGGCAATGAGCCGCATGCAGACCATCGCTCGCAATCCGGCCGTGATTGCACTGACGCTGGCGCTCGCACTTGCTGGCTGCGCCAACAAGAAGAACCTGCCGAACAACGCCAATGAGCTGGGCCTGAACGGCGCCGGCGCTGGTGCAGCGACGCCGGGCTCGAGCCAGGACTTCACCGTCAACGTCGGCGACCGCATCTTCTTCGACACCGACTCGACCTCGATTCGCGCCGACGCCCAGCAGACGCTCGACCGTCAGGCCCAGTGGCTGCAGCGCTACCCGAACTACGCGATCACGGTCGAAGGCCATGCCGACGAACGCGGCACGCGCGAGTACAACCTGGCGCTCGGTGCACGTCGTGCGGCTGCGACCCGCGAGTACCTCGCATCGCGTGGCGTTCCGGCCAACCGCATCAAGACGATCTCCTACGGCAAGGAACGTCCGGTCGCTGTTTGCGACGACATCTCCTGCTGGTCGCAGAACCGTCGCGCTGTCACGGTGCTTGGCGGCGCCGGCATGTAATCTGGCGAAAGCCACGCATTACCGGAACCTTAAAAAGGCGGTCCCTCGGGCCGCCTTTTTGCTTTTTCCATAGTTTGGCCCTGATTTCCGGGATTTTTGATCGCGATTTAGTTGCTTTTTGGCGGCAGTTGGAAAAGTCTCCTTTCGCGCCAAATCAGGCGTGGACGAACAAGCAGGACGGACACTCATGAAGAAAATTGTCTTGGCAGCGATGCTGGGGCTGATGGCGACGAGCGTACCCGCGGGGGCATTCTCGCTGCCGAAACTCTTCCAGGGAAATCAAACGGCTGTACCGCAACCTTCGACCGAAAGGCCGGTGGTTCTGGCACAGGCGAGCGACCCCGTTCGTATCCAGCAGCTCCAGGAAGAGATCCGTCAGTTGAACGGTCGGATCGAGGAAATGAGCTTCCAGCTTCTGCAGATGCAGGAGCAGATGCGCAAGACGCAGGAAGACAACGAATTCCGCTTCCAGGATCTGGAAAAGAAGAAGAGAAGCGATCTGGGCGACACGGCTGGGCAACCAGCCGTGGCGGCCAATCGCCCCTCATCCTCCTCGTCCGTCCCTGATGAAGAGACGGCAGATGATGACGTCGCGCGCATCATCGGTTCACCCGATGCACCGTCAGTCGCGCCGACGGCGCCGCCCCCGACAACGCTTGGCTCGATCGAGCTTGACCAGAACGGCAATCCGCGCGGTGCCTCGCGCAACAGCAGCGCCAACAATGCAGCCGGCCTGCCGGGCGTCGATGTCGGCCCGCCGCTGCCCGCCAAGCCTTCCGCACCGTCGAGGACCGACCCGCAGCAAACTGCCTCGCTCGGCAGCGAAAACGACACCTATCAGGCGGCTTACAACCACGTCCTGACGGGTGACTACGCGCTCGCGGAGAAGGAATTCGACAGCTACCTCTCCGCCTATCCGAAGGGTGCCAAGATTGCCGACGCCAATTTCTGGCTCGGCGAAGCGCAGTATTCGCAGGGCAAGTATAACGAGGCGGCCAAGACCTTCCTCAACGCCCACCAGACCTATGGCAAGTCCGCCAAGGCGCCGGAGATGCTGTTGAAGCTTGGGATGTCGCTGGCCGCACTCGACAACACGGAAACCGCCTGCGCCACGCTGCGCGAGGTGCCGAAGCGTTACCCGTCCGCGCCCAAGGCAGTGCTGGCCAAGGTCGGCACGGAACAGAAGCGGCTGTCCTGCTGAGGCAGAACGGCTGCGATCCCATGGCGCCTGAGGCCATCCGCCTGTCGCCGGAAGACGCGGTGCGCGTCTTCCTCGACGGGTTGGAAACACCAGCGCATCTCCTTGTCGCGATTTCCGGCGGCAGCGATTCCACCGGCCTGCTGCTGGCGCTGGCGAAACTCGCTGATCGCTCGAAATTCGCGATCTCCGCCGCCACCATCGACCACGGCCTTCGTCCGGAGTCGACCGAGGAGGCTTTGGCTGTCACAGCACTCTGCGAACGGATTGGCGTGCCGCATGTCATCCGTCGTTGGGAGGGCGAGAAACCGTCGAGTGGCATCTCGGCGGCGGCACGCGACGCCCGTTACCGCCTGCTTTCCAATATTGCCCACGACATTCACGCGAATGTCATCG